>Ga0193722_1000023_pt1 | contig 41105 bp, 39 predicted proteins | sample H2m1metaG_FD_143044 | JGI IMG/M metagenome (GOLD analysis project Ga0193722, IMG submission 143044) | Soil microbial communities from a riparian zone of the East river system, Colorado, United States - H2m1 | ecosystem: Environmental > Terrestrial > Soil > Riparian zone | place: USA: East River...
CCAGTTCGCGAATCCGATCCTCTATATTTTCGATCGGTTTGCCTTTGGCCCGCAGGATCGGGTCGCCGTACTCCAAGATCGGCAGGATCATTTCTCTTCCCGCGTAAACGCCGGCAAATTTCGCACGCCCGCCAGCTTCAACGCGTCCATAACCTTAATAATCGTGCCGAAGGAAGCTTTCGTGTCCGCTTGCAGCGCGAGCGTCGACTTGCGGGTCTCCGGTAGATTGCGCACAGCGCCCTCGAGTCCGTCCACACCCACGGTCCGGCCATCGAGTTTGACCTCGTCATTTTGATCGATGCTCACGATAGCGTGTTCAAGCTCGGAGGGCTGTTTCTTTGCTGTCTTGGATTCCGGCAGATTAATCTGAACTTCGGGTTGGTCTTTCTTAAAACTTGTAGAAACGACAAAAAAGATCAGCAGAATGATGAGAATATCGACGAGCGAAACGATAATAATGACGGGGGCTCTGCGTTTTCGTACTGCAAACTTCATGGTGTGAAATGCGCCGCGTCTTTCACACTACCGGCGTCGAAATCGGCAGCGAGCTGGCAGCGCCCGCTTTTGCCGGCACGTATTCGCGCGAAGAGCGACCGTAATAGCACTTACTGATCAATTCGACGACCAGCGTTTCCATCTCCACCGACATCACTTCAACTTTCCTCGAAAAATAAGTGAATCCGATCAGCGTCGGCACAGCAATCGAAAGCCCGAAAACGGTTGCGTTTAAAGCTTCGGAAATGCCGAGCGCAATCTGACGCGTGTCCGATGCGCCCGAGTTCAGTCCGAGCTGGGAAAAGACATGCACCAATCCCGAAACTGCGCCGATGAGACCGAGCAGCGGCGCGATGCCCACAATGACTTCGAGAATGATAAGACCTTTTTCCAGCCGCACCATCTCGTGGCGAGCGCGCGTTTGAACCGCTTCCACGTTTTCCGAGCGTGGGCTGCGCAAATATTGCAATGCCACGCGAGCGATCCGCGAGAGTGACGAACCATCATGATGCACGATGCGCGACAGTCGCTCAGGGCTTTCACCCGGGGTCAAACGCTCTATTTCGTTCTCGACCAAAGGCGGCATAACCTTGTTCCTTCGCAAAGCCAGACCGCGCAAAATCATCATGGTCACCGACACAATCGAGCACGCCAACAGCGGCCACATGAAAAGGCCGCCTTTCGTGAAGAATCCAAACACGCTATTCACGGTTTCCGGAGTTTCGATAGTTATCGCAGCAAGGATCATCGGTTCGGAAAAATAATGAAACCGAGTCCATCTACTTCCAAGCCCTCAGGAGGCAAAGTGTTCGCAACATCTTCGGGAATCGGGGGAAGGTGCGCTTCGAGCACCGATTGCACGCAAACGTTTGCGAACGCCTCGTTCGAGCTGTTCTCGGTGACTTTGAGCTCCTTCACTCGTCCGCTCCGATCAATATAGAATCGAAGCTTTAGCGTCCCGATATTGACCAGGTCCTGCTTCTGCTCCACAAACGCATACCACCGCGATCCAATTGAATCCGCTACAATTTTTTGATAACGGCCAAGCGGTGTGCCCAAGGCATTAACGGAAGAAATACCGCGATTGGTGATGTTTCCGGCGATGTGTGTTCGCTGCTTCATCCGCCGATACGCCGACTGCGGTTGCGATGTCGCAGCTGAGGTCTCACGTGTTTGCGAGGGTTTTTGAGTTAACATCGCAAATTGCTCCGCCGCAGTAACGGGAGCTGGTTGCGTTTGGGGCGCCGTGGACGGGCTCGGACTTTCCTGCGGCGCGGCGCTCGGTTGTGCCTGCGCGCCCTTGAGGTCGAGCGAATGCTGTTGCGTCTCCAAATCCATGAATGGCTGATCCTTGCCGGTCTGCGACGGAAAGGGCAACTCCCCAGCGGCAGCTAGCTCGCTTGCTCCAATCGAATTGGCGTTCGATTCAAATGTTTTCTCTTTGGGTTCGGGTGCTTTTTTTGATTCGTCCGTCTCGATGAACGCGGAATTCTTCGGAGCTGTTGGCGCCAGGTCCATGAACGTAAGTTCAGACGGCTTGTCCTCAACGGGAGTCGTCGGCGAGAAAACGCCGCCAAAGGCAGCAAGGAAAAACGCCACAAGCAGGTGAATGAGAATCGCTGCAAGTAGCGCGAACAAAACCGTTCGCGTCTCGTATTCGTGATCCCGAAGGTTTTCGGGGTTGTCCGGCTGGGCGAACATAATATCAGCCGTCGTCATGCGAGCGGTTTCTCAGTGGTCAGAAGATTGGGCCTTTGGAAGTCTCAATTTAAGAGAGGAACACTATCTCAGCCTATAGGGCCTGACAACTTGCGCTGGGGTCAGGCTCCCAGCCTGACTCTGCAGGCGGGCATCTTGCCTGTCTTGCGAGAAGCCGTACGCGCATGATGAAACAAATATTGCTGCGCATAACCGCCGTATTCGCCAAAGTATGTCTGGGAGAATTCGCAAAGCTCCAGGGTCGTCACCTTTTTCTTCCGCGGAAAATATTGTTGTTTCAAGGCCCTTTCGATCCAGACGTCGATCGGGAACGCGCGCAGACGCTCAAAGGCGAACAGCATTACACAGTTAGCAACCTTCGCTCCCACGCCGGGCAACGCACATAATTTCTCTCTTAGATCGGCATCGGGCAGAACAGACCATGCTCCCAAGTCCGCCTTGCCTGAGCTGACGAGTCGGGCCGTCATGAGCAGGTTCCTGGCGCGATAACCCAGGGCGCATTCGCGCAGGTCATTCTCAGAAGCTCGGGCAATTCGCTGCGACAGTGGAAAGGTGTAAGCGAAGCGGTTACCAATCTTTCGTCTTTCACCAAAGCGTCGCCGGAGCGCGAGCGAGATCTGACGAATATGTGCCACCTGTTTCATCGAAGAGCAGATGAACGTAGCCAGGCATTCCCATTTCGGCTGACGAATGATTCGTAAGCCGCGACAATAGAGCCGTGCCGCGTTGATAACCGGATCGTCCGGAAATGACGCACAGATTTCTCGGAGTGGATGATCAAGCGCGAAATAATTTGCGATTACCCGTCGCAAACTTGACGGCTTTAGGCCGTCAAGTTTCTCTTCGTTATTCCACGTAGTTAAAACGTTTGCACGCTGTTCGATGTAAACGGCGTAATCGCCGATCGTTCCCACAAATCCTTTGCCAGCCTTTTCCCAATGAAATACCTGGCCGGAATCGAGTGTTTTCTCTAAATCAAAATCCGGTGCGGAGATTTCCATGCTGGGCACGCACAAACGTCCAACGTCCCGCGATCATCGTCCAACGTTGAACTTCAGAAAAACTGCTTTGCGGCAGTGAAATATTCTGTCACCTAAGGTCGACATGGACAGCCGACTCGCGATCGACAGTGCGGTTTTGCTCGTCTATTTCGTTCTCATCATCTCCATCGGCCTTTACATGGGCCGGAAGGAGGAAGATCTCAAAGATTTCGCACTGGGTGGCCGAAGAATCCCCTGGTGGGCTGTGCTCGCTTCACTTATCGCTGCGGAGACTAGTGCCGGCACTTTTTTCGGAACACCGGGCGAGGGATTCACCCTGCGGAACTACACCTATTTGCAGCTGGCGCTCGGCACGATCATCGCGCGAATCCTGGTCAGTTACATTTTTATCAAGCCGTACTACGACTACAAGGTTTACTCGATCTACGAATATCTCACCGCCCGCTTCGGAGTGCCTACAAAGAACGCGGCCTCAGCCGTGTTCCTGTTTACACGGCTGCTCGCATCCGGTACGCGACTGTATGTTGCCGCCATTGCGCTAGCGCTCGCCTATGAAATGATTCGCGGCGTTCAGCCGGGTCAAAAGGAAACGCTTTTTATTTACATCGGCTCAACCGTTGTCATCGTCATTTTGACCGCCATCTATACAACGCTTGGTGGAATCAAAGCCGTGATCTGGACCGACTTCATTCAAGCGTCGATCATGATCGGCAGCGCCCTCATTGCTCTCGGGTTACTTTATTTCGCGATACCCGGTGGTTTTCATCAAATAGTGCAACTTCACGGCGGGTTCGGCATTTCCGATTTCTTCACGACTGGTTTGGATCCAGCCAAACATGGATGGTCAAAATGGAAAGGTATGTTCGCAATCGAGTACACGATTTTTGCCGGCTTGATTGGCTCAACCTTTATGACCATGGCGACGCACGGCACCGATCAGGACATGGTCCAGCGCATGTTGACCGCGCCTGATATTCGACGGAGCCGGCGCTCGCTGATCATGTCGGGTCTGGCCGATATTCCGATCGCGTTCACATTTTTGAGTATCGGTGTGCTACTCTGGGTTTTTTACCAAACGCATCAAGACCCGGCATTACCGAAAACTCCGAACGAGATCTTTTGTCATTACATTCTTTACGAAATGCCGGTCGGCCTGCGCGGCCTGCTCATCGCCGGTATTTTCGCAACCGCAATGGGCTCACTCAGCACAGCGATTAATGCGCTGGCCACGAGTTTTACCCGGGACTGGTACGAGCCTTACATCAATCCAGCATCGACAAGCGAACAAAGTCTTCGCGCCGTGCGCTGGGCCACGATCTGGTTCTCGCTCCTGATGATCGTAGTCGCTTCTACCACAGCCTACCTCGTCATCGTTTACCCAAAAGTGCGAATCATTCCGATTGTCCTCAGCATTTACGGTTATACATACGGCTCGGTGCTGGGCATTTTCCTCGCCGGCATGTTAACCAAATCGCGCGGCAACAATTTCGGCAACATCGCCGCGATGATTATCGGCTTCATCGTCGTCGCGATTTTGAGCGGTTTGCCTAACAACCTCGCCGGAATCTTCGGCGGTAAACTTTACACCCAACCGACTTGGCTGCCCGTAATGGAATTTCCCTGGTGGATCTGTTTCGGCACGATAGTGACCTTCTTCATCGCCATTTTGTTCCGAACGGGACGCCAGCATCACCCACCGAACGTCGCTTTGGCCAATAAATAAACAGGAATTGACTGGTCACGCGTTGCCAATTACTTGACGCTTAACCGCGGTCTTTTTAGACATCCTCAACTCAACCATCAAATATCGAATCCTATGGCCCATGTTGTGACCGACAAATGTGACGGATGCAAGTTCACCGACTGTGTAGAGGTGTGCCCAGTGGCGTGCTTCTATGAAATGGACACTCAGCTGGTCATACATCCGGATGAATGCATCGATTGCATGGCATGCGTAGATGTGTGTCCAGTGCACGCGATCTATGCCGAGGCAGACCTTCCACCGGAATTCACGAAAGACATCGAATTCAATTCGGTCCAGGCAAACCAAATAAAGGATTCGGGCGGGGAGGCGATCACGGTGAAAAAGGATCCTTTGCCCACGGCGACAGAACGAAAAGCGGCCCTTGGTTATTGATCCGCAGGAACCGCCTGCCAGCTAAAATTTCGGAGTTCGTCGCTGAGCGACCTTCCCGATCAGACAGCCTACCGCTACAGTTTCTTATCTTTCGCCAGTTTGATCCCCAAATCCCTCAACTGACGAGTATCGACTTCGGCTGGTGAATTCGACATCAAATCGATGCCGCGATTGTTCTTTGGGAACGCCATCACGTCGCGAATACTTTGTTCGCCGGCGATCAGCATGACCAGTCGATCGAGTCCGAGTGCGATTCCGCCGTGCGGCGGCGCACCGAGATGCAGCGCACGCAGCAAATGACCAAACTGCACTTGCCGATTTTCGGGGCTAATACCGAGAGCTTCGAACATTCTGTCCTGCAATTCCGGCTCGTAAATTCGTATACTGCCGCCACCGATCTCGACACCATTCAAAACAACGTCGTACGCTTCGGCACGAACATCGGGAAACTTCTTTTCGTTAAATAGCGACATGTCCTCCGCTTTCGGCCGCGTAAATGGATGATGCATTGCGTTCCATTTGTTTTCTTCCGGGCTCCATTCGAACAGGGGAAAATCTGTGACCCAAAGGAAATTCCAGATTTCGGCAACAGGCGTAAGTTTTTGCATTTCGGCGATGCGCAGACGCAGGCGCCCGAGAACTTCACAGGCGGTTTCCCATTTGTCCGCGCCGAAGAAAATGCAGTCGCCCTCTTGGATGTTGAGTTTGGATTGCAATGACGCCTTCTCGGAGTCGGTGAAAAATTTCACAATGGGCGATTTCCATTCGCCATTCTCGATCTTAATGAAGGCCAGTCCTTTTGCGCCGTACAACTTTGCGATTTCCGTCAATTCGTCGGCTTGCCCGATAGTGACCGCAGCGAACCCTTTGGCATTGATCGCTTTCACAACGCCGCCCGCATCCAGCGCATTGCGAAACACCTTGAAACCGCTCTCGCGAAAAATTTCTCCAAGATCGACAAGTTCCATTCCAAGACGGCGATCCGGTTTATCGCTGCCATAGCGATCAACCGCTTCGCGATACGAAAGTCGGTCAAACGGGATCCTGACCTCGATGTTGCGCGCCGCCTTGAAGATGGCAGCGAGCATTCCTTCAGTGACAGCAAAGATATCGTCCGGGGTGACGAACGAGGCTTCGATATCAATCTGGGTAAACTCCGGTTGCCGGTCCGCGCGCAAATCTTCGTCGCGAAAACATTTCGCGATCTGAAAATATTTTTCCACCCCGGCCACCATCAGTAGTTGTTTGTACTGCTGCGGCGCTTGTGGCAGCGCATAGAATTTCTCGGGCATGATTCGGCTCGGCACCAAAAAATCTCGCGCGCCTTCTGGAGTGCTCTTGGAAAGAATCGGGGTCTCAACCTCGACGTAACCCTGGCTGTCGAGATAATCGCGCGTCGCCTTCGCCGCGGCATGCCGCAACCGCAGATTGCGCGCGAACCGCGGGCGGCGCAGGTCATAGTATCGATAGGTCATCCGCAAATCGTCGTTCTGCGGTTCGGCGTCAATCGGAAACGGCAGATCGTCCGCCCGATTCAGAATCTTCAGTTCGCTCGGAATGATTTCGATATCGCCTGTGGCGAGATTCGGATTTTCTGTGCCGGGCAGCCGCGCAGCGACGTGACCGGACACTTGAATCACGTCTTCGCTACGCAATGTATGCGCCTGCTTCGCAAGCTGCGCATTTTCCTCCGGCCGAAACACGATTTGCGTCAGGCCTTCGCGATCGCGGAGATCAATGAAAATTACTCCGCCGTGATCGCGTGTGACATTAACCCACCCGGCCAGCGCGACTTGCCTGCCGATGTCGCTCTTGCGAAGTGAATTGCAGTCGTGGGTGCGATACATGTTTCTTGTCATTCCGAGCGAAGTCGAGAAATCCCGTTGCGAAACTTGGAGAATGCCACGGATCCTTGACTCCGTTTTTACTGCTCAGGATGACAAGCTGGATTACGCTTGCAAGTGCGCAAGTAACTCCCGGTGGTGAACTAAAGATTCTTCACGCGTAGCCAGGTTTTTTACTTTCACCTGCGGCCATTCGTCGCCGAACAGGATTGCAACGCGAGCGCCGAGTTGCTCGGCGGTTTGAAATTGTTTGCCGACCTTTTCGCTGGTGAGCGGATAATCCACGCGATCGCCGCGGTCGCGAAATTGTTGGATTTGCGCGAGAGCGTCTGCGCGGCGTTGTTCCTTTGCGATAACAACATAGATGTCGATCTTTCGGCCCTGGGCGATTGCAGTCTCCAGCTTCTCACGCGCATGAGATGTTTCATTCATGAGCTCACCGAGCACAACGTCGCCCATAGCGAAACCAAGGGCCGGCATTGAGACTGCGTTCTCGCTCAGTTGCGCGATTAAGTTATCGTAACGGCCACCGCCTGCTATGGCTCGGAATTTTCCCCCGCGGTCGAACGCCTCAAATACGATGCCGGTGTAATAAGCCAGTCCGCGCACAATGCCGACATCGATCGCCACGTAATCGGCAAGTCCTCGTTCGCGAAGATTATCAACAAGTTGGTCGAGCTTCCGACTCTTCCCGCCGGTCTCTAGAATTGAAAAGATTGGATCGGCGAGTTTGCCAAGTTTCTCCGCTGTCTTCTCGCGCGGTTCACGTCCGGATTTATCGATTGCCTGCAACAATTCATCCCATCGGTCTGGGGACACACCTCTTTCGCGCAGGAAATCGGTCCAGAAATCACGGTCGCTGATCCGGACGACAAAGTCTTTTTCGGTGAACCCAAACGCCCGCAGGATATCGATGCACAGCGCCACCAACTCGATATCGGCGGCAGGGGTCGCTTCCCCAATGATGTCGCAATTGAGTTGAAAATGTTCGCGCAATCTTCCGCGCTGTTGTTTTTCGTAACGGAAAAATTGGCCAATTGAGAACCATTTGAGTGGCTTCTTGAATTCGCGCTCGTGCGCGGCGACCACGCGAGCAAGCGTGGGCGTGAGCTCGGGGCGCATGGCGACTTCGCGCTCGCCTTTATCGGTAAAGTTAAAAAGTTGATCGACGATTTCTGCGCCGCTCTTTTTTTTGTAGAGCTCGGTAGACTCGAGAACGGGACCGTCCCATTCAATAAGGCCGTAGCGACGCGCGACTTCGCGCCAGCGCGCAAAGATGTAATTGCGCACTGCGCAGTCGTCCGGAAGGAAATCGCGAAAGCCGGGTAGAGCCTGCATAATGGCACCTTATCTTACCTTGTTGCAACAAAAGGGCTTACGCCCACGAATGCGACCACGCGAGGCGGAGTTTACGATATCAGGGCGTAACTGAAGAAGCTCCGGCACGAAGCGACTGGAGAGATAGGCAATGAAGAACATCGATTCAATCAAAGCAGAGGGACAAATATGAAACAAACGAGATTCGTAAAAATATTGGCAGCAGCATTTGCTTGCGCGGCGGGGTTAGGGTTAGCGCTGGCACAGACCACGACTACTACGACCACGACTGACCCGGTAACGGGCACGACCACAACTCAGCAGACAACAACCAGCAGTGTTGGCACAATTGTTACGTACACGCCGGATTCGGATTACTTCATGTTCCGGACAACGCCGGAGGTGGCGCCAGCACGTTATTATTATACTCGGGACACCACCGTGGTAGATCCTGCGGGTCGCACCGTCAGTTTGTCGGCCATCCGGCCAGATATGCCGGCAACCATCCATTACACGAAAGTCGGCGACAGGGTACTCGTGCGCAAGGTCGTGTTGAGCCAACCACCCAGGATTATCAAGCACGAGGAAACAACGACTACAACAACGACAAGACCTTAACGGAAAAGTCGTTGCGACTAATCAAAGACGCCCGCGAGAAATTTCGCGGGCGCTTTGCTGTACACACGTTGCCGCTTGCGACGGGTCGAGGGGGCGATAGCGATTTCCAGATCTCCGCTTCTCGCGTAGATTCACAGCCGAATGGCTGTATCGACCAAAGAGAAGCCGGATTTGCAGAAGAAGGTGCATGAGGTCCCACATAAACCTGGCGTGTATTTGATGCGCGACCGGTTTAATCGCGTGATTTACGTAGGAAAAGCACGGGACCTGCGCAAACGAGTGGGTTCATATTTCCTGCCATCCAAGCTGGCGCAGGCCGATTTGAAAACGCGCGCAATGCTACACGCGACATGGGATTTTGAGACACACACAGTTCGCAGCGAAGCGGAATCCGTTTTGCTCGAAGGCAAACTAATCAAGGAATACCGGCCGCGTTATAACGTTTCCTTTCGCGACGATAAGCGGTTCCTCCTTGTCAGGGTCGATCTTTCGGAGGAGTGGCCGCGTTTTCGCCTCGCCCGGTTCAAAAAGGACGATGGCAGCCGCTACTTCGGTCCGTACGCGCATGCCGGAGCGCTTCGGCAGACATTGAATTTCATGCGGAAAAAATTCGGTGTGCTCACATTTGGACGAGGCTCGCCTAGCGAGCGCGAATTGAAGTCAGCGACCTATCAAGTGCCGGTGCGTTTGAGCGAAATTAATGCCGAGCAATACCGCGAGCGCGTCCTCCAAGCCGGTGAATTCTTGGAGGGAAAATCGCGGGAAATGATCGCGACGTTGGAAGAGGAAATGCGGAAAGCGGCGAAGAAAATGGACTTCGAGAAAGCAGCCGAACTACGCAACATGATTGACGATTTGCGCAGCACGACAAAGCCAATGCGTCGATTTACACGTGGCAGTCTGCCGAGCACAATCGATCCGATGGCGGACGTGCGCGCATTGGCCGATGCGCTACAACTGTCGCGGGTGCCACAAGTGATGGAATGTTTCGATATCTCAAATATTTCCACGACGCACGTTGTTGCTTCGATGGTTTGTTTTCGGGACGGCGTTCCGGACAAGGACAATTACCGCCGTTATCGGGTGCGGACGGTCGACGGCCACGATCCCCTTGCAAGAGCCACAGGTAATTTCGCGGGATCCCTCGACCCAGAAAGCTTTCGGGGCTCGGACTGACGAAAGTTTCGTTGCCGTTCGGTTGCCAGATCTGATCATCGTAGATGGCGGGAAGGGCCAACTCTCCGCCGCGTGCCGTGAATTGCAGCGATTAGGCTTGCACGATCTTCCCATTATCGGCTTGGCCAAGGAACGGGAAGAGATTTACAGGCCGGGCCGGGCCTTGCCGCTGCAGCTTCCAATGGACTCCGGCGCCTTGCGATTGCTCCAACGCATTCGCGACGAGGCACATCGCTTCGCCAACGCATATCACCAATTGCTCATGAAAAAACGGGTCGGTGAAAGCATTCTTGACGATTGCACGGGTGTGAGTCAGAACCGCAAGAATCTGCTGCTGCGAAAGTTCGGCTCGGTGAATCGCCTGCGTAAGGCGACGGTGGACGAAATCGCCTCGACCGAAGGTATCGGCCGCAAGTTGGCCGAAGACGTGCATCAATTCCTGCAAAAGCATTGATTTACCGGTAGATTTGCAGATTCGCTTTTTCGAATGAAATCACTTTGGGGAACTTTGGGGGGTTTATGGATCGCATTCTCGATCCAGGCAGTGCCTACCTCATTATTTGCCCAGGCGCTGGCGCCATCTGCTGTGCCCAGCACGGGCACAGCCCCACAAGCTGAGGAAGAAACAATCGTGCCCACATTCGAGACGCAAAAACTCGCGCGCACTTACATTCTCGACGTTCCGGCGCCGCGCGGCCAGATTACAGATCGCAACGGCGAACCGCTCGCGCAAAATCGGCTCAGCTATAATCTCGACATCAATTTCCCGACGCCGCTTGATTTTCCCGATGCGCAGGCAATCAGCTTCGCCAGGGAAAAGATCGACAAGACCGCCAGGCTAATTGGTCGCAAGATCAAGATTTCCGACGAAGCGATCCTTCGCCACTACCATAACCGGGGGATCATGCCGATGGAAATCGCGCAGAACCTTAGCCAGTTGGAGTACGAACAGATCAAAAATAATCCGCCGCCTGGAGTGATTGTGCGCCCGATCTACGTGCGCGTTTATCCGAACGGAAAAGTCGCCGGTCAAATTATCGGTTACACCGGCAAGACCGGGCGAAATCCCGACGGCATTGTTGACAATCACGAGACGCTCTGGCCTGAAACCGAGGGACGTGAAGGACTCGAGCAAACGTTCAACGAAATGCTCACCGGCAAGCATGGCGAATACAAACTCACCTTTGATAAAGATGCTCGCAAGACATCCGAGAAACTAATTACTCCGCCAGACCCCGGATACAATGTGGTCACCACGCTTGACCTGCGTCTTCAGCAGCTTGCTGAAAAGGCGCTGGAAGCAAAAGCAAAACGCGGCGCCATTGTGATTATTGACCCAAACAACGGCGATATTCTCGCGCTAGCCTCCTGGCCTACCTATGATCCAAATTTGTTTGTTCCGTCGATCTCAGCCGAGCAACTCAAGTTGTTGCAAGACGATAAGGACATCCCGCTTTTGCCGCGAGCGTATCGTTCGTCTTATCCACCGGGATCGACCTTCAAAATTGCCGTTGGAATTGCCGCGCTCGAGAGCCGTGCCGTCCAACCGGAAGATCGATATGAATGCGTTCCGGCAATTCAGATTGGCAACGTTACGTTCCACAATTGGAAAAAAGCCAATCGCGGCGCGCTGAATTTTGTGCAGGCGCTTACCGAATCATGCGACACATGGTTTTATCAGGTCGGGATCAGAACCGGCGCGCAACCGATCATCGATTGGGCACTACAACTAGGCTTCGGCGCTAAGTGCGGCATCCCTTTGCGCGGCGAAGCGGAAGGTCGTGTTCCCAATGACGAATACATGAAGGCAACGCATGGTCGCAGGCTGCTCAACGGCGACATTGCAAACATGTCGATCGGCCAGGGAGACACACAGGCCACTCCGCTGCAAATGGCCCAGGCCATGGGCGTCGTGGCAAACGGAGGGACATTGTATCAAACGCGACTGGTCCAACAGGTCCAGACGTTCGATAACCAAATAGTGACTGCCTATCAGGTGCGAGCGAAGAGAACCCTGAATCTGTCATCCGAAACGCTGGACGAATTGCACACGGGAATGATCGACGTTGTGAATGGCGCGGGCGGCACCGCGCACCAGGCCAGCCTCGATAACGCGGAGGTCGCCGGTAAAACTGGCACTGCGCAATGGGGACCTAAAAATAAAGAGCGCACGGCGGCATGGTTTGCCGGGTTCCTCCCAGCCGACCAACCGCGGTACGCCTTTGCAGCTATCTACGAAGGCGACGTCGGCAGCAAAGTCCATGGCGGCTCCGCGGCTGCCCCTATGATTGCCGATATTTTCAAAGAAATTTACAAGGGTGAAAAGGTTGTCACCCAGCGGCAGCGTCGCGCTCGCGAACAACCAGAAATTCGCCGTGCCGAGCCGGTGGAGGAAGAAGACGAATCAGATTAACTGGCCGAGGGCGCTGACCTCGGTAATTTCTCGATCAGCCGCAGTCAACGCCCGCGGCTACAGACTACGCAGCTGCCGTTTCCTTCGGCAGCTCCATTGTTCCCTTGAACTTCGGCGGCGCTTCCTCAACCCCGAAGTTTTGGGAATAGAGTTCCTCGATCCTCGCCATGTCGTCGGCTGTAAGCGGCTGGCAATCCGGCGCTTTCGCGAATTCAATGAGCTGCTCTTCGTTGTAAATGTTCGGCAGCGTCGAGGCCACGCGATCGTCGGCAAGCAACCATTGCAGTGCTGCCTGCCCAAGCGTGCGATTGGAATTTTCAACGAATCTCAACTTCTCCACCTTTTTGACGCCGTTGAGCAACCAACTGCGGGGCCGATGACTGCGATGGTCGGTCGGCGCAAAGGTTGTTTCGGCAGTGTATTTTCCCTCGAGCATTCCAGACGAATGCGTTACGCGAATTAGAAACATTGTGTCCTTACCGGCGTCGGTGGCCGCATCGTAAATACTGCGACCAGGATGCTGCTCGAGCATGTTATAGATGTGTTGCACACTTGTGACGTCTCGTTCGCGAATACAATTCACGCCCTCGTAAAGCCAGCCAATGGCCGGTCCGAGCGCGATGCCATAATAGCGAATCTTCCCGGCGGACTTTAATTTATCGAGCGTCGTCCAGAGCGGATTGTCGTACACCTGTTCCATCCGGATGTTGTGCAATTGCAGCAGATCGACTCGATCCGTTTTCAAGCGCTTAAGTGCTGCATCCGTTGCGCGAGTGACCGCTTCTGGCGAAAAATCCTGAGGAATCTCCCGCTGACCGCGTCCGCGCGCCTCACCATAATTGACGAAATCGTACCCGACCTTGGTCGCGATCACGATCTTGTCCCGCTGATTTGAGAACGCTTTGGCGATCAATTCTTCGCTCAAGCCATTCCCGTATGTGTCTGCTGCATCGAACAAGGTGATACCGAGATCGAACGCCTTGTGCATGAGCGCGACAGCTTCGTCTTCGGTGAAATTTCCCCACCAGCCGGTGGAAATCGTCCACAAACCAAAGCCGACTTCGCTAACCGTTAGATCGGTGTTCTTATAAGTCCGAAAGCGCATAGCGACAAAAGTTAAACGCTCAACGTTCAACGCTCAACATCCAACGCCCAGGTCAAAAGGATACTTAAATTAAGCGTTGGACGTTCGATGTTGAGCATTAGACGTTTCTTAGTTCGATGACTCGTAATGGTCACAGCGCGCTGCTAATTGTCGCACACGGCTCGACGGTGAACCCGGACTCGAGCGCGCCAACACTGGCGCACGCCGCGAAGATTCGGCGTCGCAAAATTTTTGCAGATGTCGAATGTGCGTTTTGGAAAGAGGAACCGAGCTTGCGCGATGCAAAGTTTTTGTTCGATTCGAAATCGATCTGTGAAGTCTGCGTCGTGCCAAATTTCATCAGCGAAGGCTACTTCACTCAAACGGTTATCCCGCGCGAGCTGGAGCTGAATGGTGACACAACAAAACGAGCGAGCGGGCAAATATGGAAGTACTGTCAGCCAGTTGGAAATCATCCCGCGATGACCGAATTGCTTCTCAAACGTGCACGCGAGGTCGCACTCGGTGTCGATCCTGCTGAGACCAGCCTGCTCATCGTCGCGCATGGCACGGATTTGAATGAAAATAGTGCCGTCGCGGCAAAACGGGAGGCAGAAAAGATCCGCGCGCTCGGAAAATTCGCGGGAGTTCTCAACGTTTACATGGAAGAACCGCCGCTGGTATCGGATTGGCGGAAATTGACCAACACTCGAAACGTAGTGGTGGTGCCATTCTTTATCTCAGACGGGCTTCATAGTTACGAGGACATACCGCGATTGGTCGGCATCGCGAATGGAAGGTCGACAATTCCTTCACACGCGGCCCGCGGTGAGATTTTCCGGGGCAATCCGTACCCCCTCGACGATCGCTTCCTGTTTTATGCGCCATCGATCGGCACCGATCCCGGTTTCGCCGATATCATCATTGACCAGGCAGGCATTACAAAAAGTTAAAATCGCGCTCGCGCTTGGTTTCTTTTTGCGCAAGATTGCTTCCCCGCGAATGAAGGAAACCACGTGCAAGAAGCTGCAGGAGATTGGGGCATTTGCGCTGGCCGGAGGCTGCACCCGAAAACGAATGAAGCAACTGGTGCAAATGATTCGCGCGGCGCGCAATTACCGGTGGCTGGCGGTTTACAAGATCGTTAAAGATGAATTTGTGATTCTCGCTGCAACTGGCAACGAGCCACCGACCTATCCGCAATTTCCCATTACCCAGGGGTTGTGCGGCGCTGCGCTAGACTCGGGAAAACCGATCATTGTCGGCGACGTACACAAGGATCCGCGCCATCTCCCGGCGTTTCATACGACGCGGTCGGAGATCGTTGTCCCTATGAGGAACAACGACCACAAGCGCATTCTCGGAATGATGGACGTAGAGAGTGATAAGTTGAACGCGTTTGGCGAAGAAGATCGAGAATTTCTGGAGCGCGCCGGCGGTCTGATCGCGCACTGTTTGCATTAGGGTGGCGGGCAACTTCAACGCGAAGCTACTCGAGCCTTCACTGACTGCTCCTTTTTGCCTCGGTCAAATCCTGGTTCAAGAGAGCGGCGACAATTTCGTCTTGTCCCACCGCGACGATGATACCCGCACTCCTTCAGAGACGTTTCGAAATGCCGAAGAAGCAATCGAGATCGCGAAGTATACCGACGCTGGGAGTTACCGTCCCCTAAAAACGGCGCCCAATTTGCGACGCGGGTGGCGCATGGAGCTTGGAACACAGGAGGAATTGAAACGCGCACTCGATCACTTCTATCCGGGCAGAGTGGCAATCTTCGTGGCGTGGCAACGCGGCCAACTGCGCACCACGTCCCTGCGCGAAACATTGGATCGACAATCGGGAATGTATCGCATCGCTGCCAAAATTTCGGATACGCAGATTGACGATCTGGTCGCGCACTTTTGCAGGTCCAATGGCGGTTGTTTGCGGACAATCTTGTGGAAGCGCGACCAGCGCGGAGCGATCGCGTCAACAAAGTTGTCAAAGCAAAAGTTTGATCCCTCAAATGATCAGACGAGGGCTTTGATCGGCAGGGCGCCATCGACCCCGGCTACTGTTCCGCTTCTTTGCCAGGAACCGTGCAATCTATTGGTGGACGCATGCCGGAAAGTTGTAAAAGGGGAATGATCGTTCGTGCCCGCACCATCGCGACGATGGATGGACCGCCTATTGAGAATGGCGCAGTCGCAATTTCCGGAGATCGAATTGCCGATGTTGGAAAATTCGACCAAATCAAGAGGCGCAATTCCAGCACCGTGGTAGATCTTGGCGAGCAAGCTCTGCTGCCGGGTCTGATCAACGCCCATTGCCACCTCGATTACACATGTTTACGAAGTAAAATTCCCCGGCAAAAGTCGTTCACCGATTGGATCCGTGCCATTAACGAGCAGAAATCGAAACTCTCGCCAGACGATTACATCGCCTCGATCAACGAAGGATTCGCGGAGGCGAAACGATTCGGCACGACAACCATCGCGAACCTAACTGCGTTTCCGGAATTGATTCGGCAGATCCCGGATGCGGCAGTTCGCACGTGGTGGTTCGCGGAATTAATTGATGTTCGGTCACCCGACCGAGCCAATGAACTTGTGGATTCTGCGGTCGAATCATTGAAGTTCGCGCAAAACTACGGATTGGCCCCGCATGCACTGTTTACGGCATCCAGGAATTTGTATCAACGATGTGAGGAAGCAGGCGCGAATGTTTTGCTGACAACGCATTTGGCGGAATCCCGAGAGGAAATGGCAATGTTTCGCGATGCATCAGGTCCGCTTTACGAATTTATGAAAAGCATTGGTCGTAACATGGATGATTGTGGGAATGGGACCCCCTTGGAGCTATTCGTCGGCGCGTCCTACGCCAGTCCGGCTCGGACCGGTCGCGCCCTACCACAATGGATCGTCGGGCACGTAAACGAATTGACCGAAAGCGACTTCCAGGTGTTGGAAAAAATGAGGACTAAATTTCATGTCGTGCATTCGCCGCGAAGTCACCAGTATTTTGCTCACAGGCAGTTTGCATTCACACGGCTGCATCGACTCGGACTTAATATTTCCTTGGGCACGGACAGCCTCGCAAGCAACGAAAGTCTGAACTTATTTGCAGAGATGCGTGCATTCCAGCGTAGTGAACCCGAGAGATCACCTCAGAAGATTTTTGAAATGATAACGCTGAATCCGGCGTCGGCGCTACGCGAGCAGAACAGGCTTGGTCGGATTCGACCCGGGTTTCGAGCCGATCTTATAGCCATTTCCTGCAGTGAGGACAGGAATCTATTCGAAGCAATCGTGGCGTTCGATGGGGAGATTGATTGGATGATGGTAAATGGAAAGACGCAGAGTATCGGGGAACGGCGAAGCACGATAGTGAGCTGATTCGTTAAAAATGTTACACGTTACAAAGAGACACCCGGCAACTTTTTTAACGTTTCAACGATTTAACGTGGCAAAGCGATTGCTTGCTCGCCATCTGCTGCGCCCGTAAACTCGGCGTATGGCCGGACAAGGCATGCAGACCCGACTGCTTCCCGGGCAGAGCCTTGCCTTACAGCAAGTTCTCTCGCCTCAGCTCCAACAGAGTCTGCTCGTCCTGCAGACGCCCCTGCTGGAGCTGCGAAACCTTGTTCAGCAGGAAATGGAAACAAATCCCGTTCTCGAAGAATTGCCGGATGAACCCAGCTCCGATGCCCAGGCCGAAGGCGAGCCTTCGGCTGACGATAATTTCAAGAACGAATTCGAAAAGCTCGCGAGCCTGGATGAAGAATGGCGCGATTACATGGCGCAGTCGTCCAACTCCGGCGCGGACGGCTTTCAGAGGTCACGGGAAGCGAAGGACAAGCGACAGTTCTTTTTCGATTCCATTGCCGTGCAGGAAACGCTTCAGCAAAATCTGCTGGGGCAACTGGATCAGAGCGCCCTGAACGCCAGCGACCGCATAGCTGCGGAGCTAATCATTGGCAACGTCGACGACAACGGATTTCTTCAAAGCACGCCAGAAGAAATGGCGCTGAACTCGGGAATCCCCAAGGAAGATTTCGAGGGAATGTTGACGCTAATCCAGGGTTTTTATCCTCCCGGAGTTGGGGCGCACGATTTACGCGAGTGTTTGCTCATTCAACTAAAGCGAGAGGGAAAAGAAGACACCCTCGAGTACAAAATTGTGTCCGAACATATGGAGGATTTGGGCAGGCGACGCTTTCCCGATATCGCGCGTCGGATGGGAATGAGTGTGGAGGATGTGCAAAACGCAGCCGACAAGATTGGACGGCTGAATCCGCGGCCCGGTCAAGTGTTTGCAGCCGCACCGCAAAACTATGTGCTACCGGATGTGACGGTGGAAAAAGTGAATGGCGAGTATCAAATCAGTTTAAACGACGAGCAGATTCCGCATCTGCGAATCAGCAATCTTTACAAAGATATCATCGCATCAGGCAACACCCAGAGCAGCGAAGTCAAAGATTATATCCGCGACAAAATCCGGAGCGGGAAATTCCTTATTCGCTCGATCCATCAACGCCAGCAGACGATTTCAAACATTGCGGAGCAGATCGTCGCGAGGCAGCGCGATTTTCTCGAGCACGGACCATCGCATTTGAAGCCGATGACCATGGCAGAGATCGCCGATGTCGTGGGCGTGCATGAAACCACGGTCAGTCGTGCCGTTTCCGGCAAATATATGGCCACGCCGCAAGGCGTATTCGAGATGAAATATTTTTTTACGTCAGGATACCAGACCGCGACCGGCGAATCGTTGAGCAACACCAGTGTGAAGGAATCTATCCTCGACCTGGTGAAGCGCGAGGATGGCAACGAACCGTTGAGCGACAATGAGATCGTCGAGATCCTGAGTGAGCGCGGTATTCCGATCGCGCGGCGCACCGTGGCTAAGTACCGGACCGAGTTGAATATTCTGCCAAGCCACATGCGTCGAAAGTATTGAGACTTCGCCTCACGTAATTTGTTAAAACATTACATCGTAAACCGAATCAGGAACTACAAATCACGAATCACGTTTCACCATGAATCCTTCTCTCCGTGCCGCCGTGATCGCCGAATGGCGAGGTCTTCCCGAGAGAAAACCGCGGGCCGATCGATGGCAATCGCCCGTCGAGTTGGTTCCAAAATTAATGCAACGCCTCGGGTTGCGCGAGCGCTTGCATGAGACGGAAGTGATTGACGCGTGGGGAAAAATCGTCGGTGAATTTATCGCTACCCATTCGGCGCCGGTAGCATTGCGCGCAGGCGTTCTCTATGTTCGTGTACTCCAGCCAGCGCTGCACTACGAGCTCGAACAGATTTCCAAGTCCGAAATTTTGCGCAAACTAAAACAGCGTTTCGGTGGCAGGACGATTCGCGACGTGCGCTTTCGCGTGGGTTGAATTTAACCGCCAAGCGGCGAAGTGCCGAGGGCCGATCGCTCTGAAATGCCCGTGTGTTGCCCTGTACTTCCGCCGTTCGTCGTAACCTCGGAAGGGATAGGTTCCTGGTTGTTCATTCCGATACCAAAGGCAGCAAGGTTCAAAACGATCATTACGAGCGCGAACAGGTACATTCCCATTGCTAGTCCAATCGCCACGTGCATTGCCAAGATACAAACCAACCAAAACAAGCGGGTCTTCCTTTTCCAAATGAAAAATGGATAACCGAGTTCGATTAGACACATCGAAATTCCGAGGATCGGCAGCGCGTATTTGAATCGAACAAGAATGTCTGGGGAAATAAGATTGAAAGGCGTCCGGGTCAGCGATCGCCAGAGATTGGAGCCGTTCCACCAACCGCTGCCCAGACATTTTGACAAGCCACCGACAAAGTAAACGAAGCACATATGCACCTGTAAGACGCGCCGCCAAAAACCTAAAAGCTGTGGGTCTTTTAGTTCTAATTTCAGCAGCCGATGATCGAGTGAGTATCGGTCTGGCAACGGCGCTAACATCAAATAAAAGAGGCCCGTGGTCATGAAGTTATCGGCGCCATATGCGAACAACCCACCGCTTTCAGCTGCGGAGAGGTGAAGAAACCACGCAATGATTGCAGCCGGGCGAGAGAAGAAGCCGAGTAATAGCAATAGTCCCATGCAAAGCAAACAGGCCCAGGCAATTGAAAGCACGGCATCCTCGCTGATGTGAGCGTAACCGCCAAGAGCAACAAGCCAGCCAAGCTTGGGAATGAGTGGACTGTCGAAGGATGCAATAGCCTCTCCCAGCTTGCGGCTGACAAGACCCTTCTCATTACCAGCGAACAGGTAGTGCCAGTCACTTCTTAAGAACAGCGCATAAGCGGTTACTAGCAGCCCCAGACCGATACGCAAAACGCCAAGCCACCGGTCTGTTTCTCGTGGGAACAGAAAACCCATGAGATCCTCCGACCACCGCCGCAACAGGGTCGTCGCACCTTGTTCTTTCAAAATGTCTGTTTGAGACACATCCGGTCGGACTTCGTTGTTAAGCCTGGTTCCCCGGTGCTATCCGTTTAATCCGTGTTGCGAATCCTTCGAAACAAGGACGACTCAGTCCTTTAATTTGCCGCCATCCGGTGCAATCTGTGGTCCCTCTATTGCTTCCTCCTCGTCACGCAGACTGAAATCATAACTGAACATGGGCTGGAACGTTTCAGCTTCGCCATGCTCGAATTCACTAACTCCAGGCAGGTTAACCGCTCCGAACGTGGCTCGAATTTTGTTCACATCAGGACGCTCTCGCCAGACAGAGAGCGCTAGCATTTTAACGACCACTTCTCGTAAGGGTTCATAACGGTTGTCTGCCAATCGATCTAATAAACTAGTCAGACGCAAAGCAGCTGCTTTGCCACTCACATGCGGCGATTCGTAGTCTACTCGCCCGTTTGCGTAATGTAGTTCGAGAGTCAACTTGTGGTAACCCGGAACATTCGGCGCGAAAAAACTATATCCAGCCTGGACACCCGCTGCATGCAAATAGGTGGCGATGGCTTGCCGCAGAGGATTGGATGCAGCCGCTTCCTTTCCCAATACAAATGCCGCAATCAGTTCCGCTTTGCGCGCGTCCTCGTCCAGGGATGATGGCAACATGGTGGTGCCTTCCGCAACGAGCGAGAATATCCCAGCAAGGCAAACTGCCGTTATTAGAAAGAAATGGACGACGAACCAGGCCGAGTAAACGCGCTTCGAAATCATTTCATGAAATCGTAACGATATTTCGCGGCTTTGCGATCATTCTTGTCCGCCAACAACCTGCCTGGGCAAGCTTTCGGCATTAGCAAGCAGGAATGGCTGCGAACAATCAGAATGACAAGAAGTGGGGCGATGGTCGATGCCCATTTGTTATTTCTACCGGGTTCCTGCCCGTTCCAAATTTCGTTAGGAGCCCCAGCTCTATTTGCCGTCAATTCGCTGCCCGCCCACCGGGGAGGGTGAATTCACGGACACACAATTCGGTGAAGATTAGTCAGTCGCGCTGACGACTGACAAGAGATCGTTGAACACCATTAGGCTTGCACGGGCAGCACGGTAACACTGCGGCTTGTATTCTTTAATTGTGCTGGCGCGTACTGACGCCAGTACACAATACGACTAGTCCCGAAGGCTGTCGGGAACTGGCCCATTGATTCGTTAGCTAAAGTGCGAGCGGCTTAAAGCGTCGCTGCTACCAATTTCAGGTTCTCAGTCGCGGCCTTGCTCTCAGCGGTTCCGGGTAGGACCATCTCCACCATTTGAGCTCGATTGATCTTCTGATCCGCGTAAAACAGGGTGGTTTTATCGGTTTGAATACTCTTCAGGGAACGAACCAGAGAGTTTTGGTTCTTAGGCGCATGCATTGCAAGGGCACTAAGGCCGATAACAGCCACTGTGACCAGCATTGCCGCGACTACACGTATAGTGATTTTTGCTTGGAGGTTCTTCATAAGTGGCGACCGATACAGGCGATGTGAATAAGTGTCAACTAGAAAATCAAAAAAGATTCATAGTGGCATTTGAAGCCGGACAGGTCAAGTCGGCGAAATACCTCGAAGATCTGTAGGGTTTCCCTACTGTAAGGCCAAAGTTAATGAGTTCCCGTGAGAGGGAAAGCAGCGGAGCACCGCCGCACTCCTAGAGCAGGTCGCGCGAAGTGTTACTTCGGCGCGAGCGAAGTGATGATCGCTTCAAAGCGTGGATCACCTCGCAGCGGATCCCAAAGCGGATTGAGCCGCAATTGACCGTAACTCATCCCAGCGACTGGAAGTTTCACCACCTCCGACAATCGTTCAATCGCACGGTCTTTTTCGCCCGTCCATGCATAAATAATAGCCAGGTATCGCATCAGCGCAGGGCCATCGACGGCGCTCTTACTAACAGGCATCAGCGCGACTGCACGCTCACCCTCTCGAATGGCATCCTCCTTATTTCCTAAAGCAGCATCAACAACGCCGAGTGCACAAAGACCTTGTGCGTAGTTGGGTTGGCTGCCCACGCTTCGCTCGAGATCTTTCCGGGCATTAGTAAACTCGGCGTGCGCTGCCGACTGATCGCCGCGGAGCCGGGCAGCAAGACCGAGGCACCAACTGTTGGGGAACGGAATGTTTTCATCGTAACACCCATCAGTCGGCATATCTGCCAGCGCACGCTGAGCGGCGGCGAAGTCGCGTTCGCGCAAGGCGAGAAGGAGCCATCGATCAAAAAAGATAGGCGCGGCCTGCGGATCTTCGGCCAGAATCGCCTCAATGGTCGTATGCAGCGGTCTCGAGTCCGCATGCGATTCGAGATCAACCGATGCGCGCCGTATTCGACTGGGAATATCTTTTGGAGCAATAACCAGCGCGCGATCCAGGTTTTCGGCCATTTCCTTGTAGTGGCGCAAGGCCTCATAAGTAACAGAAAGCTGCTGAAGGATAGAAAAATTGCGCGGATCCAATTCCAATGCCTGCTTCATTTCCTCCAGCGATTTCTCCCACTGTCCCTGTCGGCGATTGATGTAGCCGGAAAGAAGAGGAATTCGTGATTCGTTAGGCAACGTACGGCGGGCAATAACCAACTCAGCACGCGCCCGATCATAATCCGAATAAGCCCAGTAGAGATGTTGAGCGAGGGCCAAATGTGTCTCGCCGGACTGCGGCTGCATGCGACGGATCGTTTGAAGGGCTGTTTCAGACAATTCAAGCCGCGCATCCGTGTGATCGAAACCGAGGAAATAAAGTCTGTCGTGTGCACCCGCCAGTTCGCCATAGGCCAAAAAGAACAAAGGGTCGCGCGCAACCGCCTGATCAAGCAGTTGCACCGCCTGCATCAGATCTTCCTTTGCCCGGGTGCTAAACTGAATGCCATTGATAAGGTCTTTGGCTCGCAAATAGGAATCGTAGGCAATAAGATCCGTCGTCGGCGGCTCCTGAATGGCCGCTTTCTCGGTCGAGGAGACTTCAGCTCCGAGCTGATCTGCAATCTTTTGCGCGATCTCGCTTTGGAGCGTGAAGACGTCGATCAAATCCCGATCGTATTCTTGGGCCCACACGTGAGCGTCCGTGCGCGTATCAATCAACTGGGCATTAAGATGGATCCTGCCTGCTTCCCTGCGCACACTTCCCTCAAGCACGTACGCGACATTTAATGCACGACCAATTTCCTGAGTGTTCCGCGCGCCGCGATATTTTGCGACGCTGTTATGGCTGATTACCTTTAAATTGGCGACTTTCGCCAACTTGGTGGAAACACCGTCGTAAACGCCATCGGCGAAAAACGAGTTTTCTTTATCCGAACTAAGGCTTTCGAAAGGCAAGACCGCGACGCCACTTGCCGCAGCTGGGGCCATCATTTCGCCGTTCCAAACCATTACGCCAACGGTCGATCCCAAAATCAGCAGGAGCGCTGCCATTCCCGCAATAACCGGATTCCGCCGTGTCCAGCGCCACGCGCGCGCAGCCGGCGAAACGGGACGCGCGACAATGTGCCGGCCTTCCAGCCAGCGTTCGAGATCTTCGGCCAAGTCGCCCGCTGAGCGATAACGCGCACCTGGTTCCCGCTCCAAACATTTCGCGCAGATCGTTTCCAGATCCCGATCCAACCCGGGCATCAATGTGCGCAGCTTCGGTGCCGGTTTCTCACTTGCTTGCTGGATTACCTTCAGCGCGTGCTCACCCAAAAATGGCGGATGACCCGTCAGCAAATCGAACAAAATCGCACCCAAACTATATATATCGGAAGCCGGACCAAGTTTACCCGCCGATCCGTTTACCTGCTCGGGCGCAATGTAGCCAGGTGTGCCAAAGATAGTAAGCGTGCGCGTTAGGTGACTACTAGTGTCCAGCCACTTGGCGAGACCGAAATCGCTCACCAGCGGTTCGCCTCGTCCATCCAGCAAAACATTCCCAGGCTTAAGATCCCGATGCAAGATCCCCTGTCCATGCGCGTATTGCACCGCCCGCGCTACCTTCGCCATCAATGCTACCGATCGGCGCGGTTCACCGCGAAGAGCCGGAGCCGCGTCCAGCAAACTGCCTCCACCGGCAAACTTCATGCTGAAAAACGGCAGCCCATCGTCGCATTCGCTCACTTCAAAGATCGGAAGAATGTTCGGATGATCGAGACTCGCCGCAGCCTGCGCCTCACGCCGGAAACGCGCCAGCGTTTCCTGTGAATCGGCGTGATACGACAAGATTCGTTTCAGTGCCACGATGCGGCGCGAATGTCGCTGCCGCGCCCGATAAATTACGCCCATCCCGCCGCGCCCGATTTCTTCCAGAACTTGATAATTGCCTATGCGCCAATCGGCGTCACACACATCGAGTTCACCGAGCAGGTCATCAAGCGTTTCCGCCTTTGCCGGTGCTTCGGCGGACGAGTCGCCGTTATGTCCATTAGCGCCCACGCCTGCAGAGAGCATACAGCTAAGACAAAGACTTCGTCCGACGCGCGACGCTGATCCACACTCGGGGCAAGATCCCGGCTCCTTTTGGAGGTCCACCGGATCAGAAGTGGGGGGTACGCGCATGAGAGGTCAGGATGGTAGATGAGCTTTGGTGGGTTGCCAACTAAAAAAATGGAAAATTTTTGTCAGAGTTATTCACTTGATTTGAACCTTTTTCGCACGGGAACGTTTGAATCTCTTTGTCATTTATTTGCTTCCTCTTTCGGCGCGAGCGAAGCGACGATTTTTTCAAAGCGCGGATCGCCCCGAAGCGGATCCCAAAACGGCAATAGTTTTAATTGCCCATAGCTGAGAGTGCTCGGGGGACGAATGGCAATGGCCAGTTGCTCGCAGGCCAGATCTTTATCGCCGGTCCATGCAGCAATCATCGCCAGATACTTTATCATGGTCGGACCAACCAGCGCATCCTTTTTTACTGGAACAAGCTCGACCGCACGCCGACCTTCACGCAACGCTTCTTCCTCTCGGCCGAGACCCGCATCGATCAGACCAAGTACGCACAGCGCCGGGCCATAATTTGGTTCCACTTGAACCGTTTTCTCTTGTTGAACGCGCGCGGCCGTGAACAAAGCGCGAGCATCGTCATCATTTCTCGTCATGCGAGCGATGACGCCTTCGATGATCGGGCGATCTAGATGAACTGAATAGTCCGTTAGTGGCGTGTCGCCGATCGTATTCAGAACGTTCTTTGCCGCAGCGACATCGCGCTCAGCCAGGGCGCAGCTTAATCCCTCATCAGCTGCGCTCGACAAGGCACCAGCTTTTGCGGCTCCCAGGGAATCGATTGTTTGATGCAATGAGCGTGTGTCTGCTTTCCAATGAAATTGAATGGCCGCAAGCGCGACTTTCGTGCTAACATCGTTCGGCTCGATCGCCAGCGCGCGATCCAGCACGGATTTTTCTTCAGCGTAGCGCCGGAGAACTCCGTAACTAAGCGCAATTTGCTGGAGCGTTTCAGTGTTGCGCGGGTCGAGGTTGCCTGAGCGCTCCAGGTTTTGCGTAGAGTCCTGCCAGCGTCCCTGACGCCTCTGGATGTATCCCATCATCCGAAATATCCGCGCATCATTAGGCAACGTCTGCCGTGCAACATCCAATTCAGCCAGAGCGCCACTGTAATCTAGGTGCCCATAATAAAGATTTCGCGCATTCGCAAAATGGGTTTCACCTGCATTCGGACCAAGGTGAAATGCCCGCTCGATAGCCGCTTCCGCCAACGCCAGCCGCGTCGGCGTGTGGTCAAAGCCGAGAAAATAGAGCTGCTCATGTGCGTAAGCGAGTTGGCAGTACGCCTGAAGAAAAGAGGGATCGCGTGCGACGGCCTGATTCGACAAGTCGACCGCCTCCAGCAAATTCGCTTTCAGGCCGCTGCTAAGACGAAGATCGAGAAGATTCTTGGCGCGATTGTACAGATCGAACGCAATGAGGTCAGTTGTCGGCGGCTGTTCAACGGCCAGGTTCTCCGCAGTCGAAATTTTCGCGCGAAGCTGCTGAGCGACTTTTCGTGCAAGCTCGCTTTGGACCGCAAACAGGTCATTCAAATCGCGGTCAAATTCCTCCGACCAGACAAGCGCTCCAGTACCAGCGTCTATCAATTGAGCTTTGAGGTGAAAACGGGTGCTTCCGTGACCGCGGGAAACAGTGCCCTCGAGAATATGAGAAACCCCAAGGGCTTTACTAATTTCACGAATGTTCCGCTTTCCGCGATATTTCATCACACTGGTGTGGCTGATCACCCTGAGATCGCGAATGCTGGCAAGCTTGGTCAAAATGTCATCCTGAACGCCATCGGCAAAAATGACGTCCTCTTTGTCGTCGCTCAAACTTTCGAACGGAAGAACAGCAATACCGGTTGTTGCCGATGGGTCCGGCGCGCTGCCATTCCACATCATCACTGCTGCAACCAGTCCCAACGTGATCAGGAGCGCTGCCATTCCTGTGATAACTGGATTCCGCCGTGTCCAGCGCCAAACCTGCGCAGCCTGCGAAAGAGGCCGCGCTGCGATAGGCTGCCCTTCCAGCCAGCGTTCGAGGTCTTCGGCCAAGGCGCCCGCTGAGCGATAACGCGCACTTGGTTCGCGCTCCAAACATTTCGCGCAGATCGTTTCCAGATCCCGATCCAACCCGGGCATCAATGTGCGCAGTTTCGGTGCCGGTTTCTCACTTGCTTGCTGGATCACCCTCAGCGCGTGCTCACCTAAAAATGGCGGACGACCCGTCAGCAAATCGAACAAAATCGCACCCAAACTATATACATCGGCCGCAGGACCAAGCTTGCTCGACCCGGCGCCTGCCGGATCCACTTGCTCCGGTGCCACGTAATCAGACGCACCAACCGTAGTAAGCGTGCGCGTCAGATTGCTCGTGGGTTCCAGGCATTTCGCGAGACCGAAATCGCTCACCAGCGGTTCGCCTCTTCCATCCAGCAAAATGTTTCCAGGCTTCAGATCTCGATGCAGGACCCCCTGTCCATGTGCGTACTGCACCGCCCGCGTCACCTTCGCCATCAACGCTACCGCCCGCCGCGGATCACTCCGCAACGCCGGCGCCGCATCCGGTAAACTACCCCCACCAGCAAACTTCGTACTGAAAAACGGCAGCTCGTCGTCGCCCTCGCTCACTTCATAAGTAGGCAGAATGTTCGGATGAACCAGGCCCGCCGCGGTCTCCGCCTCACGCCGAAAGCGCACCAGCGTCTCGCGTGCGTCGGCGTGATAAGGCAAAATTCGTTTCAGCGCCACGATGCGGCGTCTATGCCGCGCCCGATAAACGACGCCTATGCCGCCGCGCCCGATTTCTTCAAGGATTTGATAATCGCTTATTCGCCACTCGGCATCCCGTACATCGAGTTCGCCAAGCACGTCCTCAAGCGCCTCCTCCGCGCGACGCGCAGCGACCGGAGCGCCCAGACCCTGCGCAAGCAGACAGTTTAGACAAAGACTGCGTCCGATACGCGACGCCGATCCACACTGCGGGCAGACGAGCGGTTCCTTTTGCAGACGAATCGAAGAAGGAATGCCGCTCATCGGATTCTGAAAACTTAAAAAGGACTGCAAGTGGGGAGGCAGCGGATGGGCGAAAGTCCGAGTATCGGCTGTCGCCGAGGCTTCCTCTATGCTTTCTCCGGAATTCGCGGAGCGGAGTTCCTGAAAAAATGCGATTGCAAATCAATACAAATGGACAGCAAGACACCAGGTGGCTTTTCGACCAGAGTCCCTGGACATCTGGCACACAAATGGAACATCAAATCGAATAATTGGAGGATGAAACCGAAGCTCCGTCAGAAATTCCATTCGTCCGGACGTTGCCCTACACAAGAGCGCGAGCGGTGGAATGCCGAGGCCAGTGGGCGCGCTTTCGGAAAGTCAGAAGCCGTCGGCTAAATCGCGAATAGCGACCTTCGCCGGGCTGCGTGCTCGAGCGATTCCCAGGCTCTTGAACGTCTTGATTTCGATGTTCCGACCTCGGAGCTACTACTATTCCGCCGCGCTCAACGCTGCACAGAGATAACGGAGTTCGTCGTCGACCTCGTTCGGGCCTTCGACGGTTTGAGCAACTTCTTCGCGGAGCAACGCTCGATAGCGTTCGCGTAGCCTGTGCACAAGGCGTTTTACCGCTGCCTCCTGAAGGCCCAGCGTTTTTGCGAACTTGGCGTAGGAGACATCTTCCCGCTCAGCTGCAAGGCAGCTGTTCAACACATCAAAAACACGTCGACGACCGCGCTTTTCGCATTCATCGCCCAATCGCCGCAACGCGCGCTCGACGACCGTCGCGGCCCAGCGCACATCGAAGATTCTTTCCGGCGACCACTTGTCCGATTCCTGCTCCGGAATCGACAAGTGCGATGGCGCCTCAGCCATCCAATCGTCCCACGAAACGAATTGCACATCGCCACCACGTTTCCGGGCATGACGTTTGTCCACGGCGTCGTGTAGGAAATTCTGCAACGCCTTTAGCACCAGCGAACGGAACCTTCCCCGGCTCCGATCCGCCCGTTGCAAAAGGCGGCCCTTAAGGACCATGGCGAAAAAATCCTGTGTCAGGTCCTGAGCGTCGGGAACGGAGTGACCCTGGCGGCAGATGAACGCGAAGACTGGCCGCCAATAGATTTTGCAAAGCTCGGCAAGCGCGGCGTGCGCCTTTTCTTCGTCACCGTCGGAATCCGTGCACGACAAGACGATGCTCCAGCGCGTCGTCATGAAGCGGTCGGGGCGACGTGCGCCGGCCTGAGATGCTTCGGATTTCACAGCCGCGGATCATCTCATTTGTACGATTGTTAGGCAAGCTCCGAATTTTCCGCCCACTACTGGAATACTGCACGTCGCGCTGGATCGATCTGCGCTGGAGGCAGTGCCGACCGCAGAAGCGAAGCTACAGGTCCGAACGTCGGATATCGTAACAAAAACGCGGCTACGGCTGCGGGCATTGGCAGGGCGATTCCGGGACAGGATTCCCTACGCCATCACGTTCCTGACACTGCGGGGAAGCTTTCAGCTTCCCCGCGCATCCTAAAGCGACTATTTTTATGGCAGATACCGCGCCATCTCGTCAGTCATCGCAGTGTCCAGGGCCGATCGTTCCCTCGTTGTATTCCGTAAGGGTATCAGTCAGTTCGCTGGTCTGGCTTGGTGACAAATAACCGTTGCCAATCGGCGGTACGATCAATCCTCCGATCATACTGTCCGCGCTAATTACGGATTGCTGAACGGCGGTTGGATCCGCTCCATTGGCTATACTCAACTTTGCCGCAATGAGCTGGTGCGCCAGGATCACGAGGCCGTTGCCCTGCGCGGGACGATTCAGAATCTGAAGTAGCTGTGATTGACTATAGCTGACGGCACCGAGCATCAGGCTTTGCAACGGCCACACGTCGGCATGATTTTTCCAATAGCCTTGCGTATACGTGCAATTTTGTCCCGGATTGCACGGCAGCGTTGCACAGGCAATGGTGTTACCCCACGCGCTCGCATCACAAGAGTCTGTTTCGTTCACGCGGCAGCGGAATACATAAGCAGTGTCGCACAAGAGCGGCTCGCCCGAGCATTCACTTCGCACACCAAACGAGTCGAACAATCGATCATCGCCAATCACGATCTCCATCGTTTGATTTGGCGCCAGATTGTCGGGAAAGCTCGCCTGGCAAAATTCGTCTGGATTATCAGGCCACTGATTACCATTAGCGATAAAGTCCGCCACCGTCATCCATTCGACGACGAATCCATTCGGTGCGCCCGACTCACCAGCGGTGACATCGATGGAAAGGTTTGAAGATGCAGACGTGCAACACGCGATAGCCGGCTTGTCTAACTGACATGGCGTGGGCGTAGGGGTTGCCGTCGATGTCGGCGTAGCGGTTGGAGTCGCCGTCGGTGTAGCAGTAGCTGTTGGTGTCGCCGTCGCCGTTGGAGTAGCTGTCGGTGTAGCGGTAGCAGTAGCTGTTGGTGTCGCTGTCGCCGTTGGAGTAGCCGTTGGAGTCGCTGTCGGTGTAGCAGTAGCAGTAGCTGTTGGTGTTGCCGTAGCAGTCGGTGTAGCAGTAGCTGTTGGTGTTGCTGTCGCCGTTGGTGTAGCAGTAGCAGTAGCTGTTGGTGTCGCTGTCGCCGTCGGTGTAGCCGTAGCTGTTGGTGTCGCTGTCGCCGTCGGTGTAGCGGTAGCTGTCGGTGTTGCCGTAGCCGTTGGAGTCGCTGTCGGTGTAGCAGTAGCTGTTGGCGTTGCCGTAGCCGTAGCCGTTGGAGTCGGAGTTGGATCCGGTGTCGGGGTAGGGGTAGGTCTCGGCGGTCGCGGTGTTGGTGTCGGAGTGGGAGAATGCGGTGTCGGAGTAGGCGTTGGAGTATGTGGTGTCGGAGTGGGGGTTGGAGGCGGTGGTGTCGGAGTGGGTGTTGGAGGCGGTGGCGGTGGACAATCCTTGCATTTTTCGATTGTAAAACGAACGACGTACCAAGGATCTTTTACGAAGACAACCGTCCTCGTCCAGCAAAACACGCATCCTTCGGGTGTAGTAAAGGTTCCGGCAAAATAAGATGAACCATCATGCTGTTTGCGCTTGGTAATCGCCAGGCCGGGGATTTGGTTAGGCAGATGGGCCATTGCTTCGGGTAGTGCAATAGCTTGTGGCCAGCGCGCAATCGCGTTCTCCGCTTTGGTAGCCGCCTGCCCCAGTGCCGTTCTTAATCCGTTCCCTCTAAATTGTTCTTCGGAAAGAATGATGTTTGCGCCTAGTGCTCCCTTCGGAAAGGAAGCCAGTTCGTCGTGTGTAAACCTGGCAATTATCGCATCTATTTTTGCTGCGGAAATGTGACCGTTGCTTTTGCGTTGCCTTCGATGTTTCGCTGCTTCCAGCGGTGCAGCTGGCGCCAAGGCCACCAGAATGGCCAGTGCAGTTGCTATTTGTCTTAGAAGATTGGTTTTCATGTTGTTGTCGTGGAAGAAGCCTTATTGCGTCACGCAAAGGCACGAGATGTTTTTCATTGCTTAGGTGTTTATCCGGAAACCGAGCCACCAGGTTCTCGAAAAAGAGTCGGGTGTTAGTCGATCTTATTCTGCAACGTCAGCCGTGTTATGGAGTTAAACGGCATGAACGTTTCCAGGCACTAGGACCGACTGCTATTTCAAGGCAGTCTTATTCCATTCCCTTTTCCGAGTAAGCTAGACAACTCTAGCGTTCGTTTAAGGCTCGTAGCTTCCGGTTTGTTACACCGGTGTTAAGTTGTCCGACGAGGCTTGTGGGCTTGGCCCTTCCGCATAGACGCGGAAGTCCCTCATTCGCATTTGAACTATGCTCTAGGTCTTTATCCGGAAGCTACTCGCCAAAGTTCCTGTAAAAGGTCAAATTTTCTTTTTGTCTCTTTGAAAACACAGGCTGCTGGCGATAATTGGTTTCGCAGACCACTTGTTCCGTAACAGACCAATAGAATCGAACGGCGAAGAGCTGCAGGCACGCCCTCACTCGATATTCTAACACAGCGCCGTCCTTTGAGTGCGTACAAGCCGCACAATCTACAACTTATCGATCGATAACAGATCGATCAGCAAAGTTGTGATGGTTTTTAAGAGCGAGCTGTCGAAATTCGCGTCAATAGAATTGGGTTCTTAATTTTCATTTGGATTGTTCAAGTCCCTGAGAAGACTTGTGTCGCCGCCTCGACCGAACGTTTGTCGTCGGGATAGTTGGCGCTTGATCGTTCGAAGGGGCATGCGCTTCGTGCCACCCCTTTTGGTATCCTGTCACATTCCTATCCGGAAACGGCGGCAGAGAGTTCTAATGAACGTAAGATGTTCGGCTATTGGCGAATTGGCAGCACCCGCTGCACAACTGAGATCTTGACTATAAGATGCACACTCCTAGAGATTTACCGCACACCGCCAGCCGGAGTCATCGATGCCGGCATACATGTTCGAGTGCGGAGCTCGACAACGAATAAGTCAGACGAGATCGCGGGAATGTTTATGCCGATCTTTGAAGGTGAGCTCGGCGATCCCCGATTTATCAATCTCGCCCAGGCCTTCCGTCACCATGCGATCGTATTGTTCCTTGGTCGAGCGCGCGAGCGGTAGGTCGAGCCTAAGGCTGCGCCCGAGCTCGACAGCGATCCCGCTATCTTTGGCAGCATGCGCCGCGGAGAAAAAGCAGCTGTGCTCGCGGTTTTGCATATCTTCGCCGTCCGTTTCCAGCACGCGGGAGGCCGCGCCTGTTTGCGAAAAAACCTTTCTCAGCATTTCCAAATCCAGACCGAGCGCCGCGCCGAGTGCCAATCCCTCCGCCAATCCCGCGGTGTTGATATTCATCACCATGTTGACGAGCGCCTTCACCTTTGCGGCTTCGCCAGCGTTGCCGATGAAGCGCACTTCCGAACCAATCTCCTTTAAAATCGGTTCGGCCTTGCGGAATGCGTCTTCTGTTCCACCACACATCAAATAAAGCTTTCCTTCGCGCGCCTGGGGAATGCTCGAGGCCATGCACGCTTCGAGCGTTTGTGCGCCAGCTTGGTGCGCCAGTTTTTCAATCTCCACATGCACCTGCGGCGAGATCGTCGCGCAATTAATGAATAGCTTGCCGCGGGCGTTAACCAGCAAGTTGTCACCGCCTCCTGCGAAGATGTTTCGCATCGCCTGGTCATCGGTCACGACCGTGAAAATCACGTCAGATTCTGCCGTTACTTCCGACAAGTCTTGGGCGGCGGCGCAGCCGAGCTCAGTGGCAAGGGACGTAGCAACCGCGCGATTCGTGTCGTAAACAGCCGTGACATGAAATTGTCGATCCTTCAATCTGCGCGCCATGTTCGCGCCCATGCGACCCACTCCAACAAAACCAATATTCATAAGGAACTATCTTTTACCGACTTATTAAAACTGAAATCTTGGCTCTTAAACTTTGCCGGCGAAAAACGGATTGTGCTGCTTCTCCTCGCCTACGGTTGTCATCGGGCCGTGCCCCGGGCAAATGATCGTTTCATCCGGCAATGTGAGAATTTTCTCAAGATTAGTTCGCAGCGCGTCATGGTAGGAAACGTTTCCGCCACCCATCGATCCGGCAAAAAGCGAGTCGCCCACGATCGCGATGGGGCGCGCCAGGCCGGTCACGACGTACGTCATTCCACCCTGGGAATGGCCCCAGGTCAGTCGCGTATCAACCTCCAAATTCCCGAGGTGAAAGTGCTTTCCTTCGTCGATGGGCTCCGCGCCGGAGACAGGTTCGCGAGCGGGCCCAAAAACGTCCGCGCCAGTTTCCTCGCGCAGGCGCGGCAGGTCTGCGACGTGGTCCGGATGGGCATGGGTAAGGAGAATCAGTTGCACGTTCAATTTGTGGCGGCTGGCAAACCGCACCATTTCACTGCAATCGGCACCCGTATCGAAGACCGCCGCGGCGCGACTTGCCGGGTCCCAGACGAGATAGGCGTTCACGGTCATATCGTGAAAACGCGTGTTGAATTGCGCGAAACCATCGCGCTCATTGATTTTTTCCGGACGCCATTCGCCCTTCGCCAGCTCGCAAAGCGGGTCCGCGGCAAGATTCAGGACCGGTGCGACGCGCAGCAGCGCCGCCTCATCAAAATCGCCTTCGCGTAGTTTACGGATTGTTTGCAGGTCGACGCCTGCTTTCTTTGCCAGTTCGGAATCGGAAATTCCCAAACCGCGTTGCGCTTTTCCGATGATATCACCAACGTTGTCTTCAAGAAGGATCATGGTTCTGTTGCTAAAGTTCTATTTCTTAAACGTTAATCGGTTGTGCCTTTCGAATAACGCGCAAATCGCTAATCTGATTCGGCGCCAACTTCTCAAGTGACGCGGCAATGCAGGAAACGGAAACTGGCGTGTCCGTTTCCTTTTCGATGGATGTCATCGCAAGATTATTAATGCCGCAGGGAACGATGTCATTAAAAGGCGAAAGATCGCCGCATACATTCAAGGCAAAGCCGTGCATGGTGATCCAATGACGAACTCCTACGCCAATGGAAGCAATTTTGCGGTCGCCGACCCAAACTCCGGTAAGCGATTCGCGCCGCGCAGCAGCAATCCCGTATTTGGCAAGAAGATCCATGAGCGATTGTTCGAGCCAGCGCAAATATTTGTGCAAATCCTGGCCGCACCGCCGCAGATCGATGATGGGATAACCCATTAACTGTCCGGGTCCGTGATAGGTGGCCTGGCCGCCGCGGTTGATGACGAAAAGAGGATACGGCAAATGCGCGGCGCCGACTTCGCCACGGCGAATCCGTCCTGGAGCGGACAAACTCGATCGATCCGGCGTTCGGCCGATCGTGTAAACGGGTTCATGCTCGAGTAAAAGCAATTGATCTTCTACTGAAGGGTCCTCACGCTTTTTCAACACAATTTCTTCCTGCAACGCGAGCGCGCGTTGGAATTCCATTCGCCCGAGCCAGCGCACGCGAAGATCAGCAACCGCTGCATTCATATCCGTGTTGCTCCCGGAACGCCCAGGCTCGCGACTTCCTGCGAACGCAGGTGCGTCAACCCGATCGCAAGCGCATCGGCTGCATCGGCGCCCGGCGTTTCCGTCAAGCCGAGAAGGGCGCGCACCATGAAGGCCACCTGATTTTTCCCGGCGCTGCCGCGCCCTACGGTGCATTGCTTGATTCGTCTCGGTGAATATTCAAAAACTGGCAATCCGTTTTCTGCGGCAGCAAGGATGGCGGCGCCCCTCGCGGCTCCCAGGAGGATCGCGGTCTTATGGCTTTGTACGTAAATGACCGATTCGAGCGCGCAACAATCCGGTTCGTGTTCCCGGATGAGTTCTGCCAACCGATCCCGGATGGCAACCAGACAAGACGAAGAACGCAACGTGCTGGCGTTGTGAATTGTCCCGAAATAAACAGAGCGTGGTTTGCCATTATTTGCATCGACAATTGCGACACCGGTGTTGCGGAGAGAAACATCAACGGCAAGCACGCGCATTATCGCTAAGCTTAAAATCGACCGGGGCGCGTTCAACTCCGAAAGCGTTCGCCGAATCTCTTGCGTTGGTTCGCCTCACCGTTGCGAAGGGAGAGGCCGGAGATGGATTTGTGATCATCAACATGGAATCGACAAATTCTCAAACACCCGTTTTACTCGCGGCGAAATGTCGAGCGCTTTGCACCAACGAACGGCGAACAAAGAGCTAATCAGTCGCGTGAAGATCATTACGATGATGATCGCAATTCTTTGGACTGCGCCTTCAACATTCGCTACGACGAAAGGTTTGAGTCAGATCGTGACGCCGGATTTACAAGCACCAGGCGATCTCTCGTTGAGTCTGCAAATCCAAGACAAACGGATTGCGAACCCGTATGAATTGCAAGCCGAACTCGGTCTGACGAAATGGGCTGAGGTAGCGGTGTTTCGCGGATTCCAACCGGACGATTGGATCTTTGGGACCGAGATCGGGTTGCTAACGAAAGAGCCTTTTCTTCTTTCTGCTGGGTTCGTGAATTGGTCGCCCCACCTGAATGTAGATCCTCAACCGTTCATCGAAGCCGGCTACTACACCGAGCATCACAAGGTCATCGTCGGAGCCATTCATGCCGGATACAAAAACGAAGCAATCCTTGGCTACGCCTATGACTTTAATGAGAGATGGCGAGTGCAGTTCGATTGGCAGAGCGGTTCTGAAAACTCATCGACGATCGGTTTCACCTGCAACGTCACACGGGATTTTCAGTTCAATCCGGCGCTTTATTTCAGTAACGACGATCTGAGCCGTGTGATGGGTTATATAGTTTTCACCTACACGTTCCATCTGTGGGGCAACAGAAACGAAAACAGTTCGACGTCCGCAAAAGACGTCGGGCACGTTGCAGGCGCAAAATGATGCCTGAAAAACCGAAGTCTCCGCGAAGCCGAATCAGCGCCGGTTTGGTCATGTTCCGGCGCAAGAACGATCAAGTCGAAGTTCTTTTAGCGCATCCTGGCGGACCACTCTTCGCCCGCAAAGATGACGGCATATGGACAATTCCCAAGGGCGAGGCTGCTGCCGGTGAAGATCTACTGACACGCGCTCAAATTGAATTTGAGGAAGAGGTCGGTTTCCGCCCCGAAGACGTTCTGGACTGGATTGCGCTTGGGTGGATCAGACAAAAAGGGGGCAAAATTGTGCATGCCTGGGGATTCGAAGGCGATTTGCCGGAATCATTTGAGCCGAAATCAAATTTGTTCGAAATGGAATGGCCCCCGCGATCCGGAAAGCGCAGGATGTTTCCAGAGGTTGATCAGGCGTGCTTTTTTTCTGACGTAGTTGCGAGACGAAAGATCAAGCCGACACAGGTGCCCTTTCTTGATCGCTTGCGAAGCGCGATCAAAAACTGATCAGTCCCGGCGTCACCGATCCGCCGCAGCTGCAGGGGACGATGTTATGATTATGAGGCCTCAGTTTGGCAGCGAACAATCAATCGGGTCCCGTTCCTAGATGAAATGGTTCTCCAGAATTTGGAACATTGAGAATATCAAGATTGTCAGACGTGTGATTGTCTCCGTAGTGGGAGCAACCGTCCTGCTGATCGGCGTTGCCCTCCTGGTTTTGCCAGGGCCGGCGTTCATCGTTATTCCGATTGGCCTGGCTATTCTTGCTACCGAGTACGCGTGGGCGCGGCGTTGGCTAAAAAAAGTTCGTCAATTGGCGAGCGATGTTGTTTCCCGTGGCGGCCGCAGGACCCCCGAGGATTCTAGGGCTTAGATTTACCTGTTCCGTGCAGGGCTAATCAAGGCTTGCGCGTGAGCGTTGCGACCTCTAAACCCTGTGCCAATGACAATTGATAGTAGGCATGATTCGCCTGTCTCTCGGCGAGGAGGAGAAATGAGGTCAGGAGTTGTGGCACGACAATGACGATTCCGTGACCGAGTCCCTCACCAAAACGAGTTCGGCGTCAACCAGTCCGTCGGAACCTGCGGATGAAATTTTCCTGGAAGGGCCGCGTTCACGGTTAGCCGAATTTTTCACCCTCCTGCGAGTGATGCGCGATTTTCTGCGCGGATTTCGCACGCTCCATTTTGTGGGCCCATGCGTGACCGTCTTCGGTTCGGCCAGAATCAAGCCGGGCGATCCGCATTACGAGTTAACCAGAAAAATGGGGGCTGCCATTGCGCGGCTTGGTTTCACCGTCATCACCGGCGGCGGCCCTGGCATCATGGAAGCGGCAAACCGAGGCGCCAAAGAAGCCGGCGGACGCTCGGTCGGATGTACGATCGAGCTGCCCTCCGAGCAACCAACCAACATTTATCTCGATCGTTGTGTGCGGATGCATTATTTCTTCGCCCGCAAGACGCTGCTGGTTAAGTACTCTTACGCGTTCGTTGTGATGCCCGGCGGCGCCGGCACACTCGACGAGCTTTTCGAAGCGCTCACTCTGATTCAAACGGGGAAAATCAAAAACTTTCCGATTGTGATCATGGGAACCGATTATTGGAAGGAGCTGCTCTACTTCATCGACAAAATGGCACAGCGCGGAATGGTCGCCGCTACGGACCTAAGCCTGATCTACGCCACCGATTCAGTAGACGAAGCCGTTGCGCATATTCGAGCCAAGGCGATCGAATCGTTCGGTCTCAAATCCCGCAGACGCGGGGTGCGCCGCCATTTCCCGTGGCTCGGCGAGCGCGGCCTTTCAACACCAGACACTCGACCTTAGCAACGAGTTCTTTGCGGGGCTCGGCGGCCTATTGCCAGCGCTATAATTGTTTAGTCAGCGCGCATCATTGAGAGTCTCGAATTTTAAATGTTTTCGGATTTTTCGAAGATTTCGGAAACTTCGCTCTGCCATTTTCGGAGAATAATAATAAAGGCCGATCATTTTCGTTAAAACGGAAATTGCCGATTGCAGCGGCCCCGCACCGATTTTGCCGTGGCGAGGCGGACGCAATCGGCAACAATCGCGACTAAGGGGCAGAAATTAAAGATGCCCTGAACAGTTTGTGTGAACTTTCGGTGCGGTTGGTGATTTGATCTTATGGGTAAGCTTAAAAGGCGTGGTCGGCCCCGGATACGCACCGCTGTTTACTGGCGTGAGTACTACACGCGGAAACAGCGGGAATGGCGCGCTGCCCACCCGCGAATCAGCACACGGCGAAGACCAAGACAACGCAGGGCAATGACCGGCGCGCGAGCAAGTCGATGATTGTCACATAGGAGCCGTTGAACGGTTTAAATGGCGATTGCGGTCAATCACCCTTACCTCAAATTCCCGCCAGGACGAGAAACGCGCAACCGACAACGCCAAAAATCAAACTCACGATCCAGAATTTGGGTTTCCTTGTGAGCGCGGAAATCGCCGCGATGGCAATCGCGATTTGAAACATGGTTACGCCACGCGCGAACACTTCGTGCTTGTGAAAATTTAATTTCGCTGCGGCTTCCTTGCGCTCGGCTTCCGATTTGATCTTTTCCTGCTCTTTCTCGTAACGATCTCGCGTTGATTGGTCCGATTCGTCGTGCACGCCGGCGAGCGACATTTTTGCGTCAAGCACCGAAGCTTTGATGCTCTTAGCCTGATAGTAGTTCCATTGATCGGACGCTTCGATTTGGTTCATCATCGCCTCGTTCGCGTGTTGTCCGGAGAGGAGCCCCGCGATCGCGGCCAATACCGCAAGAATGGCTGTGCTCAATGCCACCCACGAAATCCATGTTTCGCCGCTGTGTTCAGCGCGGTGATGAACCTGTTCGTGTAAATGCTCGAGAGGAACTTCAGCTTCTTCCATGCGGAATCTTAGGGTCGACAGTGATCGATTCAAGCTGGCATCGACAAGTGAAGGAAGAGCAGCTTAATTCAGCAGCAAAATTGCGATGAGCCAAGCTGCAACCGCACTACAAATCTGCCAAATCTGCAAGAAACCAAAATCATCCCAACGCGGAATGATAGCGGAACTGATCCGGCCATCTCTGCTCGAATTCATCACGAAACGCATACCTGGCTTGGATAGCAAAGGCTTTATTTGTTTGGATGACCTGGGCGAATTCCGCAAAAATTACGTAAAAGAAGTCCTGGAGGAAGAAATTGGCGAGCTTTCCGCGCTTGATCAGGAAGTCGTCGAGAGCCTGCAACAACACGAGATTCTTTCCAACGACCTCAGCAAACAATTCGAACGGAAGCTGACCTTCGGCGAGCGACTGTCCGACCACATCGCCGAGTTCGGTGGCAGCTGGAAATTTCTCATCACCTTTGGCGCGGTGCTCGTCATCTGGATAGCCATTAATGGCGTTCTCCTTGTAACACAGGCATTTGATCCCTATCCGTTCATTCTCCTCAACCTGATTCTGTCCTGCCTGGCTGCTGTTCAGGCGCCGGTCATCATGATGAGTCAAAACCGAGCCGAAGCGCGCGATCGGTTGCGCGCGGAGAACGATTACAAAGTCAATCTGAAAGCCGAGCTCGAGATCCGGCATTTGCACGAAAAGATCGATCATCTGCTGCGCCGGCAATACAACCGTTTGTTCGAAATTCAGCAGATCCAGATCGAATTGCTGGAAGAAATCGGCCACAGGCGGAAAAGCTGATTATCTTCACTTATAGGCCACTTCTAGAACCGTTATTGCAGTTCCAACCGCCAATAAGCCAAACCGAAAACCACATCCAATGCAAAAAAACGCCGCTTCTCAATCCGGCATCTTCAATCCGCGCGTCTTGCTCGCTTTTACTCTTTGCTCAGTTGGCGTACTCCTGGCGATGGTCAGCCTTGCAGCAATGCCTTCAGTCGAGACGACGCACGCCAATACCAGTGTGCCGCCTGATTCGCGAAACTTTCTCAGCACATTTGGCAGCAACGCCAATCATCTGCCGCTGGGGGTGCCGCTGCCTTCGGGCGCTCAATTTTCTCTTAATGGCCAGGGCGATCCTCTCAAGCAGCAGCCGACCGCCGGGTTTCTGGGATTTTCAGGAATGTCGTTCCGACCGGGAACGGCAAGTGGCGCCAACTCGCTGGGCAATCCAAGGTTCGCCAACCAACAACCCGCTCCGCTAAGCGTGCCACAACCCGCTGCGTCTGAGAGCATGCCCCACGTTTCAGGGGCGCAGAGTAACGACTGGTCGATCGTCAGTTCGCCCAACACCAGCGCTACGCACCACAACGCCCTCCGTGGCGTGACCTGCGTGTCGGCGTCCGAATGCTGGGCTGTCGGCTACTACTTGACCGACAACGCTGCTCAGACCCTGATCGAGCGCTCGGACGGGACCTCATGGTCGATCGTCAGCTCGCCCAACACCAGCACTACGGAGGCCAACGTCCTCTTAGGCGTGACGTGCGTGTCAGCGTCGGAGTGCTGGGCCGTTGGCTACTACTACGGACTCGACGACCTTATTTCTCAGACCCTCATCGAGCGCTGGGATGGGACCTCGTGGACCATTGTCAACTCGCCCAACACCAACACGCTGTCCAATGTCCTCTTAGGCGTGACGTGCGGGTCGGCGTCCGATTGCTGGGCCGTTGGCGACTACGCTTTCACGGGCAGTGTTCTTCAGACCCTGATCGAGCGCTGGGACGGGACCTCGTGGGAAATCGTCAGCTCGCCCAACACCAGCACTACACAGTCCAACTTGCTCTATAGTGTGACGTGCGGACCGGCGTCGGACTGCTGGGCTGTCGGTTACTACATCGTCGACGCCGGCAGCAACCTCAATCAGACCCTGATCGAGCGATGGAACGGGACCTCGTGGGAAATCGTCAGCTCGCCCAACACCAGCACTACGCAGTCCAACTTGCTCTATGGCGTGACGTGCGGGTCGACGCCGGACTGCTGGGCTGTCGGCTACTACTATAATGCGAGTAGCGTCGCCCAGACGCTAGCGTTGAGGTACACGGCGAGCCCAACTCCCACTCCAATGCCAACCGGGACGCCGACTGCGACCGCTCACCAAGGCCTACTCCGACACCAAGGCCTCGTCCGGCTCCGCCGCCCCGCCCGACTCCGCCGCACTGAAGGATGAACGATTAGCGGTCAGTAGTCAGTG
>Ga0193722_1000024_pt1 | contig 40624 bp, 67 predicted proteins | sample H2m1metaG_FD_143044 | JGI IMG/M metagenome (GOLD analysis project Ga0193722, IMG submission 143044) | Soil microbial communities from a riparian zone of the East river system, Colorado, United States - H2m1 | ecosystem: Environmental > Terrestrial > Soil > Riparian zone | place: USA: East River...
ACTGAAATATACTCAGTAACAATTACAATTCCGTTTGCTCCAGTTCCACCTGTTCTAGAAGAACCATTGCTATTCCCTCCAATAGCTCCGCTTCCTCCTCCTCCATAGTTATTCCCATTTGTTCCAGCTGCTGTTGCCCCAGTTCCTCCAACAGCACCTCCACCAAATATAGAATTTCCACCACCACCGGCTAGTATTTGGTTTGTTACAGAACTTCCTAACGCACCCATACCAGATTGACCAGAAGCTAGAAAATCTCCAGTTGTAGCAACTCCCGAAGCTCCTCCCATTGTAGTATTTAATGCGGACGTTATAGCCCCAATGAATGATCCACCAAATCCTCCCCCTGAAACACATAAAGCTCCTACTGACACAGAACCGCCATTTGAACCATTTGCGGCGCCTGTGCCTCCATTTCCACCTGCATTTATAGTGACAGTTTGATTAACACCAACCGTAGCAGCTGTTACTGTTTTTCTAGCATATCCACCGCCCCCACCGCCACCGCCTGCAGAAAATTCGGTTGGCGAAGTAATCGCAGCTCCACCCCCACCACCGCCAGAACCTACGCATTCAATGGTACAATATTTCATTCCAGTCGTTGGAGTATACGTACCGCTTGAGGTAAAAACTTGAACAACAACTTGGTTAAAAGCATTAGAAGCAACACTAGAAGCTTGACTAACCCAGTTAGTACCATTTGAAGTAAGAACATTACCAGAACTACCTGCTGTCGAAGGATAAGTCGCTGTTGAATAAGCGGGGTTAGCAGCATTACCACCCGATTGTAAGACTTGTCCTGCACTTCCTGGTCCTATGCTAGATATAGCATTAGATGCGCCACCAACTAGAACATCAAATTGAGTTAAGGACGATCCTGTTGCAACTCCAGCGCTACTTAAGCTAACGACGCCAGTCACATTAATATTTGCCGCATTATTATAAGCCATTATTTATCCTTAAACTATTGTTGGTGATCCAATACTTGAAATTATATTCCAGGTGGTGTTTGCGACCACGCAAACCATCTTTATAGAATCTCTAGTTGCTGATGATGTAATAGTACCGGTAGCTCCTGAAGTGGTAGAAGAAGTACCAAAGAATATTTGCTGACCTGTTGCTTGTGTAATTTGCCACCCTAGAGCTGTATTAATACCAGTAACTTCTATAATCGATCCTATAGCTGCAGTCGCTGGAAGTGCTAAAGCCAATGTACCTGCTTTATTGCAAATATAACCGTTATTTACAGCTGCTGTTTGATTTGCTGTGATTACAGACCATGCAGTTGAAGTTACAGGGACTGCTGCGACACCCAATTGACTAGTAGAAGAATTTATCGTTACCATCAATGGATTCGAAGATGTTACTCCGTTTATACCATGAATGAATGTTGAATTTAGTTGAAATGATCCCGTTCCAGTAGATGCTCCTATACGGCAAACATTACTTTCACCTACTGTTCCAAGATTATTTATAAGAACATTGTACGATTCAGAACTAGTATAATTCTGTCCTGCTTGATAACCCCAAGCACAATTTCCATTTCCTGTTGTCAAATTTGACAGACTGCCTGCACCAAAAGCATTGTTTTGTTGACCAGAAGTTAATAAAGCTAAACAAGCAAATCCAACTCCAGTGGAGTTTGCTCCGCCTCCAACCCCTGTTTGCCCTGCACTAGCTCCGATTAATGTACATTGAGAAGAGGATGTCCAACTTAATGCACATTGATAACCAATAAAAACACTATTACTGCCAGCACCTGATACATAAGAACTAAAAGCTGCATTACCTATTGCTGTTGTATTACTACAACCAGTTTGAGCAAGAGTCATTGCATTACGACCAATTGATGTTACTGCATTACTTGTTGTTAACGCAGCCAAAGCACCTTTACCAATAGCAACGCAGTTATCCCCTGTTGTTAATGCAGTTAAAGCACCGCTACCAACAGCAGTATTAGCCAAAGCTGTAACATTCGTAAAATTACCAGCATTAGTCCCAACGAATACGTTATCTGCATCACCATACTTATGCATGAAACGATTGCCGTTGATATTCACAACTCCGACTGTTGAGGATGTTGTATCCGGTAAATTAAGCTCTGGGCTGCTCATTGTCATCGTAGATCCAGAACCAGTAAAAGAAAGTCCTGTTGTTCCTGCTGTTAACGTGACTACTCCAGATGTTGGAGTAACAAATCCTGTATCACCATTAATTCTCTCAATAGGAGCACCACCGCCAGCAGTATTAACTGTAATGTTAGGTGAAGAATATCCGATGGATAAAGTTGTAGATGTGATTGAACCACCTAGAATCTCTGGTGTAGGAAAAGTATTTCCTGTTCCAATTGGTAGTTTACCTGCTGCATTAATTACACCAAGATGTGGCTTTGCTGCTGCTTCATCAAAGTTCATATTCTTTGCTAACATCACATCATTTTCGAAACCAGCCATTTTTATATCCTATGGTGATTGAGTATATTCAAATAAGGCACGCCAATTTATTGTTCTTCCTGCAACTCCAACAAACTGTATTGACAAAGTCGGGGATGTTGTAATTACATTCCAATCAGCTGTGTTCAATGAAGGATCAGATTCGTCAAACGTGTCGTTTGTTCCTACTACTACAACTGTTCCACCGGCTTTTCTTGCCAGTCCAATTTGTTCTCCACCAATTGCTGTGTTACCCAATACATCATAACCTGTGATTAAACAACGAAATGATATAGAGGTAGTATTCGTGGGAGTTATTAAAACAACTGTTTGTGACTGACCAGCTCCGTCACTTGTAGTAGATGAAACGCTAGCTCTGTTGGTTAATGTAAAAGTTTCCGTGCTCGTTCCAGCATTACCAACCGTTGTAATACCATTAGTATTATTAACGGTAGAAGTTCCACCCAATAAAAAAATATTATTAGCTGTTGGTGGTACGACTATTCCATCATTACCTGTTACAGTCTCTATTGGAGATCCACCGCCGCCACCACCTGAAATGTTTATTATTCCCGCTTGCGACATTTAAACCTCAATTAGTTACAAGATACTGTGAAACCAAATAGATACTACCAACACCTGCCGCTGCGGACTTAACACTAATTTGAGTCCCCTGAGGAATTGCCGGACAACTAGCATTAGAAATCTGAGCTTGCGTCTCATCGTAAAGCCAAAATGAATTAGCTGGAGCAACATCAATATCTGAGGTTCCGTTTATTGAGACGGTCACAAGAACATTGCTATTGTTTACCATTTTTAGCTTATAAGATGCATGTGCAAGAGGTATTCCCACATTGTAATATGTACTACTACTGACCATAGTTGCAGAGTCTAATGATCTCAATGCTTCCCATGTGATTCTATTCGTATATGCCATATAACTCCTAGTTTACGATCCAATAATTAACAGTAGAAGTATCACCATTAGCGGAGGAAACAATCTGGAAACTCGTTCCTGGTACAATTGTACCAATAGAAAGAAAACCAGGTGTTCCAGCGTTTGCATTATATGTAAGGAAAATTTTAGATGAAGCAGTAACGGATGTAGTAGAAACAACCAACTGTGATGGCGATGCACCATCCAAAGCAGCAGATGTTCCGATTGAATCTGTTGCAGCTGTTGTTGCGTGAATATTTATCTTATTTCCAGCACCACTCAAACTTAAATTACCATTTGTAGCTGTAATGTTTGTTGCTGCTGTAATAGATCCACTAACAGAAGGAGAGCCGCTATAAGCTGGGATTACGCCAACACCACCGCTCATTAGAACTTGACCTGTTGCAACGTCTGCTATTTCACCGATAACGTTTGTTGCTGTAGCTGCAATTAATGCACCTGCTGTTGACGTATTAGGGTAGGTATCTGTAGATGCAACCCAGTTTGTACCATTAGATCTAAGAATAGTTCCTGTACTTGTTGCAGTAGCAGGAAATGTTGCTGTAGTCCAAGTCGGGTCAGCAGAAGCGCCTCCAGAAGTTAACAATTGACCAGCTGATCCAGCAGATGTTGCAGCAATAGAAGAGGTTCCTTCTCCGATTAATACACCATGAGCTGTATAAGTAGCAGGAGTATAAGGACCAATTAGGGATAAGACCACATTTCCAGATGTTGGAGAAGCTAGAATTTGGTTAGCTGTACCTGTAACTGACTCTACTGGACCGTCGGAATCGGATAAAATAACCCAACTAGCTGTTGTAATCCCTTGTGATGAAGACAAAGCTGAAAGATACCACAATCCGTTAGCTGGCCATAACCAATGCTTTCCCAAAGGGAAAAGAATATCGCTTGTTGATGGTGCTCTCACATCGTAATGTGGTACTTCTACGTTTTCATGTCTTGAGCCAAAACCTTGTGTATACAGGGTAGCACCTGGTTGAAAAGTCATAAATTCTCCTTAACTTGATATATATTCTGTAATAATTACTAAACCATTTCCACCAACGCCACCCAAATTTGCAGCATTTGCATTAGACAAAGCACCAGAACCACCGCCGCCATTGGTTCCAACATTTCCTGGACCTGATTCTCCGGCACTAAGCGGTCTTCCGCCAGCACCTAACATAGAGTTTCCACCATATCCAGATGTTAATATAAAACCAGAACCAGAAGGGTCAAGATTTATACCAATACCAACACCACCTCCAGTACCTGAAGTTCCAAAAGATAGTCCAGATCCAGAAGATGTTCCGCCATTACCACCGTTTGTTGAATTAAATGCAGAAGCACCAGATCCTATTCCACCAGTACCGCCAGTACATGTAATTAAAGGAGATGTTCCAAATATTGTTGATCCACCAGTACCGCCAGTACCACCTGTGTTAGCTCCTCCTGTTCCGCCAGCTCCAATTGTTACCAATTGACCAACACCTATATCTATGGAAGAAAAAACCCCTTTTCCATAAGCACCAGAACCACCGCCACCACCAATTGCTATTTGTCCAGATGCAGCAAGTGTAACACCACCCCCACCACCACCCGCTCCCACGCATTCTACAATACAATAAGCCATTCCAAGAGTGGGAGCATATGCATCTGTAGTGGTAAATGTTTGAATTACAATTTGATTGAAAGAGCTCTCTGCTGTTGTTCTAAAATCAATGGAATTCGTAGATCCTGTGATGATTACAGAACTATCACTAGATGTTAATTGAACTTGACCATCACTATTTGGATTAACGGGAAAGCCAGTAGTACCTGTTCCACCTGTAAATTGAACAATAGCATCACCATCTGAAATCTGAAGCCAGTTAGCAGTTGTAACACCCGCATTGCTAGTAAATCCTGTAAGAATCCATTCTCTAGACTCAACAGTATTTATCCATCTCTGCTTGACTTGGTATTGAATACTGCTTGAAGTTGGATCAACAGTGCTAAGAATAGTGATAAACGGAGTAGATGAATTTCCACCATTCGCAACGCTATAATTGAAGTTAGGTACTGGAGAATTTGACTGCATTGATCACCTGATTAAAATTCAAAGTTATTACTTTTTGTTTAATATTTAAATGGTAATATGATACTTTTTATTTAAAGTAGTGTAAAACTCCACGTTGTGTTAATATGAAAGAAGAAAAAGTAGCCAGGATAAGAATTCATCCTCATTTGTATAAAAGATATAAGATTTTATGTGCTAAAAACGATCTTTCTATACCAAAGCAAACAGAGGCTTTGATCAGGAAATTCGTTGAGATACAAGAAGAAAACGATAAGTTGTTAGGTAAATAATGGAATGGATGCAAGTACTTACAATAATTGTAACATTACTTGGAGGAATGTTTTACATTCACTCTGACGTAAAACAACAAGCTGCAAGAACAGACAAACTCTATGAGATGTTTGTTGATCTGCTTAAGGAGAAGAGATGATTATTATAGCTATATTATTCGTTGCAGCCACTGCAATTTGCTTTGTATCACAGGTGATTTATTACACATTGAAAGGTGAATTTCGTTAATCTTCTTTATTTGACATTTCAATAAGCTCTTCTTCTGAACCAAATTCTTCTTTAATTGATTTATTTAATTTTCTTGCAGAATTAGCAAGTATTTTAGATTTAGGTTGAGAACCAAATTTAGCTGTATCTTTTAAAAATTGAATATAATCTTTTTTGGTTGAATTTCTAGTAAATAGATTACCTTGAATACGATGTAGAACAGATTTAGCTATATAAAAAGGTGCTCCAACGTGAGCTTTTCCACCTAAAGCCAATCCTACTTGCATTGGGGTTAGATTGGTTAAATACTCTTTCACTGTTTTAGGATTTTTTAAGTTATCGAAAATCTTTTTTTCTGCTTCTTTTCCATAAGTAGCTATCCTCTCAAGATCTTTTACACTATCTTTTCCTAACGATCTTTCTAAAAACGCTCTACTTCTTTTTCCTTCCAAAACAGTTGATAATTTTTTTGGATTATAACCATCCGAAAATGACTTCTTTAAAATACCTTCAACTTGATCAAGCTTTGAACCTTCATGGAATATTTTATTAGCGAATGAAATTTCTTTACCAAGTTCGGGGCTTGCTTTTTCTATTGCCTTAACTAATTGTTCATTTATTCCAGCATATGCATTTTTAACAGCATTTTCAGAACCAGCAAACTCTGGTTTTCTCCATATAGATGTTACATTAGAATTGTTGTTCTTTATCTGCTTAAGAGCTTTAGTTCCATTCATATCTTTTAAAGTTTCAGGTAGTTTTTTTCCTGTTATTAAATCAAAAGATGGTTTTGAAGATGGTATTAAAGATTTCTTTTCTTTATTCAAAACATATATATATGCTTTTTCAGCACTACTTAAACTTGGAGCACTTGATTTTGTTTTTTTTATTTCTTTTTCTATCCAATCAACAACGTTTGAGTAGTCTATATTTTTATCACCCATATTTGAAGCTGTTTTATTTGCTTGAGAATATGCAACATCATAAGCCTCATTTAAATTTACCCCAGAATCTCGCATTTTCTTGATAGGTAACTTTTGATCTATTATGTCGCTGATGGCCTTTTTAGAGGTTTCACCCAATTCTTTAGCGAGTTTTTTCTCTTTTTCAGCAGATACTATTGGGGTAATGGATGGTGTTTTTTCTGATTCCATTCCTGCGAATTTTCTGAGACCAAACTCTTCTGCTGTTTCTCTTAATGCTGATGCTTCTTTTCCAAGTTCTTTTGTTTTTAATTTTGGAGTTTTAGATCCTTTTACAGGAAAACCTGCAAATTCAGCAGCAGTTCTCATGACAGAAGCAAATTTATCTTTTGGTTTAGTAGAAACACCTGTTTGTTTCTCTAAAAATTCTTCTGCTAATTGTTGAGTAGGTAAATATTCCATTGCTTCTAAAAAATTAGCCTTGGATTTTTCCATATCAAAAGGTTCGCCTGACTTCCAGGCTAATTCTTCAGCCTCTTCTAATCCTGACAATCCTTCTCCAATGATATACATCTTCATCAAATCTAAAGGGCTTGTCAAAGCTTGACTCAATCCTAAGCCTATTTGACCTGATAAATTTTCAGGGATTTCTTTTATGCTTTTCAAAACCACGTCATTTAAAAACGACTTTTCTTCTTTAGGTTCTTCTTTTTTTTCTTTTAATTTCAACGATGGAGGTAACGGAGAAGATTGTTTAGTAGGATCATGCTTTAATCTAAGTGATGGAGGCATCATTGTAGTTTATATCCTTCTGGCAACAGTTCAACTTCATCGCTATTTATCTCATAAACACTTCCGTCTGGCCCAATAACGTCAACAATCATAGGCTTAGATTCTTTTTTAGAAGAAGTCTTCTTAGATTTTGTTTTTGATTGGATAGCTAATTCCTTAAGACGTGATTCATATTGTTTCTGTCTTTCTTGAATGTAAGGTTTTACAGTCTCTTCAGCTACTCTAGATAAACTTCCGGGAAGATAGCCCAATGTTTCATCGTATTGTTTTTCTAGATTTCTAACAGTTTCCAACCAATGTTTATCTAAATCATTTTTGAATTTAAATGATTCTATAACTACCTGGTTTGCTTCTTGAGATCTTCCAACTTTTGCTAAAGCATCAACCAATTGTTTTTCAATAAACATGTTAGGTCTAGCCCCAGAAGATTTTAAGTCATCAATAAAATAGTTTTTAGCTGCACTGACAAATTGAGCGCCTTTAGTACTTCTTAGAAATTCAAAACCTGTGATATTAGCAAAGTTATCTGGTGTCCAAAAACTCAAATCTTCATTTACTACAGCATCTTCCATCGCATTAACATAAGACTCTTTTAGTGGAAGATTCTCTCCAATTTTATCTGCTCTATCCAAAACCTTCTCTGCTCTTTTTTGACCAGATTCTAATATTTTATCTTTAGATGCTGCTGCTCTTTCATCCTGTCTCCTCCTGTTTTCTACATATCCATTTGAATAAGCAGGAGGAATTCCGATTTCATCCATCATCATTTTCAATTGATCTGCTGATGCATTCGGAAATTGTTGAATAACTTTATTTGCAGCCATGCTAACTTCAGGAGGAACTGATTGACCAGATAATGGCGTTCTCTGTTCTTTAGGATTTCTAGCCTTATTAAGCTGAGTCTGAGCATTAACAGGAAGTTTAGACATTTCTTCATCAGTTAATTCTTCTCCTCTCAATCCTTTTGCGTAAATAGATTGAATATCTTGAGAAGATTGACCTTTCAATTGATTGGATTTGTTCAGTGCAGATTTTTCAGCTAACATCTTTCTTTGATTTGGATCTGTTATTCCAGAGAAATCGACATTATATTCTCTTTTAAGAGCTTCGTCTTCTTCTGATCTTCGATATTCGGATAATAGATGTTCTGAAGCTCCTTCACCTAATCTAGAGAAAGCTTCACCAAACTGTTGAGAAGTAGATTTCGGTTTCTGTCTTCCTTGACCAATAACTTGAACCATGAATAACTCCTATAATCCTGAAAATGCTCTTGATCCAATACTAGCTCCCGCAAATCCACCAGATGGACCACCTGATAGAAAACCGCCTAATCCACCGAGTCCTGCTCCTAATGCTCCACCCCATCCGCCCAACGCACTTGATTGACTTTGGGGTTTTTCAACTAAGAATCTATCCTGGGGTTTTTGTCCTAATAATTCTCTGCTAAGAGACATTAAATCTTGAAGACCTTGTCTTTGCAATCCCTGTCTTTGAGATCTAAGTTGCATAGCAAAATCGGATGCTTGCTGACCTGCTGCATTCTGAAATCCACTTCCCCTTTGTGCAGACATCGCACCAGGAGCTAATTGGCTAAACCTAGATCCTAACTGTCCTTGTGCTTCTTGGAATTGTCTCCATGCTGGAGCTTCTTCTTGCTCAAAAGATGATTCATCACCACCTGCTAATCTTGATAAATAACTTTCAGGTCCAGTATGAGAAAAAAGCTGTTCAAATAGTTGTTGTTGTTCTGGAGTAAATTGCTGAAGTTGTCCAATTTCATATCCCTTGGGTGCTTTATCTCCACTAAAGTTACCAGCAGGTCTTCGGTTAATATTACCACCAGCAGCTCCTCGATAGCCTTGCATTGGATTCATAATGTACCTCGTTTTTTCCTAATTATATCATTAAAATCGCTTTTATACACTACTTAACCATTCAATAGTAACATATGCAGCGCTAATATTTGGAGCTGTTGCACCTAGCACAACCTTAACACTTTGGTTACCACCGGAAGGATTTGGTTCTACTAAAACTGTCATAGATGTCGTTAATAAAGATGGATCAACATAAGGCAATGGTCTCCAATCTGTTCCCGTATCAAGAGCTGCAACTCCATTTATACTTGTAAATGAAATAAGATTTGGAACGCCAGTGTCTATGTTTAAAAATGTTCCAGATGCCATTGCAGGAAATACTATCACTTCTCTAAATGTTTGAAGCGCTCTTGTATATCCATTTAAGTACCATTTTGACCCAGTAGGAACAATCTTTCTCTCTGGATAGATTCCTATTACTCTATCATTCACCTTAGATGCAATATCTATGTAAGCTTTATCCATCTGAGCAGACATGTCTTTAAGGTCTGTGTTTGGAAAAAGCCATTGTACTTTAAGATAAGGTTGACGATAGAACTGTGAAAATGGTACTGCTGTCATGATGTCATAGGCCCTGGGCTTACAGTGAATTGCATACCATGTAATACTATTTCATCTTGAGCTAAATCAAAGTCTAACATTTGTTCCTGGCTCAACGTAATACCTATCTGGAAAGTATCTCCTTGCAAACTTGTATTCACCCTATGCCAGATCTGTTGCATACCTTGTCCAACTAATGTTTGTAGGTTAACATTCGAAGGAGTTAATCCAATATTTGTACTTTCTAAACATGTATGAAGAATTTGGGTATATATTAATCCGTTAGGTTCACCAGCATATATACGATTATTCCAAGGATCATCTGCATCTTGACTAAGATATATGTTAAGGGTTACTTGACCACTATACGTTTTATCCATCAGATACTTTTGTACACCAACCCTAACTTGCCTTCCTTGTTCCCAATAAAATGGAAACTGCCTTGTTTGAAGAAATGGCTGAGATAATCTTCTGAATTCTCCTCCGCCTACATAATCATTAGCTACAAAAAGTGAATTTATAACAAAATTATTGGCATCAATTATCTTAAGTACTGAATAAACCTTATTATTCAAAGTAGATGAATTTGTCCCTACACATCCTTCAATATATATAAAATCTGGAGCAGATGTATTAGGATTCAAGCTTTGTAGGCAATGATTATAAGAGGTAACTTGAGTATTTCCGTTACCATCATTTGCTAATGCTGAAATACTTCCTGATAAACATTCTCCAGTACCAACGCTTTGAATGATTACATAACCTTGTGGATTACCAGCAATTACCTGTATCTCATAATCTGTTTCTGTACCTGTATTCCATGGATCTGTCCATTGATCCCAACTAGAATATGGAAGAGTTGCCCATGTTACAGTATCGTTTGCTCTATAGTTTCCTTTGCATGTGTAGTTTTCGTAGAAAACAGCCCATGTATTATCTCTATAATTGAAGAAAAATGACTGTGTAGGGAATTTCCAACGACTGTCATCTACAGGATAAGAGAATGTAATCCATTCATTAATATAATCTCGGATTGCATTTACTCTTTGAGCGCCATTGTTGTTCTTCTGAATCTGGAAAACAGAATTAGGAATATCTAAGTCTATTCTTTGAGCGCTTTGTTGATCCGTTATGCAGATACCAAAGCTACCAATATCTATCGCACCTTTATCTAGAACAACACTTGAAAAAGTAGATGTAGATGGTAGTTCAGAGTTAATGTTATAGAAAAGAAACGGTTGGAAATCGTTTCCAGTATATGCAAATCTGGTTTTTCTTCCATTGCCTCCAAATCCTACTAAAAGAACGTCTTCATTGTTTGTTACTGTTTGGATTGGTTGAGATATACCAGCAGGCAAATATCCCCCAAGTCCTGTCTGGTCTACATAATAAGCATTAACTGCAAATGTCTGATTATTTGGAACCAATGAATTATAAAATGGTGTTCCGTTCCAACTCCAAATAACCGTATCTTGCAATTGTATAGGGGTTGTTGAGGGACTTATTTGAACATACGGACTAAAGAAAAGAAGTCTATCTTTATAAGGAACGATCGCTAAAGCACCAACTAGATAATATAGATCAGAAGGAAGACCGTTAATAGAAACGGAGGTTCCAGTTAAAGGAGGAGCGAAATTAACCCATCCAGTTGCTGGTGCTACTGTTGGTATACCTGTTCCACCTGTAGGATCTCCATCATACCAACGAATACCATCTTGACCTGCAACTGAATTAGTTAGAAGTTGTACTAAACCTGAATTATTTATAGTAGCTGCACTTGTATCAACGGGGATAGTAAATGTTGTGGCTCCTGTCCTTGTTGCTGTAAAGACCAATTGATTAATTAAAGCAGCATCTGCCCCTGTTATATTATTAAACCAAACTTGATCTCCTGTTTGAACATTATTTGGATTTGTTGTAGTGGTAATAACTGTTGGATTTGCAGCAGTGATTGCGCTAATTGTATATCCATGAAATCCTGGAACATTGTTGGTAGCCCAGAAAGCACCTGATTGATTTACTGTAGTACTTGGATAATTCGTAGACCAAAACTGTTGGTAGTCTTGTCCTGTCCACACAACTGGATTTCCTGTAGTCTTGTAATAACTTACTGAATAAAACGATGCATTTACGGCAACTTGATTGCATTGATAAGAATAAGTTGTATCAAAAGCTATTAGTAAAGGATAATTTGAAAATGATGTTGATGAAGTAAAATCTCTTTCTCCCATTACAGGAAGACCAGGAAAATAATCGAAAAATACATATGCTGTTCCAGCACCAGCACCTATTAAAGTAAAAGCACCGGATGCATAATTTATCTGTCCACTTCCTGATGGAGTTCCTGTAAGAACACCAGTAGAAGAATTATCGGTATAGACATTTCCTTTATATGCAATCGTTATACTTCCTGGAACTAACGAAGCTCCAGAAGTAGCAGAAACAAAATTGAGTAAATTCCCTATACCATTTCCAGCGCTATTAGTAACTGTTATTGGACCATAATCATATGATTTTTGCAGCGACACTCCAAATGCTATTCCACCGCCTGAATATACTCCAAATGCTGTTGAATTAACGTTTATGGTTATAGTAGTAGAACTTACTGCCGTAATGGTATAAGTATTTCCATTCAATTGTGTCATTCCTGACACACCACTAATTTGTATTGTCTGACCATTAACGAAAGTATTATTTGCAGTCAAGACGGCAGATGCTGCATTTGTGGCCCCAGTTATATTAGCATGAATACTACTTTCAATCTGTCTTTCAAGACGACCAAGTTTAACAGTACCTCTTTTACGCAAAGCACGGCCACGCCAAACATACATATTGAATAGATAGGTGAATGAGTCATTGTCTTGGTTAAACGCTGTTGTTGCGTCGTTTAAACCTTTCCTGAAGTTACCGATATAGATTTGATCAGGCATTTAGTTTCCTATTGCAAACCAGTAAAAACCAGTATATTGTGAAGAGCCAGAATTGAATCTATAATTAAATGCTGTTTCAGATAAAGACGCTCTATCAATAGATAACGACCCCACACCACTTGGAACTGTAGTAGCATATTGAGGTACAGTTAAAACGATAAAACATGTGTTAGGAAAAGGTATTGCTCCCGTTACTCTGTTTTTAAAAGTAACTGTACCGGCTGCATTTCCCCCTGTAAAAGTTCCACTGGTAGCAGTTGCTTGTCCAGCCCTTCCCCATTGTAGAAGAACTCCTCCGATCCATTGCCAACCATCTTCATTATCTCCTAAACTGAAACCGCTTAATTGAGAAATTATATTACTTCCAGTTAGGTTAAACAATTGTGTATCTGCTGTTCCTCCAGCTGTATTTGGAGTATATAGACCTGTTAAAAGTTGATTAATTCCTGAAACAGCAGCCGGTATATTTGCATATGTAGCACCAACTCCTGATCTAGTTAAATTCTGTGATTGTGAAGCTGAACCAGATGCCATCTGATGAATGACCTTATGATAACCACCATTTGGTATATCAAAACCAATATGATCTTCAGCAATTATTCCATCGATACTCTGAGTATTTTGAAGCATATCAGGCTGATCATTCTTCGGAGCATTATTGGCATTTGGTACTGAATCAGTGTATGGATATGTAGCCACTATTAAACTCCTGAAGAATTATTGTAATTGTGATTTCCTAAAGAATGATTCTGAGAATAGATTGTCTCAGTTCTTGTAGAAGTAAATTGTCTTTGACTTCTTTTCCAAACAAGCGACTCTTGCTCTAAAAATATTGGTTGGTAGAACATATATTGTTCTGTATCCATTGTATCTGACAGAATCTTTTGAGCTGCACCTCTCGCAATATATTCTGTCATGTAACCAAATGGAATTGCTTGTGATGTACTCAAAAATGCAGCGGGAGTTAAATATGCTTCCATCTCAATGAGATACTGAGTATCTGGGGGAGGCATCATTGTAATAATGTTGTTGAAATAAAGAATTGATCTTGGAATTCCTTGTTCAACAAAATAGCACTGAACATTAATAGGAGTTCCGGATGGAATCGGAGAAGGAAAGTTTATATTTGTAGCCACACCCGTATTGTAATTTATTAAATTTGAAAATGATGTTGCTGTTCCACCTGAAGTATATGCTGTAAAAGAAGTAGAATCGACATCTATAGTCACTGTTGTTCCTGAATTACTAACCACAGTGTAATAATTATCGTTAAGTTCAGTCATTCCGTTAACTGCAGTTATCTGAATTGTTTGACCTACAACAAAATTACTTGTTATTGTCAGAACAGCTTGTGATGCTTGGGTTATTCCTGTAATTCCAAATGAATTAACATAACCATTCGATGGCTGTTGATTACCCAACGGTGCATTACCAGGATACATTAATAATCCATATAAATTTCCATCTGTGTTGCTAGATAAGAATTGTCCGCTATCTGCTACGACAATATTCTGACCATTCGATCCTGTTGCAGTGAAATAAACCGCTGAATAAACGCTAGTTGTTGGAACATTCAAGTTTAATGTGGTTCCAAGTATTGGATCGGAAGGTGTTGATGGTGGCGTTACACTTGCCATAATACCAGTAATATCTACGTGACCTGGAATGGCAGGAAAGAAGGGTAGATTAAGATTATAATTAGTCCCTCCATTTCCTGTCCCGACTTGAATTTGCTGTTGAACGTAAGTTGGCCACAGATTATTAAATGATCTCATTTGAGTAGAGAAACCCAATTGAATACCATTCGCTGTACAATTACCCGTGAATCCTTGATATACTGGGTAGGAAGCAATGACATTACTTGTAGGCTGCTGAGGACTTGGAGATACTTGAACACTGTAAAGAGGCATGTTATATTGATCAACACCCGGAGTGGTCTGAAACTGATATTTGGTTTTGAAATCAAATAACTGCATCCTAGCATCGATGTCTGATATCCAAAATCTATTGATGTAATCAATGATTAGATTATCGGTTAATACGATATTAGATGGAGTTTTGACTATCCTACGGATGTATGTGATGACATCATTCAATATAAACATTACTTTTTACCAACCTTAAGACCTTTTTTTCGAGCTTCTGAAAGGGCAATTGCAATCCCTTGCTTTGGATTAGTTACTAATGGGCCTTTTTTTGAACCACTATGTAATTTTCCTTCTTTCATTTCATGCATTACTTTACCAATTTTCTTTTCTGCTTTCTTGGATTCTTTAGCCATTACTTTGCCTTTTTCTTCATGTCTTTTGTAGCCATTTTTTCTTTAACAGCTTCGACCATTACTTTTTTCTTTTCTTTTTTATGTTCTTTATTGCCTTTCATAATTTCCTCTAAAAGTTAGTTTTTCCCATGAAGATCGATTTTTGTTCTATTGCTGGATATGCATCCAATCTTTGAACTGCTGTATCTACTGCCATAGTTCCATAGTATTGTCCCATTTGGTCAGAACCTGCGTTAGTAGTATCCTTCATAACTAGTTTATGATACTTACTACCCTTGATTCTTTCAGCTACCATACGTGGCGCCCAAACTGGTTTATTTACTGGAACTACCCAGCTTTCGACATTCGTTCCCGGGAACTTTTTTAAATCAAATTCAATTGATTCGCCAATGATTTCATTGTTTTGAGCAACAAATCTTACGTACTCTTTTTGGAACTCATATTCAGCTCTAAACTTCTCATTGAACTTCTCTCTTTCTCCTGTTTTTGGGTTAACTCCAGGAGGAAAAGATCTCTTTGGCTTTAAATAAATATCTTTAGATTTTTCTAGTTCATTTTGAGATAATTTAGTTTGTTGATCGACTTCTTTAGTAGGGGCTTGATTCATTCTATCTAATGTCATAGATTTAACTTCTGAATCAAACTTATCAAATTGATCAATTGCTTTATCGAGTTCTCTTTGACCTTCGCTATTTACTTTTGGTCTTTTGTTTTCTGTCATAAATTACCTCTATGAAATGTTAATGAAGCTACCCGGGATATACGTTCCATTGTTCGTTCTCCCTTTATTTATGGCTCCTGTATTTATATCCCCAATGGCCAATATTTGGGGTTGTGTTGTAGCTGATGATGTTTGAAATGCATCTACATTTCTGGATGAGTCTATATCTAATACAACTTGAGTAGTTGAGGGTATTGATATTACAAATCCAGTCTTTTCGTTTAGTTGTCTACATCCGTTAGTTGGAGGGATGATTAACCTACATTCTTGTCCTATCACATAATCTTGGTTAGCTGTTGTTGTTACTGTAGTCGTTTGACCAAGTGTTATATTGGATATGAAAAAGAACTTAGGTTGGTAATATTCTGTATGAATTGGCACGTTATTATAAGCTGCTATTGGACCAACGTAAGGATATGGAAATGCCATCTTTTACCTATTTATTTCTGAAAAACTCAATGTAAATCCGGCTTTACATTCAAAGGGTGGGATTTTATCCCCACCCTAAATTATCAATTCACAGACAAATCAGGCAACATAGCTTCATAGTATATGACTTGAGCAGCTGTCGGAGCTACTGTCGCACCAAAAATGAAACCTTGGCTTGTGTTATTCACATAAGCACCCTGAATTGCTGGTCCATTAATTGTAGGTACCTGAGTTGTACCAAATGGTACAGCATAAGGAGAAGGATACAAATTGGAACCTGCACTAATCTGAACACCACCAGTATTAACATCACCAACCGCAACCATCTGAGGAAATTGCTCTCCGGGGAATGATGCAAATGCTTGGTTGCTGTTAAATGCTGTGTATCCAGTAGAGTTAATATTAACTACTACAGTGTTATAATCCGTTACCGCGACGACATATCCATAGATCGGAGATCCAGGAATAATGACGTTAGGTAATGAATTCAATTGGTATGTACCCCAAATAGTTGGAATACGGAAAGCAACTTCTTGACCAACAACTAGATTGTGAGCTGATGTTGTATCAATTGTTGTTGTTGTTCCAGTTGTAATTGCACTGATTACCGAAGTACCAGGAAAATATAAACTTGGATACAACACTTTCTTTACCAATGCGCCAGATGGAGAACCACTCAATGCAGTATAACCTGATTGGTTTGTATTCCAAGGAATTGTGAATGTATTAGCATCAACTACAGTAACAGTAAATGGCATTCCTGCAATTTGCTGCATACCAGTCGTTGTTGACTGATACAATCCTTGAAACACTACCACATCTCCACTAACCAATCCGTGAGCAGTTGCTACAACAGAAGCAGGGTTTGCTTTTGAAATAGAAACAACTTGAACGGTTGGTCCATATTGAAGTGATAATCCTGCTGCATAAGTGCTAATACCACCACCAAGAACACTCGTAGTAGTAGCAGCAACCTGAGCCAATGTTCCTGCTGTAACTACATCATAAACTCCAGCGCCTTGACCCATTGAAACATCCCAATACCCCTTCGTTACATATCCAGTTGCACCACCAGATGTCGAAGCTGTAAAGTTCCACCATTTTACCGTTTGCGGTTGAAAAGGTAGATTAATTGGAGCTGTTCCCCCCCCTGTCAAAGTGGTTACGTGACCTTTCGCGATTCTAGAATATTCAGCCATAATACGCCTCCTATGGGTTTAAGTTCGCTAAGCGCGTACATAATAGGTTTCGGATCGCTGTATCTTGCGTAATCGCTTGAGCTTGGGCAAACTTAACTGCCAAAGTAGCATTCTGTGCAAGCATTCCAGAATAATAAGGGTCACGGTAAATCAAGTTCATGGAATATCCATCTTGATTAATGTGAGTTATTGCTTGTTTACCCAACACGGTGTTGTAGTAAACGTCATTACCATTAGCACTAGCACCACGAGCTACAGGAGCCTCAGAGCTTGTCAAGATACGGGTGTTAAATACAGAACCGTATTCTGATGGAAGAGCTGATGCATTTGTAGGATAGTTCCACTGAGACAAGAAACCGCTTCCTGTTAGGGAATCGAAGTCTGTCTGAAGCTCTGTTGAACTCAACATGAAATATGCTGAACGGACAGGGCCTGTTCCGAATCTATCCATACCTTCAATACCTGACATAAATTTGTAGGCATTGTTAGTATCCAAAGTCGTAGCAACTAAACTAAAATCGGATACACCGAGGTTAGTTGGATTGTCCTATCTGTTACTTGTTGACCTGATTTCTCAGGCGGGCCAAATCTTCTCAGCTGGCCTCACTATGTCTCCATAGTGTTCAGAGCACCGCATCCTCTTTCGAGGTCTTCTCGCTTGCTGCGTTCAGGCTGTTTTGATTTAACTTTATCGATTATTTTATCGATTTGTTCTAGATTTCCATAATAAGCTTGTTCGTTAACCCACATGTTTCTATACCATATGGAACCAAACGGTCTTTTATCTAAATCTATCATCACTTGCCCCTTGTTGTCCGTCTGCTTCATGCAGCGAGGAGTTCCAAGTCTATCAGAGAAGATTTTACAACGGCAACAAATCTACCGTTGCTTCCACCACCAGCGTTAATTTCGCTAGCTGCGGAGACGATGTAATCGCGTAAAATTAACAATCTGTTACTTTTGTGACCTACCTATTGTAGGCGGGAAAACCTCTTCGGATTTTCCTCTCGGATTTCATTTATAGTCCGAGATCAGACTTTCGCATCTCTATTTCTAGAGTCCAACCGCTAAGTCGTTCAGCCTAGACATTTAATTAGTCTTATGCAACAATACACACGCATCTACACACATAACATAGGAGGTGAAAGATGCCCGTTATTCCCTATGAGAAGATTATTTATGATCCTCTCAAGCTTGCATATCTTGCTGGAATAGTTGACGGAGAAGGTTCTCTTTGTATTTATCGAGTTAATCCCGCGAAGTATAACCGATATCAAAGCCCTAACTTTCGTTCCGTTCTTAATATTTCCAACACTAAGAAAGAACTTTTTGACTGGATTGAAGAAAATTTTGGTAATCTCAATAAGTCTAAAAAGCATCGTCGATCCATTTTTAAGAAAAACTCGACTCATGAAAGATGGATTTATGAGTGGGTTATTCAAGGTCACCGATTGGTCGATATTTGTACTCAACTTTTGCCTTACCTTGTTCTTAAAAAAAGACAGGCTGAGTTGATTCTCGAATTTCGTAAGACCTACGAAAACCAAAAAGGATTTGGTGCTCATACACCACTGGACATTGATACAATCTCTATTAGAGAAGATATCAGAGTCGAAATGTGTAGACTTAATGCTAAAGGTTTTCTTAAAGCTGAATTCGAACATTTTTCTCCTAATTAAACCCTTGGCCCTTGTTGCCCTCCTGATTTATCAGTGAGGGTTTCCAAGTCAATCAGGTTAGATTTATCGAGGACTTAATCTTAATCCTCGGCTTGGCGCATCGCAACAGCTAATCTTTCAGAAACCCAGGCGAGAACTCCCTCCTGATCCTGCAAGATAACTTGCTCGTTGATTCTTAAGAGCTTATGCCGCCATCAAGCATGCTGCACAATCATAAATGCAGCCTGTTCCAAAAAACGCCATCTGCGCATCAATAATGTCACGCTGTGGCACTTGAGCTGGAGGATCAATCCCCGAGTTACCAAGTTGAATAGTAGGCGGCTGTAAAGCACGCGGTCTCATAAAGCGACAAGTAGTTCCGCCGTTTGCAGGCATGGAAACTTTGTCACAAACTGTAATGTAATTCATTGTTGGGGTAGGCACATAGAGCATTGCAGGCGCAAGCGACTGTAATATCATTGGGCCTAGATTCCCAGTATTTGTGATTTGCACGGTAACCTCATGAATGAGATTAATATGATATGATGATCGGTATGCGAACCTAACTACGCGGATTTTCGATCATATCTTGATGAAAGGTGCGATGCTTTCTAACGCTGATTTGTCCATAACGCAGGACTTGCGAAAGTTCTTTATATCAATGATTTAATTTAAATGTAAAGCCGGATTTACATTGCTTGAAGTAGGAATTGAACCCACAACCGTCCGATTACAAATCGGATGCTCTACCAATTGAGCTATTCAAGCCTCTCCGTCTGTAGGATTCGAACCTACGGCCTATTCATTAACAGTGAATTGCTACTACCGCTGAGCTAAGACGGAATTTGTATTAACCTCTAAGACGATTTTGTAACTCTTTCATTTTAGCATGAGCTGCCTTCTGACCAGTTGCAGAAAAATCACCCTGACTAGCATAAGGAGAAGCGCCAACACCAGTAGGTTGGTAGTAAGGACTACGCTTATTAGCGTCGATTTTATCTTGAATTGTAGGTTGTTTTACTTCAGGATTATGCAGACCCATAGTCTTAATAGTTTTGTAAACTAACTTCTGTCTTTCAAAACCTTCTGGCATATTAAGAATCGTTTCAGCAAGTTCAGGATCTCTTTGAGCAAATCTCTCTGCATGTTGCATGACATCATAGAAATCAGAATTATTTTTTAACCAAGATTGTTGCTTATCTTGTTGCATCATTGAATAAGCTTTCTCTTCTGCTTTCTTTTCAATTCTTTCTTCCATACGACGTTCAAAATCGGAAAGTTTTCTATTCAATTTCTTATCATTAACATAAGGCTCATCGTCATTATCATCTTCTTCTACTTTTCTAGATGAATATTCCTTAGCTACTCTTTCCGCCTCAATCCTTGCTGCTCTTTCTTGATCAAGTTCTCTTCGGTACTTAGCTTCAAGTGTTCTGAAATTAAGTTCTTTGTCTTGTTGTTTCTGATCTACAGATGGAACTTGTGCTTGATTTGCAACTTGATTTTCTGTCATATTAAAAAAACTCCTTTACGGATAAGTGGTTGTTGTTATTAAAATCTTTATTAATATTAAAGGCAAGACATGAAAGTAAATGTTTTAGAAGCACATGACCGACTTAAGCATTTAATAAAAGATCAATCAGCTAATATATTTCAAGGAGCGGAAGATTGTTTGAAAAAGAACACCCTTTCATTAGCTATTCAGGAGAAATCACCATACATTTATATATTCGCTCATCCTAGAACTGCTGATGATGGAGTGAATAAAGTAATGTATTGGGATCCTAGATTATCAATTCCTGAAGCGCAGAGTAACTCATACCTGTTCAGGGCAAAAAGCCATACTGATGAGATAGAGGTTATTTGGATGATTCCTGCCCCTGAAATGTGGGCACAATATGATGAGGGAAAAGTTACTGAAAGCAATTGGTGCTCATGGTCGATTAATCAATATAAAACCAACAAGAAAACACTTGAAAGACCACATCCAGGAGATGTGCCGGAAGAGAAAGCTCGTTTAATAATGAAAGCAGTTGTAGATGAGAAATTGTTTCAAGTTAGACAAGATAAAATGATGAATAGAATTTATTTGCCTTAAGGATAAAGTGGCTAACCATAAAACTTACGTTACACAAACACCTTTCTCAGAAGTGAAAAAATACAAAGATAGTTTAAATAAGTTTTTCGAAGAAAATAATGAGTATCTTATTAAAAACGATATTTTCATATCCGACATGCATAAGAATTTGAGTAAGCCTTTTGAATTTATAGATGCAGAATTGCCTGATATAGAATCGGAAAAAGGTAAAGATGATATCTATTTATGTAGTGTTCGTATGGATATCGCATTAGAGAAATTCATAGAGACAGAAGTCGTCAAAAAATGCGAAGAAGACTCTGAATTTATATCATATAAAAAACAAATCTCTGAATTTAAAGAAAAGATTTATGAAATTAGATGTAGATATAAAAATCAAATAACAGAAAAATACAACCCTAAACAATCGACTTCGGAGGAGTCCCAAGTTGCTTCTTAGATAACTTAACCATTCCAACAGTATCGTCTCTAACTTTACCAAGCTTTTGACGAATGCCAGTTCCGTAGTTGTCACCCATTCCATACTTTGTATTTGCAGTATGAGCTTGTATGTTTTTTTTATACTTCGGTTGAGTACGATTAGGTTGATTTGCCTGCATTGCTATAGCCATAAATCAACCTCTGTCGTCTACTTTCATTGTGTTTTGTCTTCCAAAAGGAAGAACATCGACTTTATCTTTAGGATTTCCTTCATTACCAACTGGTTGTCTATTTCCAACACCGTAATGCGTTCCAGCATTCAAGAAGTTGCTAGATCTTTGATCATATTGAGGACAACGAAAATCCCATGGAGATTTCTTTCCATCAACTGGTTTATCTAGTTCTCTTTGCTGTTTAATAGCAATAGGATCTTTAAAACCAGATTTAGCGTTGATCTGTTCTTTGTTTCTTTTCATAAATTTCCTTTTAAATTTCCCAAGAGAGACTTTCACTCTCATTTCCACATTTAAGTGACGTCCTTCCGGGTCTCATTTATTGCCGGTCTTAGACGACTGAGAAAAAATTAATTACGATATCCAGGCTTCATAGGATGAGCTTTAGCTTTGCTGATACCCATATTTTGTTGTGCTTTGATTGTTTCAGTAGTATCTTCATACTTAGAAACTGCACCTGCACCTTCTGCACTAGATTCATTCTTTGTCTTTGCACCCATTGGGAATACAGATCCGTTAGAACCTTTTCCAGCCCAAAATGAATGATCATCAATTCGTTGTCCGCCCATAATATACCTCGTTTTTTTAGAGGCATAATAGCCTCGTTTAATCTCTTTTTATAACATCATATCCATGAAGATTCAAGAGAGTTATCATGAAATTTACAATTTCTTTTGATGCGTCGTTTGAAGTTTCTGATTTTTTTTTATTTTTTTCTTCTTCTTCTAATATTTCTTTTAAACTTAATTTTTTAGGTTTTGCAAATTTTGTTCTTTTTATTCCTAAACTTTCAGCTTGTCTAAATATTGTACTTGGATTAACTCCAAAATATTCAGACATTTCATTATGAGAAGCATTTCTTTCATAAAGAAGTTTTAAAACTTCTTTATCATCATCCGTAAATTTATGTGTTTTTTTGTCTTTGCGCATACAAACCCCTTGTTTTATGCAAGAAGTGTATCGTGTTTGCGATTTTATTTGCAATATTTTATAGCATCGACATCATATTCTGAGAAGAATTTTGTTGTTGAGGTCGTTGATTCTGTCCCTGACTCGGTTGACTTCCCATTAATTGCTCAATAAATCTCTTTGAAGCCTCTGTTCTCTCAACATTCTGCCTTGCTATCTTCTCTTCTTCTTGATCGTCGTTATTGATAAGATCTAAGTTATTAGACTGCATAAACGCTTCAACTTCACCAAATTTCTGTATAGTTTCAAGTAATTGAGCCAATGCAGCGACCTTCTCTTTAGTTGCTAAGCTATGGTTCTTACTAATCATTGACATACGCTCTTCGAACAATCCAACGTTAGATTCAGATCTAGAATCTCTCTCACGAGCTTGTGATAGCTGATTATGAATCTTAGCCATCATATCTTTAATCTTCATCTCTTCGACAGTATGCTGAATATTTTGTAGTTCAGATTGAGCAGCAGCAGCTTGTTGCTCTTGCTGTTCAAGGAATGGTATAATCTCACCCTTACCGGTAATATTCAGTTTAGGAATAATCATCGAAGGAGGAAATACTTCTCTACCAAATGTAGTATTGATATCCATCATCTGTTGAGCTTGCAAATTCTGTTGAGTTGGTGTCAAATCTGATTCTTCAACAATTACCTGAAACTTAGAGAAAATCTTGCTATAGAAGAATGGAGAAGGCTCTTCTCCGATTAATAATTTAATCTTTTCTGCATTCCAATTCTGAAGTAATATTTGTAGAATAACTTCACCAAGCATCTTGTCAGAATAGTCCCATTGGTCGAAATACTTTTGGAATACCATTAAGTTAGCAGCTTGCTTAAGCAATACTGTTAAGCTAGATGCGTTCTTATCTTGTTGAGCTGACCAGTTCTCCATATTTATTCCAGATGTAGAATAAATAAGATTCATGAATTGATCTGCTAACGCTAAATCGGACTCTGGAACACCGCTAGGAATGATCTTTTCGCAATCAGTTAGCTCATAACCTTCGTTAATAATTACATCCCAACCCTGACCAGATTTCTTAAGATTATCTTCGTTGGCTACAGCACCAACCTTACGCTTCCAACCAGCATTGATTGTAGCTTCAGTGATATCTGCGTTAGTGATTATCTTATGGTTAAAAAGGAATTGGCTAGAGCGCATTGGACGAACTAAAGATCTAACTCTCAAATCAAACTGAGGTACATGTGGATCATAGTTCCAGAAATAAGGAATGAATGGGCAACCATCAAATCCTAGGGGATTTTCACCTTGATACATTAACTGATCGTTAAGAATCGTAGCCAATTTCCAACAAGGTGTATCTACAGTAACAATTTCCATATCTGGAATATTATACAAAATTTGCTCTAAATCAGCTTCTTTCCCAAAGTCAAAAAACTGATTCCTAGAGCGACTGTAGAGACGCTTCTTTTTCCTTTTCCATTTGTACCAAACATAGGACAAGACCATAAGGTCGTTTCTCGCCATGTTATAGTTTTCTGGAAGGAAGTAGAAATTTCCGTATCTCTGTGGAGTACCAGACATCGGAGCGATTGCTTCAAATTTGTCGGGAAAACGATCCTCTGCTTCTTTCTTAGATATATACTCTTGACACCAGATGAATTGAGCTTCATTGATATCGTTTCTCCAAAATGGATCCATTAAAAAAGAGTTGTATTCCCAGACTTTTACTTTAAGATCGCCCTGTGCCTGATCATCACCAGAGAAATCAAGATACGGTTGCAATAATACCATTCCAGATATTGCTGCAAGCTCTTTTGCTTTAGATTTCATCTCATGGACGTTACCAGAATTTGCAATATGAGTAACAAGTTTAGTATATTGATCCGTGGTCTGAGGATCTGATCCTTCGCATGGAACGTAAGAGAAGTTTTTACGGTGTTGACGTTCATACCCAGTAACCATGTTAATAGGCTGCTGAATCAGGTTGAATTGATAATTACTTCCGCCCTGATTATTAGCAAAGCTGAATTGTCTGTTAATGAAGTCTTGACTTCCAGCATAGAAAAGCGTGTCTATATTAGATTGATTCCAGCGACTTTGCTCGATAGGCTGAAACTTACTATACAAGTTATCAAGCCATTGCCTGATATTTCCCTGATTCGGTTCTAAAGAATTGTTCCAAGGGGGATAGAAACTCAATTTAGCCTCTTATATGAAATGAAAATTCAATATAATGAATTCTTTAGAGACTGTCCAGTATAGAATTGAAATTTTAATTAATATATTTCAACAAATTACTTGTATTTATATAATAAAAAATATGGAACGATTCGAACGTTCACGTCTCTGGAGTTTAATCCAGTGACTCGGTTATGCTTATTGTTATCACCCAATAAACCCGCGCGTCTACCAACGATAGTCTCACTCTATCTTTCCGCCACATATAAAATTATTTATTCTTATAATCTGTTTCGTAGAATCCAGTGCCTTTAAAATGAAGTCCAACTCCTGATCCAATGCATTTACTCAAAATCTGATTACAGTCAGGGCATGATATATAAAGAATATCATTCATCTTATGTAGATGCGAGGATATTTGTTGGCATTTTGGACATTTGTAGTCGTAGGTTGGCATTTATGGAAGACTCTTTATATTTCCAATTATTTCTATATCGCTTTCATATGATTGTTTTCCCCATTCTTTTGGACGAATTGATCTAAATGGATTGTTTTTTATTATTTCTGGGGTTAGAACAACAAAAACAAATTCGCCATTCTCAGAAAAATAACCAATTCCAAAGAAATCTTTTTCTATTCCTTTTATTGTAGGAAGTCTAACAAGTTTATAGTCGTAGGTTGGCATTATTCACTCGGTTTACAACAATAATTCATCCAATATATTATTTTAGGATATCTCTCTTCACAATTCCAATCAATAGTGTCATCTTCCCAAACGCCTTCAATTAAACATACCCTTAACCATTCATCTTCTTCCATGTGTTCAGTTCTACCTTTTACGATATGTCTTTCTTCTGGCAGTCTATAACTACATTTGATCCAGTTCATATATCACTCGGCTTTTCTGGTAAAGGCATCCAATGCGTTACTTCTTCGCTTTTCATTTCATATTCTATATCCATATAAGCACCAACAGAATCAGAAGGTCCCATTCCTAGGAAATCCCAAAGACCAAATTGATTAACAATCCTAGCTATAGAAATTGGTTTAGGTTCATCTGTTCCTTGATTATTGGCATACACTAATACAAAATCATATAGTTCAGGAAGTTTTTCTTCGACTTTTATCCAGTTCATATTTGTAATACTCCATTAGATTCAATAGGTAATCTAGGAAATGGTCTCCAAAATAACGGTTTATTAAATCCATGTTTACATGACCACGTATCACTTTGATATCCATTCCAATACTCTGCTTCAGCTATTCCTTCTATTCCATCAAATAAAATAAATTGCATAGAATTTGATTTATAAGAAGGTGGCTTAAAATCTTCACATAAAATCCATTCATCTTCTGCATACCATTCACCATCTATCAATATCGGTAATTTTGGTATAGGATGCCACCATTTTATGGAGTGTACTCCATACCCAACTGTAGTCAAAAAATTTGTTCTGTAATCTATTTCAGATACACTATCCTTATAAACTTCATCTACTTTACCTATACATATCCAATCACATGAATCTTCGTTGAATGAACTTATTCCGATTAATATTTCATCTTCGGGAGGAAGTTTATTCGAGATGTGAGTCCAGTTCATTTTATTCCATCGTGATGTTTAGGGTGGTCAACGAATCATTAATCTTCATTTTCGTAATAAGTTCGTCCCTTCATGCGATAAATGAATTCTTCAACCTTTTTGCAATCATTATAATCGCCTCTGAAATAAAAAACTGCGCAGCCAAGATGAGGCGCATCACCAGTTAAAGTAAATCTCTTTAATTCATGAAAGTGTTCTATTCCTTTTTTTAAAGGACAATCTTTCATTTCTTCTGCACTTTTCCAAACTCCACAATCGCATTTTGAATCAATTATTTCTGATCCGCACATATCGCAGTTTTTCATCTGATCTCTCCATTTAGGGTAGTCATTCTGTTTCAAAAAAACGGGTATTGATCAATTCATTAATTTTTTCCATTCTTTTTTTATATTTTTCATTGAAGTTTTCGCAATCAATTCCGTCATCAAATTCTTTATCAAGATAATAATATATTATATTTTCAAGATCGTAAAAGTTTGGCTGAAAACCTAAAGTTATTTGTTTCAAAATATCATCTGGATCTACACCTTTACAATTTATGTATCCTAATACATATTTTTCTTCTGATGTATTTTCCAAATATATTTTATATGCAATAGATTCTCCCATTTTTCTATCTTCAATAGACTGCCAATTTAAGAAGTCCCATTTTTCTATATTTACAAATCTTTCAATATCATCTTTAATCCAGGTCATATTTAACTCATCACTCCATTTGGGTATGTCAACGTCTGATAATAGAACTTACGTTGCATTGTCTTCATCAAACCTTATCAATATATAATTATTTATTTAACCTTTATAATCCTTCTAAGTTTTGGCGGTGGATTATGCGGATCATATCCTTCAGGATCTGTAAATCGTCTTTTAGTCTTAGAATAAGCACTGCATTTTGGACTACAAAAAGGGTGTAAAAATCGAACACTCTTAAATTTTCTTTTACAAATTATGCATTCACAATCTTTGTAGTTCTTTTTTCTAACTTTTTCCAAACTCCTTCCCCTGGAATCTATAAATAAATTCTTTGTCTATCATAACTTTCCAAACTCACTAAAATCAGTGCCAAAACAAAACATCTCGCTCATGAAAGATCTAATCTTTATAACTTTCAAAGCGCATAGTTGACGACGAATTCGATATACTGGATCTTTGCTGAGAGTCTTTAATCTTTGCTTTATACTTCTCTTCTTGAGTTTTCTTCCGCTCATATTCCTCGTAGTATTCTTTTATGAGTTTATCGAATTCTTTTCTTTTACCTGAATTTTTTGGTCTAAGTACGATTTTTTTGTAATATAATCTTATTATCTCTGATTCGACAGTTTCCTTACTTATTTCAATAATAGACATCAAAAGTTTTTTATTGAAAGATTGGATTATTTGAGGTGGTATCGATGATATTGTTGTTGTTTTCATATCCCCTCTGGTGGTTTAGGAAGCGGCATCCAATAACAAATTTCTATATCTTCATAATCATGTTCTCGTCCTGAACAATGACAAGACTCCATATATTTATATCCATTCCACAAACATGTTTGAATATCTAAAGTTCTTTCATCTAAAATACCTGGAATGAAATTACCTACTAAAACATATCCTAAAAACTCGATATCTTTTGGAGCTTCTTTATCCTTAACACTGATCCATTCATTCATGTTAACCTGGGGGTTTCGGAAGCGGCATCCAGTGAGTAACATCTCCCTTTTGAGCCCAAGGTATTTCTGTTTCCCATCCACTATCTGTATAAAATCTACTTCCATCATCTTCTATGTAAGAACGAACATTATCCTTTTCATAAAAACCAACGGTTATATGATCGTCTAAATAGTGGTATACCAAAACATCATCATCGTTTTCAGGAAGTCTATCACTACACTTTATCCACTCACTCATATCATTTCCTTGCATCAAAAACACAAGTATCCGGATTATATTGTCCATCTTGAGCATAAGGCCAGAATTCACCATTATTCATCAAAGTCTCATCCATTACATCCTTGCATCTGATCATATCAGGATTATCTGAACGGATTCTATTATAGATTCTATTGAATTCAGAAGGTGCGTACGTACATCTAAAATCGCAATAACGTCTAGCCCAGTGTAGTAAGTCAATGAGATCTCTTTCGCTTATGATTGGGTTTGATTTAGTCATAAATTGTGCTGATATTCGCAAGTTCGCAATGAGGGCATTTCCATTCTTTAGCTTTGTTTTTTGGAATGAGGTCTATTTTTTCACATTTTGCACATGTTAAATATAGAATATAATTTTCTCTATTAAACTTAACATCATCTGGATCATAGAAAGGAGAAACATGCTCTCTCCCTGCCGTAATATTCTTCTGAGCACGAATATCTTTGTTAGACCATGTCCAGCATTCTCCGGAATTATCTTGGAATGTAACCCAAAGAAGATCTGTTTCAATTCCATTGTCTATCAAAAAATGTGCTAAACATGTGCCTTTGGGGCTTGTTAGTGGAAGTGCTGGATCTATTCTAGTTATCATAAAACGATCCTCATAACCTTGTTAACAGGCTTATATCTTTCGTTAACGTAACTGCAATTGATAAAATGATAATCAACTCCACTTATAGTTTTATCTTTGTATTCGCCATACGCCTCATGAATATGACTAAACACCCATAATTTTGGTTTTACTCTTCCCATGATTCTTCTTAGAGATTTACTTCCGCAATGTTCACCGTGAATATTTTTATCTAAAATACCGTGTGGAGGAGTATGGGAAATAAGTATGTCTATATCATTCGCAATCTTATCATATTCTTTCTTGAGCTCTTCTTCAGTTCCCATGAAAGCAGTACATTTTGGATTAACACCGTCGAATAGTAATGAGTTCGGAGTTCCCCATATCTTTAATCCTTCGAATTCTGTTCCTGAGTTGCACAAGTATTCAGTATTTTTTGGCCATTCTAAGTTAAATATTTTTCCATCAAAGAAAACTTCATAATCTCCTTTTTCAACCAATTGAGTATCATGATTACCAGCTATCCATATTATTTTTCTGTATTCTTGTTGTGATAACCAATACAAAAACTCAACTGTTTGTAATGGCGTATGTCTAGAAGTCAAATCCCCAGTAACAATTAATAAATCTCCACCTTCAAGTTTTGGATGGTGACCGTGAAGGCAACCGATGCAATCGATAATCACTTCTCTTTCCTTATCATCTCAGCTAACCATTCAGTCATGACACCTATATGAAAGAAAGCGGCTCTATCATTACCTTCGATCAGTAAATTATGAATTAGAGTTAAATGATTCAACCCGTTCAAAGGTGTAAATTCGTTATTATCTTTCATAACATATCCTCATATAAAAAAGCCCCTGGAAACACACCAGGGGCACAAGACCACAACACAATGTAATTGTATGAAAACTACAATATTACTGTACAGAAATTCGTTGATTTTGTCCATTATTTAAAGACAAAAAAAAATCCCCGTCGCCCATTGCTCCGAGGATTTTTGATTTACCCATATAACTATATCAGAAATTAGATTTAAATCGTTTGTCTTTATAATCGTTAGGATTGTGTTTATAAGGATCGTACGTTGAAATCTTATGAGAAGCTACTACATATCTTAAAGCGTCGATTGCATGATCATCTCGTTTCATGGGCTCATCGTAACCACGCTCTGATGCTTTACTATCCCAAACATAAGATTCCACTTCTCTAATTAGATTCTTGCATTCAGAGCATATAATCAATGCACCTCTTCTCATCTCAGATGTCATCATATATATTCCATTCTCTACATCATTATTAGCATCAACAGTATGCATTCCTCTACGCCTAAGTTCAGTCTTGAAAGAAGCGGCACTTGGATCAATGTAAATCTGTTTTACATCATAATCTTGCAAGAATTCTTGAACATCATCGGCCATCTCACTATTAGTCTTCTGCTTATTTTTTCCTTTATGATCCCAATAATATTCTTTTTCTACCCACATTATCTTTCCAGTTTGAGTATAACGGCCCGTAGAAACTCCAATAAGCAAACAAGCAAATGGGTTGGAGGCGCCATAATCAATGCCAGCCACCCAATACTCTGCCGCGGCAGGCGGCTTTGAAGTAACATATATCTTAGGTTCAAAAAAGTCGAAGATAGCCCCCTCAGCAAGACACCACAACCCCAAGTAATTGCGTTTATGAAAAATACCAGTGGAACTATCACGAATACGATTTTTATAATCTTCCGCAACGTAAGGAGTATCTGAGAGAGTAAAGTGAAGTGAGTAATAATTTGGATCTCCTTGAATAGACTTATCAATCCATTGCTTAACTTTATGCTTCGGATGACTTGGGTTCATTGCTGCAAAACCACGACTATGAGGAAGAGATAAACGAGAATCAATCATATCAATAATAGATTCAGGATACAGAGTCATCTCGTCGCAATATACAAGAGAAATTGTTAATCCTTGAAAGTTACCAATAGCCCCTTCATCCTTAGCTCCAAGAACTGTGATAACCTTATCTCTAAAGTAAAGCTTCTTTCCTGACCAAGTACAAAATGGACGAAATATAGCCATCTCAGGCGATTCCATTAGCATCCGAACTACGTTTCTATATGCTGTATCAAACGTGTGACCCACGATGTATATCTGAGAATCAGGGCACATATATACAGCATGCATAAAAGCAAAAACAGTACATACCGTTTTCCCTGTCCGAACTGAACCATGAGCAAGATTCCATTTTTTAGTACAACACTTGATAAATTCTAGTTGTTTGGGTGAGAATGCGTCTTTATTACTCATTTTTACCCTTTAAATATAGATGAATGGGATTCCCGCATCTAATTCCATTGTGAAGAATTCTCCACTTTTCAATACTTTTATTGATTAATTCAATTTGTTTTTGACATGGTTTTTTTTCAGACATGGAGATCTTATGTTTAATTGTAAAGAATGTAAAAAAAAGCTTTCATATAATGAAAAACATGATGCTTACTATTGCAAGCGATGCAATATTTGGAATGAAAAGAATTGTGGATTTGAGAAGTGTTGTTTTTGTAGAGATAGACCTGAAAAACCATTAAAACCCAAAGTAGTAAAATTAAATGAGTGACGAATTCGTAAAGCCAACAAGAAAAGAACTCATAGAAATGCTAGACGAAATGAATGCTTCTATTGAAAGACTCCCTGTTTATGCGATGTCTTCACCTGTTTCTAACATGGATTTATCGGCATTGCTGATATTGCTTTCCGCCATACTTAAATCTGAAACTTGAGACTTAGTTAACAAGTTCATAACAGAATCGAATTTCTCTGCGATGGCATTGTTGAATTCGATTTGATCGGGGTTTTCTTTTTGTTTTAATCTATTTTTTCCTAACCATATTAAAAGAGTATTATCTCCTTCAATTGCTTTATGAAATTGTTTCTGTCTTAAAAGATAGTCACCAATAGATCTCTTTTCAGTACTATAGGCAGTAAAACCCATCTTAAACTTTTCTTCTACTCTTCTATATAAAGTATCCGGATGCATACAAAACTTAGCTGCAATTTCAGTTCCAATGCATCCTTCTATAAGCATTTGATCTACTCTGTTCCAATCTATTTCTATTTCAGGCCTACTCAAATTTCACCTTAGAATTCATGCCCACAACTAGGACAACATTTTAGTTTCTTTTCTTTTTCTTCATCATCTTTAGAATCTAATTCATCATGCTCAAGATTCAAATGTAACTCTTCAGGAGTAAAACCAACGCTAATAAGTTCATCAATGTCATAAATACTAGCAAGTAAGTCATAGTCGAATTCGCCAGCATGCTTATTGTCCTTTAATACACGTGATTTCATTAAATCTAGTGATAGATCTTTCTCTACAATACAAGGAATTTCTTTCCATTTCAATTTCTTAGCAGCTTGAACACGTTGATTTCCTGCGTATACATTTAGAATTCCGTCTACTTCATTAATAAGTATAGGCCGACTATCAAGAAACCCAGGATCACTAATGAGGGAATCACACAATCTATTAAGTTCATCTTTAGTTATCTTCCTTGGATTATCTTTAAGCAAAACAAGATCTTTTATACTGACATTTCTGATTTCGTGCATTTGGGTCTCTTAAATTTTTTGTAAAAAATCAAATCTTTATTTGCTTCAACATCTTGTCTTTTTATAATATAAGAAGAACCGCATTTTTTAGCAGGCAGTATTTTTTTTCTAATCAGATGATATATTCTTTGCCGATCTAATTTAAATATTTCAGAAACCATTCCAGGAGATAGAAGTCCTTTATCTAAATCGTATATTTTCTTTCCTTTTCTTAGAGTATAAAGTCGATTATGTTTAGAATTCACGTAATCTTGCCACCAACGATCAGTCAACATCCATTTTCCGTTTTCTTTAATTGCATTCAAACGATGATTATAAATACTTAGATAAATAGCCTGTCTTGTAATGCAATACTTATGCATCGCTTGAGAAACTGTCATCAGATTATCTTGATTCACTTAATTCCTCGTTTCTTAATCTCTTCTTTCATGACTTTCTGTTTCTTTACTGTGTTAACTGATATTGTTTTTCTCCACGGATGATCTGCTTTCGGCTTTATTTTTATCGTTGTATCCATATGTTTTATCGCATCCTATGCAATAGTAAAATGAAGAATATCTTTCGTATCTGTGAATGAAATTATTACAAGACTTACATCTCATGTAATTTCTGGAATTTCCATCCAAAAGTCAGCCACGATTGGATGAGAATTATTGTTTTCTAAACTATAAAACTTATTTTCTTCTTGTACCCAGTAAGCTCTATGCGGTAACGAATATCTTCCATCAGCATGCTTATACATAACTAAGTATGTAGCATCGTCTTTAAGCGAGAATCTATCAAAAGACCAGTTAGGAATCATAAAGCAGGAATACTCACATTAGCATCAACATCAGGACTTGCAGCTTGAGTCTCATCAACCACATCTGAAGCTTGACCTTGCGTATGAATCATGTTAATCGAATACGTACAAGATGAAAGATAAAGAGCTAAAATCAATCCTGCAATTATCAAAGGAACAAACATACATTTAAATAAGCTCATACAAATGGATTCCTAGGTTTTGTAAACGAATCAATAATACATATAATTTTATTTAACAAATAAAGCAAGAAAGTCATGACTCCTCGATAGTTACCTCTACATAATATTCTCGTACCTTACCTTTTCTCTGATCGTACTTTACAGTGATACCTTTATTATCATCCGCTCTTCCTGGCCTGAAGTCTTTTGTTATTTCCGCACAGATTTGATCCAGAATCCATTTCATGGACATAGGAAGGTTATCCCATTGGTCAAGTGATTTTGGCGCAATACGGATCATTGTAATGATTAACGGAAGCTTAAACTCAAATTGATTATCACAGAAGACCTTTCTTACTAACCATTTTTGAATTTTATGCCTATGCGCTTTCTTAACCCAGTTCTCTGACGAATTGCTTTCACTGACTGTTTTAATAGGAATATTGAATGTTGTTGTTTTTGTCATAAAGTCACTTGCAGATAAATAATTCGTTATGCAATATGAAAATGCATATTGTTTCATGTTTTTAAGGTTCGGGCCCTGGAGTCTTTCCAGGGTTTTTTTATTCATCATTTAGAACAGCTTTAATTCTCCCTTCAAGACCATGAATTTCGATTAATTTTTGAATATACTTTAAAGAATCTTGAAGTTCCGATTCATCTTCTTCATCTTCTTCTTCATCCCTCTCATCTTTATAAACAACAAGACCTAATGATTCAATTTGATCTGAATGAAAATTTAATGTGTTTTTCATACCTTCAAACTTATTTGATAAAGTGACATAATATTCAAATAGATTTTTTATCATATTATGTAAATTTTCAATTTTTTGTGATGTCAAAGTATCATTCAAAGATGAGTTCTGTCTTTCTTCCGATGATTTTCGCATCTCGTCTTTCAATTCTCTGAAAAAGCAATCTTTCATTTTGTCCTCATTTGTTTGAGTTGTCCGGTAATTACGGAGAACTGTGGTATGTCTCGTCTAAAATATTGGCTGTTTCTTTAATCTCAAGATTGAAAAGTTCTTGTGCAATCTCTAATTCATCTTCTGTGATCTGAGATTTTTCATATTCTGTCAATTTTTCGATGTATTTTTCTGAATCTGACATTTCTTGATCCGATGTTATTCTTAAAACGTTAAATTTGGTGGTTTACTTCGTTTTGGTGACGATATATTTGTTTACTTGAATCTATAGTGGTCACACAGTCTTGATATCTTCTCTGTTGCTGATTCTTCGTTGAACTTAATATCTCTTGGCGTTTGATCAACCCCTTCAATTGGCGTAAAATATATACAATCATTCGTAATTATCACCTCACAAGTTTTCGACTTCCTTGACCCAAAGTAATTTACGCAATAATCATGCAAGTGATTCTTTTTACTCTTAGCGGATGGTTGAGGTGGTTCCTTCTGCTTACAATGCCAAATCATCTGCTGAATCTTAGAATGAGTCGGCTTCTCTTTCTTGTTGAACTCAATAGCGAGCATTACACGTTCTGGCGGAAACTTTGAAAGAGATTTTTTTTCTTCATCCGATAGGTCTTGTATTTCTTGAATGAATGAAGGAACAACAACAGGCTCTTGTTTGTTGTTTCTTTCATTATTATTAATACTCATTATTATTAGTGGCGGGTTTTCCGTAAGAGGATTTACCGTAACCGGGTTTTCCGTATACGGTTTTATGGCTTTCGGTTCTTTCTCTTTTATCTCTGTAGATTGAGGAGTTTCAAATAAAATATAATCGGATGTTGCCATTCTACCGTGAGAGTCTCTTTTTTGAGTTCTTACGCAATATCCATGATTAATTAACTCTTTGAAAGCTGCATATATAGCATCCTTTCCCTCTTTAAGAACCTTAACTAATTGATCTATGTGAAATTCCCATGCGTCGTGCTTACACATGCAATAAGCAAGAAGACCCTTTGCTTTAAGAGATAAATTTACGTCATCAAGAAATGTTTTATTAAGCATTACATAAGGATGATCTTTGTCTTTAGACGTTCTAATCAGCATAAATCGCCTCTTTCATCTATTTCTTTTATAAAATATTTCTTGTAGTCACACATATAATGAAATTCTTGATGACAGTTGGCGCATATTTTGACTACATCTTTACCACCATCCTTTTTTCTCTTTGGATAATGATGTTTATGTAAAAGAAGAGTTTGTGATTTACACCATTCACAATGAGAAAATTTACCTTCATAATTATGAAAAATAGACGGTGATTTTGATTTTAATAAGTCTACTGCATTTTTTTCTTCAAAATTGAATTCATCTAAAATATTGAAATCTTTCATTTTATCAATGAGATTTCTAATTTGATGGTTAGTTAGGAAAGGCATTAAAAATTCCATATCCCTAGAATCGAACATTTTTATATAATACTGTTTGCAATACCAAATCCATACGGATATTTCTACCCCGAATTTAATAGCATGTTCGCGTGAAAAATAAACTCTTTCGGGTACTTTCATCTCTTCACCCCCTTAAAATAGAGGTCGAAAATAAAAGATTGTAAAATAATTGCTGTATGTCGTAGCATTAAGACATCCTCGTAAAAAGGTTGTTGGATCTAAGATTTCTACTCCTTAAAGTTTCATCTTAGATTTTCGTTAAAACCGATAGACCACCTATCGGTTTTTCTTTTTTGTAAAGCTATAAGTTTCTTGTATCAAGAGAAACGTTTTTCTACCTTACTCCTGCATTATTAATTTTTCCACTAAATTGTAAAGAAATGTTAAAGAAAACTTAAATCTTTAAGCTGCTTTGTATTCCATTAGATAATCTGCTGTAACTTCTGAATTTGTCACCCTTTCAATAGCCTTAGCTAAAAGTAAAGAAGGCATATCTACTCCTCTACAAACGCGGCTCATGTGAATTCTACTTACACCTAATTCTTTAGCGAATTGTGTAATGCTAATTTTTTTATAAAACAAATATTCTTTAAGTTTATGCATATTAGTCCCCTTTTTATGGAACCAATGTAACATGATGAATATTTTAGATCAATTGTAAACTTATTTATCTTTTCCATGTTGACATAAATACATTACGTTTGATATATTGGTTTACATCAAAGCACAGTCTCCTTGATAGTCAAATCTTGAAAGTCGTAGCAGTGCTGAGATAAAGATCTAAACACAATACAATAGGTTAAATATGAATCAAGAATTACAAGACCTAATAGACACAGCAAATAAACTGTGCAAAAACTTAGAAGAGTATGCAATCGAAGAACAAAAGCAATCAGAAGAAATATGCAGTGAATTAGAAGTCATGTCATGGCAAATACACTGCATGGCTGAAGAATTGAAGTTAATCAAAGCTTACAAAGAATTAGACTTAAGAACAGAAAACGAATTTGAAAGACAGGTTGGATGATCATGGATAAATATCTAGAAAAAGAAGAAGCAAAGAGAATGTACTTTTACCACAAGATGGTCGAACGTAAACAACAAGCGCTTAATAGACTTTTATTTATATCAGACGATTACGATACAAGAGAAAGATTTGCGCAAATGATGATAGATGCTGAAGAAGAAGGCGTTATATATGCAGATGAATTTATTGAATGGTTAAGTCTTGATAATATTGATAAACTTGCAATTAAAGAAGAAATAGATCTTTTTATACAAGAATGTATTGAAGAAAACGAAAATAATTACGCAGAGGATAAATACAATGGCTAACGAATTAGTAATACAAGACGATTTCAGCAAGCAATTAGCTGAGTTAGACAAGATTCAAGAGACTTGCAAGAAGCTAATGAATACTAAGCATTACGCTAAAATGGGTGAAGACGGAATACATACAATCATTGCTCGTTGCAAATCGCTGGGAATACATCCATTTGAAGGCCTAAATGGAGGTTTCTACATGGTGAGCGGGAAAATGGGTATGAGTACTGAGATGATGGCTGCATTGGTCAGGAAACGTGGTCATTCAATAACGAAAGACCCTAAATCAAATGACGATATTGTGATTCTTCACGGAAAGAGAGCAGATAGCGGGGATACTTGGACTTGCTCATTCTCAAAACAAGATGCTCAAAAAGCAGGGTTATGGGATGGCCCTACATGGAAGAAATACCCTGCTGTGATGCTTTACAATCGCTGTATGAGTATGCTTTTCCGTCAGTTATTCCCAGACTTAAGCATGGGAGCTGGATACGTAGAAGATGAACTCAAAGAAATAGCTAAGGTTGATGAATACAAGCTTCCAGTTACTGAATGTGTTATTACTACTCCGATTAAACAAGATTTCATAAAAGTCGATGAAATAACAGAAGAACAAACAGAAAGTTTACACGAAATGATAGATAAGCTCCGTTCTGTTCTTAAAGATTGCGGTCAAGAATATGAAGTCAGAATACTAACTCATTACGGAGTTGAACATATCTCTAAGATTCCTGAAGAAGAAATGAAGAAAGTAATCGTTAGAGCACATTCGTTTAGAGAAGATAGAAAGAGACAACAAGAATTGCAAGGATAGATCATGAAAAACAAAAAAGAAAAAGAAGTTTTTTTGGGATATGAGAAGAGTCTTATATACATCATAAGAGCAGCGTTTATGTCAGGAGAAGTAAGCCCAGGTATACTACATAAAGCGACAGGCGTTGACATTGATACTTGTATTGATTTTTGCGCAAAACAATTAGGGGAAGTTATGTTTTCTTCTCCACCAGAGGTATAAATGAACGAACTTAAACAAGGTTCAAGTCAATGGCTTGAGCTTCGCAAACAATATGTGACGGCAACGGATTCTTACGTAATTCTTGGTCTTTCTCAATGGAAAACCCCATATAAACTTTGGCGTCAGAAGATGGACTTAGACCCACCAGATGAAGAGAACGAAAATATGCGCAAAGGTTCCGATATGGAACCATACGCACGCGCTTGGATAGAAAATCATATGGGACGTGAATTCAAACCAAAGGTTGTATTCAAAGAATTCATGATGGCTTCGTTAGACGGAATGTCAGATCTCGGAGAAATGATTGTTGAGATTAAATGCGGAAAAAAATCGTTTTCTTCGGCATGTGATGGAATCATACCGAATTATTACGTATGCCAAATGCAACATCAAATGTATTGCGCTGATGTCGATCATTGCTTATATGCGGCATTTGATGGCGTTGGTGCAATTATCATTCAAGTTGAAAGAGACGATAAATATATAAACGAAATGATCCCAAAACTAAGAGAGTTCTACGAATGCTTATTACAGTACAACCCACCTACGATGACTACGAAGGATTATCAGATGAGGTCAGATCCATCATGGAATGCCTTAGCAGAGAGTTATCGGAACGCATACCTGGACAGAAAGCGCGCAGAACTGTTGGAGGAATCCCTAAAACAAGAGTTAATACTATCCAGTGGCGGACAATCAAGTATGGGAGCGGGTATAAGACTATCGAAGATTCCACGAAAAGGAGCAGTCGACTACTCGCAGATAGAGTGCCTGAAAGAATTGGATCTTGAGCCTTACAGAAAGAAATCAATTGAGTACTGGAAAATAGGAGTTGAATAATGCAAGAATTTGCTGATGATAATACCTTAGCTCTAATTATAAAAAAATGTCGTAAAGAAATGAAAGAAATTTACACAAAAGACAAAATGACTGTCTGCATTAATTTGACACAAGGGATTTTGCGTATTTTTTGTATACAAGGAAAAAAAGAAGATATTTTGGAGCTTGTGGATGAAATTTATGATTCATTAAAAAATGAAGTTGAAGACATGTACAAAGATAATGATTGACTAGTAATTCGTTGACAAAATATTACTGTACACTATAACATTTAACCCGAAGTTTTTATGAAATTAGACAATATAACATCTTTCTTGATGGGAATCATTTTTACTGCATTCCTAGGTCTTGTGATGTTCTTTTTCACATATCTGATACATATGCGTGAAATGACTAATGATATCCGAATAGTTAAGACGCAATTGAATGATATACATAAATCTTCTTCAATAGCAGAGAATTACATAATCGATAAGCATAAGAAATGATATGGCACAGTTATTTTTATTTGAAGAATCGCAAGAAGATAAGTTACAAAGAAAGATGAGACAACTAGAAGAGAAATATGATTCTCTTAGAAAAGGTCAATACGCTAAGATTACAGCATTGCAAGGGCAAGTTAAGGCTCTGATAGAGCAAATGGAATTCTTGCAAGGAAACATTGCTAAGAAAGGGTATTACTTATGAAGAAAGTTGATCAAAAAGAAGAAAAAATCTGGTGTTTGAAGATTTCATTTCTTCTAATCATGATACTAGGATTCTCTTACATGAGTGCACTAGAAATAAAAACCGAGCATTGCGGGCTATGGGGTGATACCTGGGAATGCAAAAACTGCGGATATGAAAGCTATGAAGGAATAGACTATTGCCCTATTTGCTCTACTCAAAAGGGAAGATCAAAATGAAAAAACTAATTATTTTCTTTTGTTTTATGAATTCTGTTTGTTTTTCTTTTGAAAGATTCGATAATTTAGAAGATTTTCTAAATGAACGAATCTATATCCTAAAACAAGCGACTAGAAATAAACAAGTCTTTGAACAAGACGAATCTTATTTCTATAGACTTGGATATCTAACTGCTTGTGAAGAGATTCTTATGTTTCAGGAATTAGACTGAAATATACTCAGTAACAATTACAATTCCGTTTGCTCCAGTTCCACCTGTTCTAGAAGAACCATTGCTATTCCCTCCAATAGCTCCGCTTCCTCCTCCTCCATATTTATTCCCATTTGTTCCAGCTGCTGTTGCCCCAGTTCCTCCAACAGCACCTCCACCAAATATAGAATTTCCACCACCACCGGCTAG
>Ga0193722_1000025_pt1 | contig 39220 bp, 58 predicted proteins | sample H2m1metaG_FD_143044 | JGI IMG/M metagenome (GOLD analysis project Ga0193722, IMG submission 143044) | Soil microbial communities from a riparian zone of the East river system, Colorado, United States - H2m1 | ecosystem: Environmental > Terrestrial > Soil > Riparian zone | place: USA: East River...
ATTCCAGAATTTACGAACCAGCTCTTTTCTGTCTCGTCCTTCAAGAGGGCCATTAAAGGCCCACATCTCGAATTCTTCTTTTAGTGTATTATGATCTTTTTTCGTATATGACATTAAATAAGCAAAGAGAAAGACTGGCGCACCAAGCAACAAAATGCACATTCCCCAAATGACGATTATCATCTAACACCTATCCTCTGTTGAAGCTCTTTCATTTTGCTATAGGCTTGCTGCTTCCCAGCATTGCTAAAATCACCCTGTTGAGCATAGGGCGCGCTTCCTACTCCGCTTGGTTGGTAATAGGGGTTTCTACGATTAGCATCGACCTTGTCCTGTATAGTAGATTGCTTCTGTTCCGGCAAATGAAGCCCAAGGGCCTTTATATTCTTATAGACAAGCTTTTGCCTTTCAAACCCATCTGGCATATCTAAGATCGCTTCTGCAAGCTCAGGGTCGTGCATTGCGAATTTCTCCGCATGCCCTAGAACATCCGAAAAATCAGGATTGTTTTTAAGCCACGCCTCTTGTCTCTCCTTATAGATAGCTGTTTGGACAGCTTTTTGAATCTCTGATTGAGTCTCCTGCCTAGACTTTTCACCAAATTTAGCCAGTTTCTTATCTAGCTTCTTGTGATCGACATAAGGTTCATCATCATTTTCCTCTGTATCATGGGCCTGTTGTTGACGACTCATTGCCTCTTGGGCAGCTCTTTCAGCGTGCAAACGAGCTTCACGCTCCTGCTCAAGCTGTCGGTGGTACTTTGCTTCAAGCTGTCTGAAGTTATACTCTTTGTCATTCCGTTTTTCTTCGGTTTGCTGTTGCTTTTCTTCGGTTTGTGTGGGTATTGTCATAAATATCCTCTGTCCATAACGCAGGACTGCGAGTTAAAGGGTTACAAGGCGCATTAAACAAAAATCTATATTTGGTGTCAAAGTGAAACTTGATAGACTAGAAACACATGATAGATATAAGCACTTTACAGGACAAAACTTCAGCATCGAAGAATGCTGCCAAGACATGATCAATAAAAGGCCATTTGGCGATCATGCTTTTTATATATTTGCCCATTCAAGGACCGACGATGATGGGTTCAATAAGAGATTAATCTGGCAGCCACGGCTTACAAAGCCAAAAGCCCAGACTAATTCAATGCTCTTTAAGGCATATCCTGGATCAGATGAGCTAAAAGTCCTATGGATTATTCCGTCAAAAGAGCTTTGGCCCCAATATGAAAAGGGAAAGGTAACGGCAAGTAGCATTGTTATTAAAAGCATAGATGACTTCCAAAACAAGATCGAAGAGCTGGAAAGACCAGAGCCCGACGATCTACCCGATGCCGCAATTGACGCCATCTACAAGAACATTTCGCAGTCGGCAAAGACTAAAAAACTAGGACTAATCATCCCTGATTTAAGATGACTAGAATTTGGGAGACGTTTATCCTATGGCCTATTCTTCATTAACCTATAAACCAAAAAGGAGTAAAGGAAATGAGATATCTCTTATGTGCGTTAACATTAATGTGTGGGATCTGTATCAGTAAGCCAATCTTGGCATCAAGCAACGAGGAATCGTATAAATACATTTCAGGAGGCGCTAACTTTATCGACAAGGCACCATGCCTATCTGTTGGATATAGACAACGATGGGAAGGAAACTTAGGATGGGATTCTGCCATTACATATGCCACACTTGGTGTATCACATCATTTTAGTTGGCATGGTGTTGTTCATTACTATCTTAACGATGACAAAAATGCTCCCTATATTGGCGTTGGAGCACGTATCGGAGAAATGCTATACAATGCAGATAGACGTTGGATGGGAATGATTTCCGCGGATTATGTTATTGGAAAAGTACTAATGTCAGAAGGACATAGCAGCCATTTCGTTGAGATGCACATTGCATCACCTACAGGATGGAGAGATCACACAACACATAATAAAGGCGTAAATGCCTCTCCTTTTGTGTTTCTTACCTATGGAGTAGCATTCTAACGCTGATGATATGGGTCCATTGCGCTATTATCTAGCGCATACTTTTCAGAACGAGAAAAAGCACCACGGGGACAACATCCCCGTGGAACCCTTTCAGTGCTACACGCTTGTACTAGGGAACCACACAAAAAAAAGAACAGAACAACAAAAACACGCATAGCACTCCTTAAGGTTGTGCTAGATCATGTCAAAAGTCGTCATTTAAGAACAATAAAAAAGACCGCCCCATAGGAAGAGCGGCCACACCATATCATGAGATTGCTATTGAAAACTTCTAGACAGTCCCACAGATATTACGCTCTAGGACTTCAAGCCTGTTATGCAATTCTACATAATTCTTTGCAAGCTCTCCGTGTTTTGCAAACAAAGATTTTCTAACTTTATTATTACTCTCTCTGACTTTCGCAAGCTCCTGCAAGAATTCCTCAAGCTCACTCTTCTCGAAAAGGTCTAGTTGAATCATATCCCTACTCCACTTTATATTTTTATCTTACAAATATTCCGACATCCACTTTGTCTGAATCAAAGAGGATGTCGGAAATGATAAAAAAACGCAAGAGTATTCGTATTATGCGAGAGCTTTAGGCGGTTTGCCAAGAGTCTTAGTCTTGGCTGGCTGAGCGAACGAGACGTCTTTTAACTTGCCCATAGGGTTGCGATGACCTGTCCCATAAGAGTCACCCATACCCTTTTTGCTATTCGATGTGTGAAATGTCTTGGGAGTTGCTTTCTTTTTCATAATCATCCTCTGGAAATATGCTGTGTTCTGAAAATATGGTATCCCAAAAGAGGGAGGCGCAGCTTAAATCGTATTCGCCATCCCACCAATGGGTCATGTCGCAATCAAGAAATGACTCATCCCAGATCGGCCAGCTCTCTAATAAGTCACCGCTCTCGACCTCTCGTCGAGTAATAAGGGAACCCATATTAAGCGGAAACAGATCCGAGAAAAGCACCCACCTCATTGCTGAACGTCAATCGGTAGATTAGTTCGACGGCCTACGTAGACCATTTCACGTTTTTCTTGTGGGAGAGCCTCAACTACATCCTTGGCACCACTCATGTGCCCAACTGGCTGTCTTTGTCCTACACCATAATGCGATCCTGCATTTGTGTAGCAGCTTGTTCTCTCATCGTATTCAGGCATGCGAAAGTCCCAAGGAGCCTGTTTTTTTTGCTCTTGTTTAGGTTGTAGAGGGCCCTTAAATCCTGTCTTCATATAGTATACCCCTTGAGTATAAGTCGCCTGGCTACGCACCAGGCAACAAGTTAGTTTCTGAAACCGTCCTTACGAGGATGAGATTTCACTTTTTCATTTGATTTCATCTGCTGAGATTTGATTGCTTCGCTTGTATCTTCATAACGAGACACCTGCGCTACGCCCTCGGCAGAAGAAAATGACTTAGTCTTATGCGGACCATCGGGAAACACTGCGTCTTTCCCTTTAGCACCAGCCCAAAAGCTGTGGTCATCAATTCTTTGTCCTGACATTTTATTCCTTCCTTTTTTAAATGGCCATTTCAAGGTTCTGAGGCGCCTCTTGCGGCTGACCCCCACCTTGATTACCCATTATACTAATAAAAAAATCATTTGCAAGAGAGGTTTGCTTTGCCTCAGCCTTTTCTACGTTCTCCTTCTGCTCATTTGCATAGTCAAACGACTGAATGCTGTTCAGCTTTAAAGACGTCTCAATCTCTCCATATTTAGCTATTACATCAACAAGCTTCTCAAGGGCTTCCATCTTCGCCTTTGTTGCCATAGCGCGATTCTGTGTGATTTCTGATAGACGCTCTTCGAATAGACCGATGTCGGCCTCAGCTCTTCCATGCCTTTCTCTAGCCATCGCCATATTAGCGGTTGCCTTTGTATAGAGTTCTTTAAGCTTCGCATCTTCGAAGGCGTGTTGTAGGTTTTGGGCCTCCTCGTTAACCGCGGCAGCCTGCTGCTCCTGTTGTTTCAAGAACTCAACGGCCTCTGCTTTTCCGGTGATGTTTAACTTAGGAACGATCCTAGAAGGAGGGAACACCTCTCTTCCAAAACGCTCATTAACCTCAAACATCTGTTGGGCCTGTAAGTTCTGCTGTGTTGGTGTCAGATCGCTTTCGGCGACAATAACCTGATATTTAGAGAATATACGGCTATAGAAGTAAGGTGAGGGCTCTTCACCTAGATAAAGTTGAACCTTTTCCGCGTTCCAATTATTTAAAACAAGGCTTATAGTACGCTCTCCAAGCAGTTTATCTGAAAAGTCCCATTGGTCAAAATACTTCTGAAACACCATCAAGTTAGCAGCTGATTTAAGCAATGAGGTCAGGGCTGATATTTGCTTGTCGTTTTGACCAGCCCAGTTCTCCATATTGATACCGGAGGTATTATAGATAAGGTCGGACATTTGTTGCGCCAATGCCAAATCTGACTCTGGAACTGCGCTAGGAACAATTTTCTCAACATCTGTTAGCTCATATCCCTCGTTAATGAGGATATCCCAACCTTGGCCAGACTTCTTAAGGTTGTCCTCGTTAGCAACAGCCCCCACCTTACGTTTCCAGCCAGCGTTAATTGTAGCCGCAGCGATGTCGTTATTTTGTATTACTTTATAATTGAAAAGAAACTGAGGGTCGCGCATAGTGCGCACCAACGATCTTACGCGTAAATCAAATTGGCTAATGTGTGGCTCATAGTTCCAATAATAGGGGACAAAAGGACATCCCTCGAATCCAAGAGGATTCTTTCCTTGATACATCAACTGATCGTTAAGAACGACGGCAAGCTTCCAACATGGTGCATCAACGCTAACCTCTTCAAGATCTGGGATGTTATATAGAATAGCCTCTAAATGCGCATCATCACCTGCGAAGTCAAAGAATTGATTCCTAGTCTTGCTGTAAAGGCGTTTTTTCTTTTCGCGCCACTTGTACCACACATAGCTAACAACCATTAGATCGTTGCGCGCCATGTTGTAGTTCTCAGGCAAAAAATAGAACCTACCATATGTTTGAGGGGTTCCAGCCATTGGCCTAACCATGTTTATCTTATCAGGAAAGCGCTGTTCAGCCTCTTGCTTAGAAATATACTCCTGACACCATATAAACGAGGCATCTGACATGTCAGGGTTACGGAAATAGGGGTCAACCATGAATGAGTTATATTCCCATATCTTCATCTTGAGATCACCCTGAGCAACATCATCCCCAGTGAAATCAAGATATGGCTGCACAAGCACCATTCCAGATACGGCCGACAACTCCTTTGCCTTTGATCGCAACTCATGAAGGTTGCCCGCGTTCATAACATGCGTCATCAAACGCGTATATTGGTCTGTCGTTTGGCTGTCGCCCCCCTCTGTCGGTACATATGAGAACGTCTTACGGTGTTGGCGCTCATACCCTGTAATCATGTTCACAGGCTGTTGGATGAGATTGAAATAATACTGCTGTTGCGATGTAGTGGGGCTAAAATTAAAGAAGCGGTTTACGAACGACTGGGAACCGGCATAGAAAAGCGTGTCGATGTTGGATTGATTCCATCGCGATTGTTCAATAGGTTGAAACTTTGAATAGAGATTATCAAGCCATTGACGAATATTGCCTTGGGAAGGCTCTTGGTTGTTATTCCATGGGGGGTAATAGAATGTAATGGTGCCTCCAAAAGAAAGAAATATCTTTAAGGCTCACCATACATAAAACTTTTAATTATATCAATAAGAGAAAGTAGGCTATTTTGGAGGCGGTGGCAATGGCATCCAATGGGTTACGCCTTCGATATAAGATCCTTCGAAGCATTCACAGGAACAAAACCAGCTTTTTATTGGAGATAAATACCCAGTATAAATACCCTCATCACAAAAAGCCAAAACACGGTCATGTCCATCAGGCAATTTATCCTTAACACTAATCCATTCCATTTTCATTCCTTGGGTGGTGGTGGTAATGGCATCCAGTGTGTTGGTTTAGAATATGTCGTAAATGGAATTCCCCATTCATTTTCTGGCATTCTTTTATAATCAGGGTGGCTTGCTAAGAAAATGTCTACTTCATCCCATGTTTGTGCAACCCAACACCTTTCTTCGTCTGTCACAAGAACATCTTTACCTGAAGGGGCTTTCTTATCTTTAACACTTATCCATTCACTCATACGTCCTCAGGGGGTTTTGGTAAAGGCATCCAGTTAGTTACCTCATGTCCTTCCATTCCCCACGTAAGATCGCCCGAGGTCACAGCATTGCTTTGATCTTGATCGCTCATCATTTCCCACATTCCTTGATACTGTCGTGCGATGGATAGTGGTGATGGTTCTCCACCTTCCTTTTTTGCAAAAACTATGCAATATTCATATGGTTCGGGCAACCTATCCTTAACGCTAATCCACTCCATTATATATTCCTCGGTGGCCAGACTGGTTTTTGGCATTCAGCACACATAATCACTCCTTGGGAAGAGCTTCGGTAATTTCCCTTAACATATCAATATTTTCTAAATAATACTTCTTAAATCCCTCAAGATCTTCTTTAATATCTGATCTAATTCTTCCATTTAAAGGATTTTTATCCTGCAAAAGATCTAATAGTATATCCACTGTATTTTGTGGGATAATTTGTGCAACCTTTGTTTTTGTGGATTGAGAAATCCCTGCTAATCCATAAACCATCTCATTAAACATTCTTCCGTATAAACTGACCATTAAGGAGACATAACCATCTGGATTGGTAAGGTCTGGAGTTAAATCTAACATTCTTCTGAGTTCAGATATCATCTTTGTGTGAATCAACTTAAAATTAACATGTACATATTCAGAGAGTTCTTTCTGTTTTTCTACATCTTTATAGTATTCTGCAAATTTATCCATCTATCTTATTCCTCATCTTCCTTTTCCTTCTTGATAGTGCATTCGAATTACCCATAAAAACGAATAAATTGCTAGCAGTGTCATAGTTACACTTCTACCCATCATTTCTTATTACTTCTCTTCTTTTTTATCTTTTTAATGTCGTTTTTCAAAATCCTTATCTCGCTGATCAATAGTCCCCAAGCGACAGGGAAATTGGAAATTTTTTTCTTATGACTTACCATATAACGAAGTTGGTGTAGATTATCTTTTTTCATTGTCTCCTAAAAAAGCCTGCTTTGGGGCCTCCAGGTTGCAGGCTACCTAACAAAACACACATAAACACACCCTCCATTTTTAAGGGACGCATGCGCGTTTAAGTAACCCTATGGCTTTGTCAAACGAAGGGGGCCGTTAACGGAGAGGCCATACACGTTCCGCGCTTGGAAGATTTTATATTTCATTTATCAAAATATCGTTTATAGTGTTCGCCAATTTTGTCTAGCTCTTGGACAAATTGTTTCCAGGAAAAACCTGCATCTAGATAAGCATCTACCCCAGAGAGTGATCTTGCGTTCTCTTTGAATTCCAAAGTCTTAGACTCATGTTGTGATAAGTATTCTTCAATCATCCAAGTCAGCCCTTTTAAGTTGTCTAACTAGGAAATTAACACGGAAGAAGACGGAAGTCAAGTATAGCCGTCCATAACGCATCCGCCCACAAAGTAGGCTCAATATCTGGATGTGAGTTCACAAGATCGCATAAAAGACCATAGGCCTTCTGTGTGTTTTCTTGGTCGTCTTCTAGAGAGGGCCTTATTCTTAAATCACTCATATTATCCTAAGTGGCCATTCAGGTTTCTTTACTTGGCATTCAGCGCACATGACTACCTCCTAAATCTACTCTAACTCGTTTCCTTTAATTCTTCCCTATTTCCCCATCTTAGCTCAAAGCAAATACCTTCAGGTTGTTCTTCGTAAATCCTAGAAGGACGTACTCTGAGTTGATAAAATGGGAAGTTATGTGAATTCAATTGGTTAGATTCTTTCATGCATTGCAGTAGTAGATGGATAAGTCTTATCTGATCACTCAAATCTCCATTGTAGAAAACATTCTCTACAATGATAACTTTTTTTTCGTAACACATTCCTAAATCTGAATCGTCAGTAAAGGCTTTTGGTATCTTCATTATACCTCCTTTTGGCAATATCGAGAAAACTCATCTTGGTGCTTTTATAATAAATGTTATCACTATTACCGCCCAACATACCATAAATATTATTTCTGATAATTCAGTCATGCTTCTCCTAAAGTGTGAAGCATGCAAGGATATAGTCTTTATCTCTTCATCAACACCAAGAGATTATGCGTTCATATCATTTATACCTATTTATACCCATTTATACCTGGAATTGAGTGTAAATGTGTATAAATCATTCGCCAAAATCCCCATATCGATTCCATAAGTTGTTTTGCCTTTTCTATTGATGAATGCGGCATTCCGCCTTCGAATTCCACTTCTAATACATACTCACAATCCATTTCTTCTCCCTTGGCATACTATCTTGATAATGCCCTTTCAAATGCGTGATACATTAATGTCTTTACATCATCTTCAGAAACAGTAGGAAAGGCGCTATATATACCGCTCTGTATCGCCTCCATCACTTCTTCGGTCCGGATAGGGCCGCTACAACCATCTCCGGACTCCATCATCTCGTGAAAGGCACATTTTACCCCCTCCTTAAGAGCTTCTAGTATTTCTTCTTTGCTTGGCTGATTATTTAACATCTAAAACCTACTCCCTGTTGATCCATATTTATTCTGTTGCCATTCTCTAGCTCTTTGTTGATCTCTTGCTTCGTCATATACCGATATCCTGTGTGTGTAGGCTGCATAACGTGCCGCATCTATGCAATGGTCGTCTTTCTTTAACGGCTCATCATAGCCCTTCTCGGACTTTTTAGGGTCCCAGACGTATGATTCTACCTCGCGTATCATATTTTCGCAAGCCTCACAGATGAGTATAGATCCCTTTTGTACTTCTGATACCATGAAGTTGATGCCGTTAAATACATCATTGTTAGCATCTATTACATGAAATCCCCTCTTGCGTAGCTCAAGTTTAAAGGCTGCAGCGCTTGGGTCTACATATACGCTTTTAACCCCATAAGGCTCTAGGAATGCCTGTACATCATCACCATACTCGCTATTAGTCTTCTGGCGCCCCTTCTTCTTTGAGTCCCATACATATTCTTTCTCAAACCATCGCTGGGGTCCTGTCTGCGTATAACGCCCTGTATTCACACCCATGAGCATACATGCGAAGTTATTCGACGTGCCATAGTCAATACCAGCTACCCAATATTCGGCAGCAGTTGGGGGGCGTTTAACAACGTGTATCTTCTTGTCGAAGAAGTCGAAGATAGCCCCTTCAGCTAGGCACCAAAGGCCTAAGTAATTGCGCTTGTAGAATACGCCGGATAAGCTATCTCTTATGCGCTGCTTATACGATTGATCGACGAATGGGTTGTCTTCCAAGGTGAAGTGCAATGCATAATAATTAGGGTCACCGGCCTCTGCCTTATCAATCCACTCTTTAAGCTTGTGGTTCGGGTGTGAAGGGTTCATGCTTGCAAACCCCATGCTATACGGATTACTTAATCGCGTATCGATCATGTCGATAATGCTCTCAGGATATAGTGTCATCTCATCGCAATAAACTAAACTGAAGGTTTTTCCCTGAAAAGAGCCGATCGCGCCCTCATCTCTCGCACCTAAAGTTGTTATCACTTTATCGCGAAACATAAGCTGTCTCTTACCTGCATACCATGTGCAAAAGGGCCTGAAAACCTCTAGTTGTGGTGATTCTAGAAGCAAACGAATGGCGTTCTGATAGATAGTGTCGCTTGAATGACCCACCATAAATATCTGCGAATCTGGGCATTGTGTGCAGGCGTGCATGAAACGAAATAGTGTTCCCACAGTCTTGCCAGAGCGAACCGAGCCATGCGCTAGGTTCCAATGAGCTGTTGAGTTTTTTAGAAACTCGATCTGCTTGCTCGATAAGGGTTTGTCCATAAATGGCAATATAATATAAGAGGTATAAAAGGACAACGGACAAGCAAAAAAGGAGACTGTTATGCGCTATGTTGTGACCGGAAAACGCATCCTGGTAGTTGTTGAAAAGGCTGAAACGAAAACGGCAAGCGGACTAATCATGCCTGACAATAACAAACTGCCTACCTATGCAACTATTTTTTCGATTGGAGCAGAGGCCGAAGGGCCTTATACGATAGGAGATAGAGTTCTTTTGTCAAGCCGCTATGCGGGTACTATAGTCCCGCCTTCAGATGAATCTAACGGAGATTGGCGTGTCATTACAGAAAATGACATTGTGGTAATAGTCTTTGAATAATAAAACCAAAGGAAAGATATGAACTTAAACGATTCAAGACAACAAGCCATTGTCGCGCTATCTACAGTTGCAGTTGTTGCTGTTGTGTTTTTAATTGCCTACGCTTTCCATGTTTCAATAGAGCGTGAAAAAGAAAAGACATATATAAAAAGTTTGGCCTGGGGCGCTCATTTCATACCCCATCCAAGAGACCCTTATGTTCCGCCAGCGCCAAATCCAATTGGGCCTAATGGCGCATCCTTAAAAGGAGTTGATGAGACAGATGTCGGAAGTTAAACAACCACCTGTTACTGACGAGATACTCCAACAACTAAAGCTAATGGTTGAGTCCATAGAAGGCTTACCATCTCATGCTATGGCAAGCTACATCACGCATTATGATTTCGTGGCAGCGATTGGTCTCCTGGTAATGCTATACGAAAGCAAGACAGGGCCAAAAAATGAGTGAAGAATATGAGTTGGTCAAACGCATAAACCACGCCATGCCAAGTGATGCAATAAGGACGGAGGTGTTAGCCGTCTTGGTTAGCTTCGCTGCCTGTCTTGCAATTTATGCAGGCGAAAGTATGGAGGGCGAAGATCTTGAGCCTGAGCTATGGCTCAGTATAACCGTTGTGTTTAGCTGCATAATGCCTCTTTTTATGCCTTATGCAAAGGTTGATATCGATATCGAGCACTTCTTGACTAAAGAATGGGAAGAGCACGCCGAAGAAGATGTATATCGGAAAATTAAGGAGATCTTGGTTAAGCTCAACGACATGATTAAGAAACATGAAGAGGTATGACGCGCCTATTCCTTTTCTTCCTGAAGGTTGTTAAGCTGGTGTATCAACGCGTTAAAATTCTTAGCGGCTGTCTCGCTCACGTTCACCTCTTCGACCGTTTCGCGCTGGTTCAGCCTTTGTTTACCAAGCCATATTAATAACGTATTATCGCCATCTTTAGTAAGTCCCAACGCTTTAGCATACTGGTGCGATCTTAATATTGATTCACCAGTTTGTTTCTTTTTAGTTGAATACTCAGTAAAACAAATCCCATGCTTCTCCATTACTTTATCGTAAAATGTATTAGGGTGCATGTCGAAATAAGAGGCTACTTCGGTACCCAAGCAACCTGCGATGAGTAACTCATCTGCTTTAGCCCAATCGATAACTTTAGTAGGGCGACCTATTGCGTCGCATCCTTTGGGAAAACGTCGTTTAATACGCTTATCGGGTTTGCCTGTCTTCTTTGCTATATGTTCCATAGAGTCCTTATTTCTTCTTCTTCATGGCTTTCTTGCCAGCTTTAACGGCTTTGTCGCGCTTCTTATCTTCTTTTTCTAGGCCTTTTAACCCTTTCTCGACAGTTTTTGTTTGCTTTTCGATCTTACGTATTTGTTTGTCCATTTGTCCCATCCTTTAGAGTATAGGGTTGTTTATCTTTTTATTTAAAACAAGGGAGAAATAAGAGCAACACTTTTTTTAGTGGATGCACATGCGTATATTTACCCTTGCGTATAAATACACGTTCGTGTTATATTGGATCTATGCGAGTACGGCGATTAACCTCTGCACGTAATACGACAGGCGGCTAAAGCGTGGAAAGTATATACACAAAAAAAGAACGAAACATGTGTATGTTAACGCAATGTGTACAAAAAAGGAGAAAAATAATGTATATGGATGAAGATTTTGCACCTATTTATGCGTGCGATGAATGCGACAATAAGGTATTCTTGTTGATGGATTGTCGTAAATTAGTGGAGGAACTAGTGGGTCAGGCTTATGGAGATATCTCTTTTAACGCGTCGCGTTTTGATGGGTTACTTGAGGATTTATGTTCGCAATTAGATGTTAGGTTCCCTTATCAATCGCAGCTCAAGATTGCTAAATTTGTGAGACCGCATGGATAAGAAGGCGCGTTGTGGTTTGGTGATAGACAGGGAGCTATTGATAAAGCTCAAGTACCTGTGTTTGCAGGAGGGCGTCACAATTAGCAAGATGCTTGAGACGCTATTTCTTGAGAGGTTGGAAAGGGAAAAGGATAAGAAGGTTATTTCTTCTTAGGGATGTCTTTGCCTGCTTTACGTGCTACATTTAAAGCGATTGCAACTGCCTGTTTTTGAGGTTTGCTTTTCATTTCTTCTTTTATGTTGGCACTGATCGCTTTTTTTGATCCACTTTTTTTTAGGGGCATTTTTCCTCTTTATTCGAATGTTTCTGTTATTGATAGAGGAGTAATGGGCATCCAATGATCGCTCATGTCTATGTTAAGTGAATTTCCACTAACGCTTCTCCACTTAAGTATTCTTCCTTGTTCTTTTGGGATGTCATCTACTTTTAGAGGGTATTTGTGCGCTGGCATTGGTTGTTTTTCCATTCGGCAAATGCAATATATTCTCTTTTTTCCTCTCCATACAATAACTAGTTTTCCTGTTTCTGGTCTGTTTTTGGAAAGTGATGTCCATTTTTCCTCTTCTTTCATTCTTTCTCCGTTAAAGTTTGAGTAGGTTCGCTGATTCTTCAGGGTTTAGCTTAGGTATCTGTTCGGCTTTTTGATTTACTTCTGTTTTGCTGTTTCCATCGGTGTCGGTGAAATTGAATGTGCAACCAGTGAGGCAGCAAAGAAAACAGATGAGTAGGCAAAAGAAAAAGAGGTAGACCGTTTCTAGGGCTATCGCCATTGTTTCTCTCATGTTACTCCCATCCTAAAAGTTGAGCGTGTTTCTTGTTTTCCTTAAACCAGTCCTTGTCTACCACAATAAGCTTTTGTTGTGGGTAATATTTTCTGAAGCGCTTGATTTTGGTTTTACTTTTTGGGTCCATATACCCTTTGACTTCGACCCAGTGGTGAGAACCGTCGGCGTTGTAGATCTTAAAATCGGGAAGATATGATCGCGTCCCGCGTTTGATCTTTTCAAACCAAAAGGTTTCGGGCTCGTATTCCCACCATTGAATTGAATCCGTTGAGACAAGAAAGTCTAGGTATTTAGCATAGTTTGCTTCCCATGCACTGCGAAAGTAGTATTCATGGCCATTGATGATACGCCATCCAGATTTGGCTCGTGGGCGTTGTCGCATTTGCTGATATGCTTCGATGCTGATGACAACCATAAAATTTATCCTTTATGGTTTTAGATATCAATTTCCTTTTTTTTTGTCTCTCTTTTTTATAAAATTGTGGTTTTTCTTCTGCTTTTGCCTGTGAAGTTGAAATATATGGCAGTTTTGAGGCGATCGCTAAGAGCTTCACCACAATATTTTGCAAGCATGTCGGCGTTTAAGTTGGTTGTTAGGATGGTTCCTTTGTCTGTCCATTGCGTTCTTCTATTGATTAGTTCCATAAGAAAAGCCATGAAGGTTGGTGTGGTTTCGGTTGTCCCGAAATCGTCGATCACAAGAATGTTGCAGTTTTGTAAAGAACTTGACCAATTCATTGCTTTGGATTGGTCCAGCCATTCCTCATACAATTGCCTTTGAGTCTTAAAAATGGCGGAAGGGTTTTTCCTTGTAAATAGTTGGCATGTTGCCATTGCTGAATAGGTTTTTCCCGTTCCTGGGTCCCCGTACATAACAATTAGGCCGTTAGGATGCTTGCAAAATTTCCTAAGGCAATCTATTTTAGAAGCGTCTTGTTGGAGGTTGTCAAACTTTACCTTATGATGGATATCGCCAATACCGTTTGTTTCGCAAAATAAAGGCCATAGAATCGCTTCTTTTTGTGTGGGTGGTGTGGTGGTAGCCCTATGGCTAGAAAAACGATTGTTGGAACCGCAAAGGCCATTGTGGCAAATCCACACTCTGCGGTTGTCTGTTGGTGGGTCATAGTAAGGCGCTCCGTGCTCTGTTCCTGAGCAGATTGAGCAACATATTTCGGTAGATAGAGTTGGTTCCTCAAGCTTTCGGTAACCACCCAACACAGCCATAAGTTCAACGATTTTTCCTTCGTTTTCCTCTGATAAAAACTGTTTTTTTGCTATGGTGCTTAGGGTTTTCATATACTATTTCTCATTCCCTCTCTTATTAGGTCAGCTGCTTTCTGATCATCAGAGCAAGGAGCAAACTTCCTTGTTTTCTTTGCCTTCATCCCTTGTTCAATCTTATCAAATTTGATGCGCAGGTACCCAGCTGGGTTTTTTGTCATAAGCTTTGAGCTCCAACCATTCCAGTCGCCCCGGATTTCGTTATCGGCAAGAGCCCATTCCAAAACAGCTATGATGTTTGCTGGTGCTCTTTTGTCTTTAACAAGCATCTCCTCTATGGAGGTGAGCCATGAGGTTAAATCATTGGGTGGTTGATAGTCGCTCTTTGCCGCAAACATCTTTTCCTTAACTGCCTTGCAGACTGCATGAGTTAAGGGCGTGAAGGAGACTTGCTTTTTCTTTTTCTTTAAGGATGGCTCGCACGCGCAAGCGACGTCAGTCGCTTCCCCCCCTTGAGGGGAGGGGGGTGTTTTAGTCTTCTTTGTAGAAGTCTCTGTAGTAGTATATGTATTTGTCTGACGTTTAAACGCATGTCCCCCGACGTTTGAATGTACCGGGTCTGACGTTTGAACGTCACACCCCTGGCGTTCAAAAAAGGATATTTGGGCTATTTTTGTCGGGTTTATTTTTATGAAAAGCACGTTACCAAGCCGCAATCCATCACCAACTTCGATGGTCCGATAGTCTCTTATGATTAGACCTAATTCCTCTAACCGAGCAAGACTGTCTTTAACCTGTCTTTCGGTAAAACCAAATTGATCAGCTAGCGCTTTCTTGGATTTTTGTAACGCATCGCCGCGGAACTTCTTTTTAAGTCCAATTGCCTTTCCTGTTGCTTCATCTTTTACATAAGTTGGTCGATACCAATAGACGATCTCAGAAAGAAGGGTTATTGAGACCAGGTCTACTTTACCATTATCGAATCTAATATGTTCATACCAGGTATGGGGGATTACGTTTCCTTCGAAATGAAGCTTGCCCATTTCATAGACTTCAGGGGGCACAGATGATGTGGTTGTTCCAGAGTGACTATCAAGGATATTTTCTTGTTGTGAAAAAGGGCTGGCAATGCTATTCTGATGTTGCATTTAAACCTCTAGTGATGTGGAGTGTTAAATGAGTGTGTGGTACCCGCTGCTATGGATACATTACACACGCTCATGTGCCTTGTGTTGTAATCTATAATAGGATAAACAGCAAGTAGAACAAGAAAGAGGCAGGCCCGCAGATGTAAAAGTTTGCGGGCTGTTTGCTTTTATGATATAGAGAGAAACTTGACCTCTCTTATTGGCCCCATAGGCAATTGTGCTTATGGGGTTTTTTCATAGAAGCGGCGGATCATTTCCATGACGTCGACTTTCTTTTCTGTGACTTTGTCGATTAAGAAAGCTACTTTTCCGCTTGGTGATCTGTTGCCTGTTTTTAGGCGATAGAAGTGATCTCTTGTGATGCCTAGCATCTCCGCGAATTTCTTATCTGTGAACGATTTATCATTTTTCTTTTTAAAAAAAACATATTCGTCTAAATCCATGGTTGTACCTTTGTGTTGGTATGGTCAGTGTATATTCAACGCCGATAAACGTCAATAGATGCGTATGTGTTGACTTTAATAGCCGTATATGGTACGATAGTGTCTGTTTTGGGAAGCTACATGTGTGGCACGCCAAAGGAATAAAATAACAAAAGGAGAAAAAAGATGAGTTTCTTACCACAAGGATATCAGGCGCCTAAGGGTGCTAGCTATTACACTAAGATCGCAGAAGGTGAAAACCGGGTGCGCATCTTATCAAAGCCTATTTTCGGATGGGAGGACTGGCATGATAAGAAGCCGGTTAGATACCGCATGGATAACAAGCCTGTAAAGTCATACGACCCAAAGAAACCGGTGCGTCATTTTTGGGCGTTTATTGTGTTCAACCATCAAGAAGAGCAGATACAGATCATGCAGATCACGCAAGCGACGATACGCAAAAGCATTGAGTCGTTGTGTAATGACAAGGATTGGGGTTCTCCTTACGGCTATGACATTAAAATCATGAAGACGGGTGAAGGTACTGATACCGAGTATGCAGTCAACCCTGTGCCTCATAAACCCATAGATCCGTATATCGTCACATGCTTCAACGAAAGGCCGATTAACCTAGAAGCGTTATTCGACGGGGAAGATCCGTTTACGGTTGATGGTGGCAAGTTTACCAAGATGGCGTCTGTTGAGGATGACGGACCATCAGTGCATGAGGCTAAGCTAGTGCCAAGTAAGAAGATCGTGGACATTAAGGACAAAACGGCCAGAAAGCAGGAGATAACTGACGTAGAAGCCGAACAAATTGGTGAACTGCTTTCTGAATGTTCAGAGGATTTTGTGGCGACTGTGCATGACTTTATGGTTAAGCAAGAAATAAGCACCTATCGCGATTTCCCTAGAGAGGCATACGATAGACTTAAGAAGAAAGCTTTGATAGAAAAGGCAAAAGTGTATAATAAAAATATAAACACAGAGGCGCAAAATGACCTTTCAGCTGATTGACCTAAAGCAAGGTACCCAAGACTGGTTAGACTTTAGGAAACAACACATAGGGGCGAGTGACGCCCCTGTGATTATGAATGAGAGCCCATGGAAAACGCCATACAAATTATGGCAAGAGAAGCTTGGTTTGTCTAACTCACAATACACAAGCGCTGCGATGCGTCGCGGTATTGATTTAGAGGAAAGGGCGAGACAGAAGTATATCGAGATGACAGGTATACATGTAGAGCCGGCCGTTGCTAAGAGTTTAGAACATCCTTTCATGGTGGCAAGCTTTGACGGGATATCTAAAGATAACAAGAGTATCGTAGAAATCAAATGCCCAGGGGAGGAAGACCATGGTTTGGCGGTTAATAACAAAATTCCAAAAAAGTATATCTATCAACTTATCCAGCAAATGCTCGTTGCCGACGCGAACAGAATCCATTATTTTAGCTATCGTAGCGATGGTGATGTTGCTCTGGTCGATCTATCTTTGTCAGATGTAAAAGAAGAGGCCAAGAGATTAATCACAGAAGAGAAGCGTTTCTGGAAATGCCTTCAGAACTTCGAAGAGCCGGCTTTAATAGATAGAGATTACATCAAGATGGATAGCCAAGAATGGGCTAAATTGATGAATAACTTCCAATTGAGCAGAGAACAACGAAAGTTATTTGAAAGCGAAGAAGATAAATATATGGAACAATTAATAGCCATGGCCGAGGGAAGAAATTGTAAGGGGGCTGGTTTTACCTTAACGCGCTATATGCGAAAAGGGACAGTTGAATACGCAAAGATCCCAGAGATCGAAGGTGTTAATTTAGATGCTTATCGCAAGAAACCAGTTGAGTGTTGGCGGATTATTTAAGAATACTCGCGGCTATCTGTTCGGAGTCAATACCTGCATATGAAGCAAGTTCATAGAGCTTGCTTGTGTAATAAGGGCTATCGGAATCCTTTAGCTCTTTTAGCATTTTTAGCTCATCGGGATGAACATATACCGCGTCTTTGGGTATTTTGGCCTTTACCGTGGCCGCTGTAATGATTTCGCGATGTGGATCAATAGGAACGTATAGTGATGGCATTCCTTCAGGAATGACCTTTACATGTCGGTATTCGATATGGTTACCCATATGCATTTCGCCATCGGTATAAACACATTCGATACGCCTGATGCATTTTTCATCGAATTCAAAGGTGACCAAGCGATCTGGATACATTTTCTTAAAGGCATCTTGTGCTTCGTAATAGTTCATGAATGATCCTCTTTTTCATACTTGATAGGTTAGATTATAATCAAAAGTAGTCGCTGTGTTGACAATAGTCAGCAAAGCGGCTGTTTTTGTGGAACCGTTCTGTATAATGGCTCCAGTTATAGCATTTAAATTCCCTTGGAGCATTGTAGATGTATAGCCAGCTGTCCAAGTGTAACCAGCTGAACTGAAGTCAAATGGACCTATAGGATTACCATTAGTTTGGTTCTTAATGGTTGCCGGGAAACCGCCTACGCTAACATTTCCTGTAGCAGAAGTGATCGCTGATAGGGCAACAATAGCAATGATATGCATGATATTGCCGATCTGAGTATAATAACCATTTTGGGCTGTGTATGTTGGCGTCCCTGCACCTGATGAGCCAAAGATGGTCGGTGTAAAGGTTCCTGTTAAATAGGTCGACATAACAGTTGTTCCACCATCGAAGGAAATTCCGCCTACGTCAAAGTTTCTTGCTGTTTGAGTTGTGGTATTAATTAAAGAGCTTGTATCTATAAAAGATATTCCAGCGTTTCGTAATGTTCCGGCTCCTGTTATCGCATTAGTGTTCGTTGAGGCTATGGTGCTCAAAGATAGTGCCAAAGTGCAATTTACACTAATGGAAATAGCAGATCCAGATCCAGAAGAGACTGCTGATTGTATTAATAAACAATTGGACCCAGTAGATCCATGAGTTATTCCAGTTGAATTTGTAAAACCAGAATATATTTCTGAATAATGAAATTGAATAATCCCGGTGTTACTGCTTGTCCAAGGAAATTGGAAATAAGACCAAAAGGAATATAGAATGCCAGCAGCGCTAGAAGAAACTGTAGAAGCCGTGGATGAGGCTCCACTATTTAGAAAGGTTGAATTTATAATATAGAGAGGTCCACCACCGCTGTGGGCAACTAAGGTTATTCCTGTCGTTCCGATATCCCCAGTACTATTCAAAATGTTTATACCAGACGTTGCGCTTGAAGATGAGAATGTGATTCCTGTATTGTTTGTGCAATTTAAGCAACAGCCAATCAGGTTCACTACAGATGCGGCCGATCCTGTAACAGCCAATAATGCAGCCGAATTAGTCTGTAATTGAATACCAGAAATGGAGACAGAGCCAATGGCGGTGAAGGTGCATGTTCCGCTGATAATAACCTTACCCGTTTGGTTTGCAGAAGAATCGCTTCCATAGGCCGTTAAGTTAACACCAGCTTTTAGAGTAAGGTTTTCTGTATATGTTCCTGGGCGTATAAAGATTGTGTCACCGCTCGACGAAGATGTTAGGGCCGCTGCAATCGTTGTGTGTGTACCATTAGCGGCTGACCCATCTACGATGAACTTGGCTGGTCCATAGTTATTTGTCCCTAAGGCATGTGTAAATGTCATATCATATTCCTTATGCTATTAACCATGTTCCTATCACTGAGACAGCATAAAAAAATCCGTCGGTGGCATTAAAACGCAATGTAAGACTATCCCCAATTGCTGTAGAGGTTGCGGTTCCTGCGGCAGCTGTTATAAGAGAACCAACGCGTATTTTCTGGGCTGTAACGGACTGGATAACGAGTGCGTTTGCTGTTGTGCATACGTAGATGAATAGATCACCATCTGCCAAACCGGCACTTGCTGGAAGCGTTCTAGTAACGGCTGCTGTTACGAATTCGCCTGTGTTTAGGGAGCTTGTTGCGCTTGATCCTACTTGTGAAAAAGGGGGAGATTTAACAGTTAGTGTGCTTCCTGATCCAGACGTCTTACTTCCCGAAAGGCCTAAGATGTTCCAGTTATTAGCAGTAGGCGATAGGGCGCCTCCTGAGTCGCCAGTTATCGTCTTACCGGCACCAGTAGAGCTTAATGTGACAAATCCTGTTACGGCGACAGCAAAATCCGTGCTGCTGAAGTTAGAAATTCCAAGCTTTGTTATATCGGCGGCTGCAATTGCTTGGCTTCGTTGAACGTTTACAGTTAGAGTATTTCCTGCGCCTGCTGTCGAGACAGGGTTGGTTCCGGCTCCCGTTACCGAGCCGAATATATTCCAGTTACCAGCAAGTGGGCTTATCGCGCCTCCGCTGTCACCAGTTATTGTTTTGCCTACAGATGATCCGTTGACGACTAGTGTGATGTTTGGTGTTGAGTAACCAATTGTGATTGAGCTATCTGTTGAGGTTATAGACCCTACGTTTATATGGGTGCTACCGGCGTTTAAAGCTGTTGACCCAATCCAGAGTTTGCCATTTGTGATTAAACCGTTTGATTCGGAAGCATTCTGATTATCAATAGAAGAAAAATCACCGTTTTTTGCGAATACTACATCATTGTCAAAGCCTGCCATATTTTACAGTCCTATAAATGTATATAGAGCAACACCGCTCCAATTTATTGTTTGGGCCGCATATCCTACACCATTGATAAGGATGTTTGCTCCCGACACTGTAATGCTAGCATTAGCTGATGTCATTGTTCCTTCTTCACCAACAATCCTGTCCACAGTACCACATATATTTGATGCAGCTCCGTCAAAACGAACAGCTCCAAAAAGGCTATATCCAGCACCAAGAGATCCTGTTGTATTATATGCCGAAATGCGCGCTTCGATAGCATATGTTCCCGTTGCAGTTGGTGTGAACGTAATCATAGGAGAAGTAATTAACCCTACAGTTGTAACCGTTCCTTGCAATCTATTGGTAAGTTGAATAGTTAGGGTATTGCTACCCGATGAGCCGTCGGTACGAACGCCGTTAACGTTGTTTGCTGTAGTATCATTACCTAGAACGTTTAAGATGTTAGCCGTTGGGATTGCTGGGCTATTAACATCGGTTACATATGAGGTAGCTACTATAGGAGGTACTGGGCCTGATGAAGTGCTTATAATCCCTGCTTGGCTCATTACATCTTACCTATTGTTGAATGATATATTGCGATACCAAATATACCGATCCTGTTCCTGCTGATCCTTTGACTAATATTTGGGTTCCTTGCGGTAAAGCAGGGTAGGCAGCATTAAGTCCTGCTTTACCTTCATCATAGAGCCAAAAAGATGAAGCTGGGGCTACGTCCATATCGTTAATACCATCTATTGATATCGTCACAAGGACAGTAGAGTTATTCACTAGCTTGCATATATAGGAGGGGTGTAGAAGAGGAGTGCCTAAAGCTTGATACGAACCTGTGAAGGTTGCTGAGTCAATTGTCCTCAATGTTTCCCATGCTATACGTTGTGAATAACTCATCTAGTCTTTCTCCTTAACAGCAGTTGTCTTCAACGTGAATCACTTCATCTGAAGCCGTTTCTTGTTCTGGACTTTCCTCTTTCTTCTCTTCCTGTGCTCGTACTTGATCTTCTACCAACCCAATATACTTTTGAAATTGGAAGATCATTTCCTTAGCTTCATGTAACTGGGTGTCCATATCGCAATAGAAGTGTCCTGTCTTTCCATTTACGATACACTCTAGTCTAGTGCAGTTTTTTAGCATCTAAAACCTCCTTGGTATGCCAAGGTCTGTTTACATACTTTAAAATTTTAACTCAACTACTAGTTCATCACCCATCCGATTACTGTGATGTTCGATGTTGTTGTGGTCGCACCAGCGCCGTTCGTAAATGTCAATGTTGACTGACCGGCAGCGTTTACAACGCTCTTCAGGGATACGGCTGAACCAGTTGTTGTACCAAACCAGGTATACATAATATCTGTTGAAGCACCTGTAATTGTTGAGTTATTGATCACCAAAGCTTGATCAGCAGATGCCGCAATCGAAACACCACTAAAGGCTACCTTAAAGTGTCTGTTGTTAGCTGTTTGAGGGCTTGCGCCTGCCACTACATCGGTTGGTGTTACTAAGATACCGCCAACAAGTGACGCGATATCTGGTACTGTCACCCCGCTTGAGGTTGCACTTAAGCAGCGTCCTGTTCCTGATGCTGTGTTGATAGTAAGTCCAACAGCTGTTCCAGAGGCTAGTGTCATGGTTGTAGGGCCATTGTGAGCAATTGTTGTAGTCACTTGACCAATTATCACGGCGTGAGCTGCAACGCCAGTTGCGATATTTACGGCACCTGCACGAGTAGCTCCTGAGGCCAACAAGTTGAATGTTTGTGTACCGGCGGAAGCTGCACCGTTCATGATGTTCAAGGTTGTGCTTGCACCAGGTGTTGTACCATTAAGAATGTTAACTATGTTAGCGCCTGCGTTAGATGTACCGCATAGAACTTGAACTGTTTGGCCGGTTGCGTTTGTAGCAGCACCGACGGTGATTGTTCCTGTTCCTGCTGTACCGCCTAGTGTGATCGTTCCTGAGGTTAGCGCGTTACCGATCGTCACTGATCCAGTTGTTTGGGTATTACCGATCGTGATTACGTTTGCAGCCGTTCCCCCGATAGCAATTGTCTTAGCGCCTGTTCCACCAGTACCGATATTAACGGCCATCGCGTTTGTTCCTGTGGCCAGGTTAAACACTTGAGTACCGCCTGAGGCGTTACCAGAGAATACGTTTACTGTTTGTGTACCAGCTGATGGAGCGCCACCAAGGATTGTTACGGTGTCATCTTGAGCCGAGTTACCACCTGCGATTGTAGTTACACGAGCTGCTGCTGGGGCTACGTTAGCTATTCCAACAGTAGTTACACGCGCATTGCTACCTAGGGCTAATATACCAACGCCTGCTGAACCAGAACCAGACAGAATATTAACCGTTGAGTCACCAGCCGATGCACCATTTGCGATGTTGATAGTTTGAGCCGTGCTGTTAATTCCGTTACCCATGTTCACGGTCAGTCCACCAGCGATTGTGTTACCCAAGTTAAGAACTTGTGTACCGCCTGTGGCTGTTCCTGAAAGGATACTTACTGTTTGTGTGTTAGCTGAAGGAGCGCCGTTAAGAATATTAACAGTATCGTTCTGGGCTGAGTTCCCACCTGCTATTGTGATTGTTCTTGCGGCAGCTGGTGCTACGTTACCGATACCGATAGTAGTTACGCGGGTATTGCTACCAAGAGCTAATACGCCTGCGCCTGCTGTACCTGTTCCGGAAAGGATGCTTACGGTGCTGTTAGCACCTGAGTTTCCGTTAGCAATGGATACTGATTGAGCAGTTGTATTAATACCATTTCCGATAGTGATTGCGTTACCATCAACACCATTACCGATTCCGATTGTTTTTAGACCACCTAGGTTTGCGATCGCAATTGTCTGTGCTGCTGTCGATGCAGAAATCGTGATGGTACCTGTTTGAGCACCTGTACCACCGACAGAAATTGTGCCGGTAATCATACCAGCACCTATTGAGACAGAGCCCGCATTTTGCACATCGGCGATTGTTAATGTTGTAGCGCCAGATCCGTTTGCGATTTTTAGAGCGTTCGAACCAGAAGATGAGCCAAGAACCATATCTCCTGTTTGAGCTGTACCGCCAATTGTTATTGATCCAGAAGTGGTCGCTGCGCCAACAGTATAGATAGAAGTTGCTGCGCCGTTTAAGGCGAAGTTACCTGTACCCACTAGAAGAGAGATACCAGATGTTGATGAAACGCTACCGAGAGTAAGTACATTAGAAACTGCGCCCGTTCCGATATTGACTGCTTTGGCTGAACCAGCACCACCAGCGATATTAACGGTGGTTGCGCCAGTGCCCGCGCCGATCGCTACAATGTTCGTTCCTGAAGAAGAACCAAGGGTCATTGTGCCCGTTTGAGCGGTTCCACCGATTGTGATTGTTCCGGTTGTGGTAGAGGCACCAACTGCATAAGTTGAAGTGGCTGCACCATCAAGAGCAAAGTTACCTGTACCAACCGACAAAACAATCGCAGCTGCGCCGCCTGTATTACCGATTGTGGTGACAATACCGCTTCCGTTTCCGATCGTGGTTGTGTTGTTTGATGTGAGTGTTGTGAATGCACCAGCTGCCGGTGTTGTTCCGCCAGTTGCCGGAGGAGCAGCAAAAACAGCTGCTAGGTTACTTGGTTGAATGGCTAGCGCTGTTACGCCGGGCACGGTGGCTGTTCCTGCCACGGCCTGCGCATCGGTTGATAGGTTAGTGATACCAGTAACGCCAGTTTGTGCGATATTCGCGCCAGCCAACACCAAAGATTGTCCGTAGTCATAAACGGCCTTTGCATAAGGAACCAGAGTTGTCGATGCTTGGTCTGTTACAACGTTAGAGGATAGTTGGACAATACCTGGAGTAGTTGTCGTAGCATAAGCGTTACCGCCAGACTGCCAGGTTTGACCGTTATAGATATATTCTGTTGGAGGAGTGGTAGAGGTGTCAAAATATTGTTGTCCCAAATCACCTCTAAAAGTACTTGCTGGAGCACCTTGGCCAGATACAGCACCTTGAGGAACGCTTACAAAACCTGCTAAACCATATGCAAAAGGCATGACTAAACTCCTGTTTGTGTCTTTAGGCTCACAATGAATTAATTATTTAATATAGTCAATACACAAATCTTTATTTCCCTTTCCGTTGACTTTAATTACAAACAGTGATATCATAAGGCTAATAGGATGTGATACATATGACTAATAAAAAATTTGAGTTTTATACCGTAGCCGAGCTGGCCGTTGTGCTAAAGGTGCACGTCAATACGATTTATCATGCTGTTCGCGTGGGTCGTATCAATGCACTACGAGTAAGCAATAGCAAGAAAGCCCCTATACGTATATTGAAGTCCGAAATAGAGCGTATGATGGCATATGATGGTGATAAGCTAATCGATAGGATGGTTCAGCAACGTATTAAGGAAAGAGGGCCTAGGAAGGCCCCCTCCATAGCAACGGGAGTTGAAAAAAAGGGAACAAGCTGAATTATGCAGATTAAATTAATCAATGCAACGAAATACGAGGAAAGATGGCTACTATAAGCCCACGCGACTGGCACAACGTTATTTACTCAATCCAACTTAACAAAGAAGACTTTGGGGTATGGCCCGAGTACGATAATGAGAGATTCATAAATGCGCGTGAAGATCTTTTGATGGGGTTTAAACACTTCCAAACGCGAATGGGTGAAAGTACTAGTGAAGAATACAAACTGAAACAACGAAAGATAACACAGCGAAAAGATATGATAAGAGGCATTCGAGATCATATCTACGAGGTTGCTTTGGATAAAAGAAACAAAAGAAAAGGGGAAAGGTAAGATGAAAATGAAAAACTGGAAGATCTACTTAGCAATTGCAATACCTTTTTTTGTTTTATTGATTTCCTGTTTCAACATAATAAGACCTGGAAATGTTGGAGTCGTTGTGGATCTTTTAGGAGATAAAAAAGGGGTAGAAGAAAAAGAATTGCATGTTGGAATGCACTGGATAGCTCCTTGGAAAAACGTCTATTCATTTCCAATTTTTGAACAAAACCATACTTGGGAAGGTGATGAAGATGGGTTTAATTTCCAAACCACCGAAGGGATGGCAGTATCAGCAGATGTCGGGATTACCTTTCATTTAAAACCCGAAGCAATACCTATTATTTTTCAGAGATATCGAAGAGGAATGCCAGAAATTACGGATATATTTATTCGTAATTTCATTCGAGATGCAGTTAATAAATCTGCCTCACGTGTAAATATTGAGGACCTGTACGGAAGTGGTAAAGAAGCGTTCTTTGATAACGTAGAAAAACACGTTAGAGAAGACTTGTCTCCTATTGGAATCGAAGTAAGTAGAATATACCTTATAGGTAGATTTCACTTTCCTCAAACAGTAATAACCGCCTTAAACGCCAAAATCGAAGCCAACCAAAGAGCGCAGCAACGAGAAAACGAGCTAAGAGAAGCTGAGGCCGAAGCAAAGAAACAAATAGCACGAGCCGAAGGTCAGGCAAGATGTGCTGTGGTACAAGCGGAATCAGAGTCCGAAGCCAATCATCTGCTTTCAAAATCTGTTACAAAAGAATTAATACAATGGCAAGCGGTTCAGAAATGGGATGGCAAGCTTCCTTCTGTTACTGGGGAGAGCGTCCCGTTCATACAAATAAAAGGAGATAAATAAAATGAATGAAATGATAATTTGGTTTATGGGTGTACTGGCTACAATAATCGTAAGTGTCATCGGATTTATAGGTAAGGGAATCTACAAAAGACTTGATAAAATCGACGAAAGATTCGATAAGGTTTATGAACGATTCGATAAAGTAGACGGTGAAATCAAAGGAATACGAAACGACCTACACGCTATCGACAAGAGACTCTATGGTGTTGAGGTTATTCTACATACACAAGATTGCTGCGTAATGAAAGAAGACAAGAGCTTGAAAAAGGCAGAGGGACAATAAGATGGGAACATTTGTATTGATTTGCGTAGGGTTGTTTTTTATAGGGAAAGGAGCTTGGTTTTTATATTTGATGTTAGGAAACCCATTCAACGTACCTGATTGATGCGACTAATCTTCGCTATTTTTTATCTTTTCGTTAAACTTACCCAGGGCCTCTATACGCTCTCGTTCCTTTTCAAGAACCTCGAATTGTTTTTCTGCCTTTGCAAAATCACCTTTCTTAAGATCATTTAATCCTTTCTCCCATGTAAGCGCAAGCTGAGGCTTATCCAACAGCATGTTAACAAGACCATTATAAGCAGACTTTAGCTTATCGATGCCTAGCTTACCAAATGCAATCTTAGGAGAAATTACATATAAAGCGCCTGTTTTTGCTAAGTCCGACCACCCTTTTTTCTTTGCTGCCTTTAGCATGGAGTGGGGTTTTTCTGAACTTAGCATATCTGCCATCAATCCTTCAAAACGCTTAAAGTTGGCTTCACCCATAGCGCGTTTGAATGGACGAGCCTGATTCTCGCTTTCGAATATCTTTCGTCCCTTTTTGAATTGCGGGCCCTCTTTGAATAGGCTGTCGATGAATGTGTCGATAGACTCGGCGTCTGATATATCAGCCCATTGCTTGTTCGTTTCTTTAAATAGCTGGCTAAACTCAGATCCCGGATATTCCTTCTCAATCGTATCTGCAATGACCCGATTATATTCTAAAAGTGCATCTTTTTTTGCTCTGTTATAAGCTTTGGACTCACCAGGAGAGAAGTACTCGCTAAGAGATTTGTTGTTTTCTCTATATTTCGCGACAAGACCCGAAGGTCCAACTTCAGCTGATGGTGTTTCTTTTATGAAACCAGTGATGAACTTCTTCAAGTCTTTTTCATATTCACTCGGCGCGAATCCTGTGGTTTTTCTTTCCGATATCTTTTTTGCCAAAGATTTCTTGACGCTATCTGTATGGATCTTATCAGGAATGGATTCGGCTAATTCTTGAACATCTTTGAACTTTTTAGCTATTTCGCTTTTAAATTTAGGATTGTCACTTATAGCTGCGCGCGTGTCTTCTATAGGGCTCGTAGCAAGTATATCTTCCGAAATATTGCGGAAATCTTCTTCCAATTTCGAGTTGATCTTTTCTATTTTTCCTTCTGAAACAGCGCGAGGCTCTTTCAGTTTCTCATATTGTCTTTCGGGTAATCCAGAAGGTTTTTTCTTTGTTAGAGAAACTTCTGCTTTTGGAGTTTTTGCCCCTGCCACGCCACCGACAGCCAATGCTAGTGGATCAGCGAAGACTTCTGGAACACCAGCCTGCTGCAATCCGTATGATGTTGCTGTGGCCGCTACTCCTGCTGTTCCTTTTTGAGATATCGAGCCTGGCTGTGCCTTAGCGGACATTGAACCTAACCGTAACAACTTCTGGTACCATTCCTTTGGTTCTAATGGTGCTCCTGTTCGTTCCTCTACTTCTCGCCCTATGTTAGAAACAGTTGGTATCATTCCAAGCATTTTTTGACGAGCCTGTTCATAAGACTCATCATCAAACTGACCACCTTGTTCTTCGGCTAGTTGTCTTAACTTATGGAATTCTTCCGGGGATAAATCGCTCTCACCCATGGCTAATAATTGAAACAAACCTGCTGCAAGACCGGGTCCTGTACCTTCAGCTATCCCTTGTGGGATTTGAAGAGCTGTCCGTGCTAAAGATTTCCCAGTAGATTCCTGCTTTTCTTGAGGTTGTTTTTTCTTTTCAGTTTCAATTGGACGAAACGAGGAGGGGAATTTTTCTTTTTTTTTCTCAATAGGTATAAATGAAGATGGCATCGTCATTTTATTCTATATCCTGCTGGCAAAGTTCCAACTTCATTAGCGTTTACCGTTCCAACGACATTTCCATCCGCATCCATCACTTGGACTCTGGAAGCGTCCTCAGCTTCTTTTTCTAGAGAAGACATTTGATTTTCATTATCTAGATTTAGGTACTCATCATATAGACGATGAGTCTCATCTTGGATTAACATTGTAGCCAATTCATCAGCTTTCTCTTGAGGAATCCCTTCAAGAGTGTATTTCTTATAGACTTTGTCTAGGGCGTTTTCGTATGCGGTATCCATTTCATTATTTAATTGAAGCATTTTTATTATTCGTGAACGCCCTTCTTCGCTATTCAGAAGTCCAGGATATTGCTTCATATAGGAAACAAGGTCGAAATTTGTTACGCGTGAACCAAACGCATCTTTAGCACGATTCTGAAATCGAGAAATAATTTTTACCCATTCTTGAACTTCAGGAGAAACAACACCGGCCAATTGAGCGGCCCCATAAGGTTCTCCGCTTTCCGGATTAATAATTAAACTCTCTATGCCCTTCGGAAGTTTCTTGTTTAATTTGTCAAGACGCTTGAAATCCGCTGCATCTCTTTTGTCATTATATAGAGATGTTTTATTCTTTAAAAAGATGTCTGAATTTTCTTTTCTCCATTGATTACGGGTATCTTTCCAATCCTTTAACGAATATCCTTGTGGTGGTTTAGTAAAATCAGGCCATTCAATATCTTTAGGGAGTTCCCCATTTTTCATTTGCGGTATTGGTTTTTCTGTTGATGCTTCTTTTTGTTTTTCCTTACCTGTAAAAGCTTCTTCTCCTGGGAAAAGTTGATTAACATCTCCTTGTCTTTTGGAAATATCAAATAGGTTTTCAGCTAATTTGGTCTTTGCTCCAGTAGGCATAGCCTGCCATAAATTGGCCGCCTTCTCGCCATAATTTTCTTTTATAGTTTTGTAAGTCTTCTTGTCCTCTATTTTCTCAGATTCTTCCTTCTTGGACTTTTGCTGACCTTCCAGAGACATCTTTTGTTGAAGCAAACTTTGCTCTTGTTGGCCTTTTAAATGTTGTCCCAAAAGTAGTTTACGAGTTTCTGGATCTAATCCTGTCGTATCTATGCCTAGTCGTTTAGCTGCTTGATTCGCAGCGGTCTCTTCTCGTTGATTAGCAAGTTTGGAAAAATACTGATTCACCGCCGAGGGGATCGCCTGTCCAACGCCCGTTAGGAATTGAGAAGCGGCTGAAGGGGGCTCTGCGGCCTGTTGATAGATCTGTACCATTTCGTTGCTCTCCCTTTATTGTCTAGAACCTAACATTCCTGATGCAAAACCACCAACTCCGCCCGCCGCCGCACCTCCTGGCCCACCCGATAGAAGTCCACCAATAGCCCCTGGTATTGCTCCACCAAGGCCGCCTAGAAAGCCACCCCATGCGCTTGGCTTCTGCTGCTTATCGACTAAAAATTGCTCATAGGGCCTCTGTGAAAGGAGATTGCTACCTAATCCCATCAATTCTCTGATGGCTTGTTGTTGGAGTGACTGTCTCCTTGATTGGAGGTCTTGAGCAAAATTTGATGAAGCTTGTGACATATCATTTTGAAAGCCGCTGCTTTGTCGAGATCCAAAACTTCCTTTGCCACCCATGCCACTAAAACGAGATGCAATGTTGCCTTGCTGCGCATTAAACTGTCTAAAGGCAGGCGCTTCCATCTCGTCAAATATTCCTTCTTCCCCGGCACCCAAGCGCGATAGATAGCTTTCAGGAGAAACATGCTGAAATAGTTGTTTGAATAGGCTCATCATCTCAGGCGTGAAGTTTCCTAGTTGCCCAAGCTTCATGCCCTTTGGGGTTATGTTTCCTACTGTTGAACCTGTGGGACCTTTCCCAGAGAATGGGTTTGATAGACCGTATGACATGTTTAACACCTCGCGTGTCTTGTTTCCTTTACTATAGCGTAAAGATAAATTTATTACCTATGTTTTCTTATGGCTGTCCGATCCACTCTATAACCAGGGTTCCGGATGTAAGAGCAGGGGCGCCAGCGCCAACATTGAAACGGATGCTATCTGAAGTTGTTGACGCTCCATCGACTTCAACCCAGAATGTGATTTGTCCCGCTATTGCTACGTTTGTGGCAGGTATGAGCCCATACCATGATGTAACGCTAAGATATGTTCCAAAGAAGCGTGTGAAGCCTGCAATGGTGTTTATCTTAAATCCTAGTGGTATGGTAGCTGTCGTAGTGAATGTGTACACTTGACGCAAGCCTTGTTGTCTTTGGCTAGAAACGAACCATGTTTCGCCATTGATAGCAGGAGAATTTATAGTAAATATGCCTATAGTGCGTGTGTTAACGGCATTGCTGGTGTCGATGTATGACTTGTTAACCTCTACAGTAAGTTGATTAAGTTCAGCAGGGAATTCTCTTGAAGTGCGCAGATAGGGCATCTGGTTTACAATGTTCGAACTCATATGTTAATGCCTTTATACAAGTAGTTGAGATGGTGATACGTCTAACACAAAGCTGTGAAGTTCTATCTCGGCAAATTGTGAATCGGGCGCTACAATAACACCCACTCCACCTGAAGTATAAAGTGTGAATGCTGTGGAATCGACGTCAATCGTGATTGTTGTTGCTGTTGTTGAGATGATGTTATAGTTGTTTGGATTTGCTAAGGAAGAATCAAAATTCAGCTGCGTCATGCCTTGCACACCGGTTATCTGTATTAGATCATCCGCACTTAAAGTGTTAACGGCATTCAAAACACAAGGATATGCTTGTGAAGCACCTGTAATAGTCACAAAGATATCTCCAGGGGTAAGAGAACGCATTTGATCTTCTGAGAGTGTAATAGCAACTTGTACAGTATCGCCAATCAATGAGGTGTTTTTTCTATGCCATATTTGGTCTTGTTGAATTGCAGTAGGGGTTTGCAAGTTTATGTTAGATGGTGTTAGGCCTATATTAATGCTTTCTGGGCATGTATAGAGTATCGTGCTATAAATCAAGGAACTATTAACTACGTTACCGCTAGGAACGATAGGGCCATCGTTATATGCACTAGACGCGTTTTGACTTAAAAATATAAGCAAACTTACTTGAGCTTTTTCAGTTGCTTCTAGAAGATATTGCTGAGGGCCAAGGCGTGTTTTTCTACCCATATCCCAAGCCAAAGGAAATTGCTTTGTTTGGATAAATGGAACGTACATACGGGTGATTAATCCAGATCCTAGATATGTCGGAGATCCCAACAGTGTAGGGTTTAGTATGAATGTATCTTTGGTGGCAGAAGTCACAGAAAATATCTTATTGTTGACTTGGGCAGAAACGGTTCCCAGGCATTCCGAAATGATAATGAAATCACCGTTATTTAAACAGTGATCATAACAAGTAACGGTGCTTCCAGAGAAACTGGTAATTGCAAGTGAGGACTCTTCCGTTGTTCCATCATCTCTAGTAAACACAAACCCTTGTTGATTTCCTGCAATGACGATAGGAGCCAGTAGAGTGGTAGAGCCAGCATTCCAGGGTTCATTCCATTGACGCCATGAATGAAATTGATTTCCGATATTTAACCAGGTGTATCCTGTGCGTCTTCGGAATAGTCCATACGTAGTATATGTCTCATCGAAAATACCCCATGAATTATCCCTATAGTTATATTGTAATGTCTGATTTGGATAAAGGTATGTTGCATTTGCAGTCGCTACAGGATAAGTAAAATAGGCCCATTCCGTGATGAAATCCCGAAAAGCAGTTATGCGTTCTGCACCATTATCAAGTTGCTTAATCTGAAAAGTTTGATCAGGGATCTCAAGATCTAGTCGTTGAGATTGTGTTTGACTTGTGATTATAAAACCTCTGAAACCGCGCGTCATCACCCCTTGGTCCATATTGATGATCGAGAATGTGCTGCTTGTTCCGAACTCCGAGTTAACGAAAAAGAAGTTAAATGGCACAAGATCGCTACCAGAATAAATAAGCTTAGCTTGAAGACCAGAAAAGCCTAAGATCACCACATCTTCATTTAAAGAAGCCGAAACGATGGGTTGATCGATGCCAGCCTTGACAAACCCACCAAAACCAAAGACATCTTCGAAATATGCAGGAGCGTTTGCTACCTGATTATCTGGAACCAAGAAGGGGGTAAATATTGTTTGAGAGGATATGGGATCACCGGTGAAGGAAGAAGTATAATACGGAGTTCCATTCTGACTATAGATTATCGTATCTCGAAGATATATTTGGCTGTTGGGTGATGATGTTTGAACGACTGGCCCAAAGAAAAGAAGCCTATCCTTGAAAGGTAAAATCATCCTAGCGCCAACCAAGTAGTATTTGGCCGCTGGAAGATTGGATATTGAAAATATTGAATTAGATAATGGTGGAGCGAAATTGACCCATCCATGCCCACCATTTAGTGTAGGGCTTGTAGGGTTACCGTTCGTTGGATCACCATCAAAAAAACGTAGGCTGTCTTTTGTTACGTCTGCACGATTTGTTAGATACTGTGCAATGCCGCCAGTTGTATAAGCGCCTCCTAAGGTAGCATTAGGAAAGACAACCGTCACAGTGTTTGCGTTTACAACAACCGTCACATATCCTGTTTGATAATTGATTCCAGTTATACCGTTGACCTCATTTATATAAACGAAATCCCCTACAACCAACCCATGAGCTACAATTGTAAGATTGGCAGTTGCAGGAGGCCCAGGAACAAGTATGGCGACACCTGTAATGTTCTTGTATTGCATACCGATGTTAGTGATCGAGAAAGGTATCGTTATGCCGTTTGTAGCCCACAAGGCACCTTGATAATTAGTGGTCCAAAATTGCTGATAATTGGCTCCATTCCATGTAGTTGGTGTCGGGGTTGTCTTTGGAATATAACTAACAGGCATTCCAAGAGTTGATGGGTTCTTGTAGAAACTAACGTCGTAGGCTATGTTAGGGGCGGTTTGCGTGATATAATAAGAATATACCGTATCGAATGCAAGAGTGCGCGGGAAGTCAATATCTGTTGCCTCTTCTTCTTCTAAACCCATTACAGGGAGAGCTGGATGGTAAATAAAAACAGCTGTGTAGGAACTCCCCGCTTGCGCTGGGATTGTAATAACGCCCGTCGCATAATTGATGGTGTTGACTCCACCTGTACCTGTAGGTGTTAAATATCCGTCTAGTGTCGGATCGGTAAAAGGCCCTCCAGGTCCAGTCAACGTAACAGTACCCGGAACAATATTTCCATGAGATTGAAGTCCGAAACCAGTAAGTAAATTACCAACACCACTTCCGTTTAGGGTTATGGTTGTCGAGCCAGAGTTATAAGAGATAGAGGTTGAGTTAAAAAAACGTTGTAGGCGTACTAAGAGAGATGTTCCACGCTTTCTTTTTACACGACCACGCCATTGATATGCGTTAATTAATCTTGGAAATGAGTCATTGTCGATCACGAATGCTGTTACATCATTCCTTAAACCGCGATTTATAGGTCCGACAACGATCTTATGACCCATGTGATTAATATCCTATTGCCAGGTATTGCCAAACCGTCCCAACTGTAGTGGCGGCTGTTGTAAAAGACGCAGCTGTCTTTGCTATTACAGATGGAAAATTTATACCAGCACCATTAGTTACAGGAGTAATAAATACACCTAAGGTGGCATTAGGAAAAGCAGCAGCATAAGCAGTCACTACAGGGTTTGGATTATTTCCTATAAAAGTTCCACCTTTGATAATCATCCCACCAAAGAGAAAGGTGCTGTAGGATGCTACGCTTGTATTGTAATATTGCGTTGAGCTTTGAGCAGCATTTCCTGAATAGTAAAACAGCTCTGGTAGAGAACCTATACCCGCATTTGGAGCCATCGTTTTAATGAATAATTGCGGAGGGCTTACAGGTGGTACAGGAACATAACTTGTGTCTATGTTGAAGTGAATTGCTTTATGCTCACCTCCATTGTTTACGGCAAGAGTGATATGATCCACGGCAATAATATCTTGTATAGAATTAGTGTTTTCCTCCATTAGAGGTTGATCGGATGATGGGTTATTCGGGCCATCTGGAGTATTTCGATTGTATTTGAAGTTCGTCATATGGATGTTCCTCCGATGTTGTTTAAACCATTCTGTCCGTTGTTGATTCCTTGACTATAAATCGTCTGCGTGCGATCATTTGTCCACTGACGCTGACTGCGTTTCCAAACAAGTAGCTCCTGCTCTTTGAAGAGGGGTTCATAGAATTGGAATTGTTCTACGTCGCCAGTGTCAGATAGTATTTTTCTAGCTGCGCCACGCGCAATGTATTCAGCCATGTAGCCGAAGGGGATAGCGGCTTCAGTGTTGAAGAAAGCGGCAGGGGACAGATAAGCATCCATCTCTATGAGATATTGCCTATCTGGTGGCGAGCGTAGTGTAAGAGTGTTATTGTAATATAATATGGACCGTGGAAGACCTGTTTGGAAATAATAATATTGGCAATAGATTGTCACCCCTGAAGGGATAGCTGTTGGGAAATACACATTAGTGGCAACACCCGTAAGATAATTGATGGTATTTTGCGTGGTTGTATAGCCGTTAACTAATGCTGTGTTCCCATACGGTGCCGACCCCGGGGTCATGAGAAGGCCAAGATTAATGTTACTAGTCAGGAATTGACCACTGTCACTGACAACAATGTTGCTTCCGTCTGTATTGGTTGCTGTGAAATAAACAGCAGGAAAGATACTCGTGGTGGGGATCGCGGTATTGATCGTTGTGCCAACAGGTGGATCGACATTAGCGGCTGTGGCAATAATGCCTGTAATGTCCACGTGCCCTCGCAATATTGCGTTAACTGGATTATTCAATGGGGTTTGATTTCCAGGGGACAAAGGTACGGTTATGGTATATGGACCAGTGGTCCCATTACCTTGAGTAAAGGTGGCCGCATTTTGTGTGACATTCGGCCAGACATTGAAGAAATTATTCTTTTGTGTCTGCAATGGTGTTTGGATGCCGTTTATGTAAGCCGGGGAGACAAATCCCTGGTAAACAGGATATGATGCAATGCTTGGTTGCGCATTAACACCTGTTGTTTGGGTCTGTAAGTTGTATAAAGGCATGTTGTAGCGATCAACTCCAGGTTGTGTCTGGAATTGATATGACGTTTTCAAATCGAAGACTTGCATGCGCGCGTCGACATCTGCGATCCAAAACCTGTTAATATAGTCAATCAACAGGTCATCGGTTATGTCTGCATTCGAAGGGCTCTTGATTATCCTACGGACGTAGGTAATAATATCTTGCAGTAGATTAATTTCATGCTCCTAAGAATATCGATTTTTGTGTAGATACTGGCAACGCATCCAGACGTTGAACTGTCGATTCAGCAGACATAGTGCCATAATATTGACCATGTCCATCTGAATTTGTTGCTTTATCGACCATTTTTAAGGTGTGATATTTACAACGCTTAATCTGTTCTGCAACATATCTGGGGGCCCAAACCTTCTTCGCCACAGGCACTTTCCACCATTCGGCAGGCATGCCAGGGAAAGGCTTTGTCCACATATCGATGTCTTCACCGATGATCTCGTTGTTTTGAGCTTGAAAGAGAACGTACTCCTTCTGGAATTCGTATTCTTTGCGATAGGCATCGTTAAACTTTTCCTTACTTCCGATTGCACGATGTGGCTTAATGTAAATCTCTCCATCTTTTTGATTAGGATGTTGCGGAGCAACTTCCTTTATAGGAGCCCTGTTAAGTGTGTCGAGGTCAAGAGACCTAATAACCTTCTCCTGTACCTGAAATTGCTCTTCCATTTTAACAAGTTCTTGTTGGCCTTCCACGTCTACTTTTGGTTTCATATGTAAATCACTCCTTTTTAGTTCGGTGATATGTTGATAAAGCTTCCAGGGATGTTTGTAGAGGTCTGCACTGGACCTGTAGATGATGTAATCCCATTGTTGATATCTCCAACGGCTAGCACCTGGGCTGCGGTTTGAGGCACATTTGATAGAGATGCAACGCCTCCTGATGCATAAGCAGAAAAACCAGCTGTTGCTATAGTTACAGTAAATGATGTTGAGGAAACAGTTGCGATTGTGCCTACGAGAGTATTGATTTCAGTCATTCCTCCAACGCCACTAAATACCACTAGAGCACCTCTGTTGAAGTAGTTATTTGCAGTTACCGTGATTGAGGATGGGGTATTAACGACTATGTTCGTTATATCTGCTGTGTATGGGGTGGGGATAAAGGCATTCGCTTGCCTGGAGTCCATATCAGTAACTAAATCTGTAGAGGATGGGAGTGAAATTACATAAGATGGCTGCTCATTGAGCTGATATGACCCAAAAATTGGCGGTATGATTAGTCTTATAAGTTGGCCTATCACGTAATTATGATCCTCTGAGGTCGTTATTTGTGTCGTTAGACCCCTAGTAATAGCAGAGACATCAAAACGGCTTGGTTGATAGAATTGAGGCTCTATTGGCACGTTTGCGTATGGTGGTACTGGATAAGAAATTACGCCTGTCAAGGTCATCTAGTTGCCTCATTTCTAAAGGGGAGATAGGGGCCCTCGGAAGGGCACCCTATCAGAACAATTCTCAAAATGCATTAACTAAAGATTTAATTCAATGTATTAAGGAATGCTCATATCATGTAGGAACGCTTCCCAGAAAATTACATTCCCTGCAGCCCCTACAAGCACTGATGTTGTCAGGTTCGTACCTGCTCCAATACCTACAATGAAACCTTGAGATGTGTTATTGACGAACGCGCCACGGATGGCAGGCCCGTTAATAGTATTCACCTCAGTTGTTCCAATTGGTTCAAATACAGGAGGAGGATAAAGAGCTGAACCAGCCGATATCAATTGTCCACCAGTGTTTACATCGCCAACAGCTACGATTTGAGGAAGGGATCTTCCTGCCGAACCTGCAAAGGTTACGTTGCTATTGAATGCTGTATAAGCAGTAGAATCGATATTGACCACAACAGTGTTGTAATCCGTTACCGCGATCACGTATCCATAGATCGGAGATCCAGGAGTTGGTGGGTTTGGCAATGAATTCAACTGGGTTGTTGCCCAATCACTAGGAATACGGAACGCAACTTCTTGACCAACACGGAAGTTATGTGCATCCGTTGTATCAATTGTTGTGGTTGATCCTGTTGTGATTGCACTGATTACTGTGGTTCCAGGGAAATACAGGTAAGGGTATAAGACCTTCTTAACCGTAGCTCCTGATGGAGACCCAGATAATGCAGTGTAGTTCGATTGGTTGGTGTTCCAAGGGATTGTGAAGGTTGTTAAACCTGTCACGGTCACTGTAAAAGGAACGCCCTGGATTTGCTGCATACCTGTTGTAGTAGACTGATAAAGACCCTGGAAAACGACCACGTCACCACTTGTTAAACCGTGGTTAGTTGTGGTAGTAACGACCGCAGGATTTGCCTTGGTGATACCACTGATTGCTAAAGTAGGTCCATATTGAAGAAGTTGACCTGCTGCAAATGTGCTAATACCGTTAGCAATAACAGTGTCCCATATAATGGCAGGAGTTGCGTTATATCCTTGTTGGATAGCAAATCCCTGTCCCATATTAGCATCCCATTGAGCTGCAACGACGTTTTGTGAAGTTGCTGCTGCGTTGGATGTTGTGTAGTTCATAATTCTTACAAAATCAGGCTGGAAAGGCAGATTAACAATCTGCGCTCCGCCTGTAGATGTAAATCTACCTTTTGCCGCTCTTGAATATTCAGTCATCTTAAACCCCCAAGTTGCTTAAGCGTGTGCTTAAGAGGTTTCTGATAGCTGTATCTTGAGTCAACGCTTGCGCTTGAGCGAATTTAACCGCTAGCGTAGCATTCTGAGCCAACATACCTGAATAGTTAGGATCACGATAGATCAAGCGCATTGAGTAGCCGTCTTGGTCGATGTGTGTGATGGCCTGTTTTCCTAAAACGGTGTTGTAGTAAACATCATTTAAGGTTCCTGAGCTGTTTGTAGCTGCGTTTCTTGCAACCGGAGCCTCGGAGCTTGTCAAAATACGGATATTGTAAACAGATCCATATTCTGATGGCAACGCAGATGCGTTTGTGGGGTAGTTCCACTGAGAGAGGAATCCACTACCAACTAGAGCATCGAAATCGCCTTGTAGCTCTGTTGAGGACAGCATAAAGTATGCTGAACGCACAGGGCCGGTACCGAAACGATCCATACCTTCGATACCGCTCATGAATTTATAAGCGTTATTTGTATCTAGGGTTGCTGCAACGAGACTGAAATCGGAAATCCCTAAGTTTGTAGGGTTGAATCCGTTAGATCCGCCACCAGCGTTGATTTGAGATGCGGCAGAAACGATATAGTCCCTAAGGATCAAATCTTCTGCTTGTCTCATAGCAACAGCTAGACGCTCAGACACCCATGCTAATACACCCTCTTGGTCTTGGAGAACAACTTGTTCGTTGATGATACAGCCAGTACCGAAGAAAGCCATTTGTGCATCGATGATGTCGCGTTGTGGAATTTGTGCTGGGGGGTCAATCCCAGAATTTCCCAACTGGATTGTTGGGGGAGTTAACGCCCTAGGGCGCATAAAACGGCAAGTTGTACCACCATTTGATGGTAGACTTACCTTATCACATACTGTGATGTAGTTCATTGATGGGGTTGGGACATAGAGCATCGCAGGCGCAAGCGACTGGAGGATCATCGGGCCCAAATTACCCGTGGTCGTAATTGACATCTCAAACCTTTTGGTCTGTATGTTTAATACGATATGATGATCGGTAGACGAGCCTAACTTACGTCAATTTTCGATCATATCCAATGGAGGGGAGCGATTTCCTCTAACGCTATGAATGTAGTGCCCTTAACGCAGGGCAAGAGCGTAATATTACCTATACATTTTTTTCTTTATATTGGCAACCTGCGATTTATTTAGCCCTTTTTCTTGAGCATACAGGTTAATCATCATCCCTAAAGCATCCTCTAGATGATCGGTGACAAAGACGGGGTGTTTAGGATGCCTTTCATTCCAGAATTTACGAACCAGCTCTTTTCTGTCTCGTCCTTCAAGAGGGCCATTAAAGGCCCACATCTCGAATTCTTCTTTTAGTGTATTATGATCTTTTTTCGTATATGACATTAAATAAGCAAATAGAAAGACTGGCGCACCAAGCAACAA
>Ga0193722_1000026_pt1 | contig 39193 bp, 36 predicted proteins | sample H2m1metaG_FD_143044 | JGI IMG/M metagenome (GOLD analysis project Ga0193722, IMG submission 143044) | Soil microbial communities from a riparian zone of the East river system, Colorado, United States - H2m1 | ecosystem: Environmental > Terrestrial > Soil > Riparian zone | place: USA: East River...
TCTCGCTCGAGCTTGGCGGGAAAAATCCAAACATCATCTTTGCCGATGCTGATTTCGAGGCTGCAATTTCAGGAAGTGTACGTTCTTCGTTCGCCAACCAGGGGCAGATTTGCTTGTGCGGGTCGCGTGTATTTGTCGAGCGTTCCGCATACGAAGATTTCGTGGAGCGCTTCATCGAGAAGGCGTCGCAACTAAAAATGGGTGATCCGCTCGATGAGAAAACGGACCAGGGTGCCATCGCAAGCAAGGCACAGGTCGATAGAATCAAGTTCTATGTCGACCTCGCACAGAAAGAAGGCGGGAAGGTCGCGCTTGGGGGTAAAGCGCCGGGATCGATCAACGAGCGTTGCCGTGATGGCTATTTCTTCCAGCCAACAGTCATCACTGGTTTGCCGGTTTCATGTCGCACAAACCGCGAGGAGATCTTCGGCCCGGTGGTCACGATCACGCCGTTCGAGAATGAAGAGGAAGTAATCACGTTCGCGAACGATTGCGACTACGGCCTGTCCTCAAGTGTTTGGACACAAAACCTGGCTCGCGCCCATCGTGTCGCAGAGCAAATCAACACCGGCACGGTTTGGGTGAATTGCTGGCTTCTGCGCGATCTGCGCGTTCCCTTTGGCGGAATGAAACAAAGCGGCGTCGGCCGCGAAGGCGGCGAAGAAGCGTTGCACTTTTTCACCGAGCCAAAAAACGTCTGCATCGCGAAATAGTCCGCGGTTGCTTTCCGAGTTGATGGTTAAGCTCCTTCCGCCAAGGCTGCGCTGTGCCGAGAAGTTGGTTGTTGAGAACAAATCCGTTTTCATTCGCATGATCAGCGAAACACGAAGTAGTTGATCGTTAATCGAGAATTGTTGATCGTTATGACATGTGCCGAGCAATCAAAACACTTCATAACTTCAGTCCACCTGCGACGGATGACGAGATTCGCGCTTCGTCGCTTCAGTTCGTCCGCAAGCTGAGCGGTTTCACAAAACCTTCCAAGGCAAACGAGGCAGCTTTCAATCGAGCCGTCGATGATGTCGTTCACGCCGCGCAACATTTGCTCGATTCTCTAGTGACCAACACGCCGCCGCGCGATCGCGTAGCCGAAGCGATGAAAGCACGCGCCCGATCGGCGAAACGCTTCGGTTCTGCGCAGGCGATCGCGACCGGTCATAATCATAATTGAGAAAATGGCTGCGTCATTTACCGGGCTGCTCGTGCGCCGTGATTCGCTGCGAGGTCACAGCCGCGCCGATCACGACGTCCAGAGATAATTATTGAGAGTCAGAACCCTGGCGTTCCGGTTTGCATTAACGTCGACGGCACTCGCCGTTGACCGACGGGCATCCATCGCTCAGGAAACCGTCGTTGTTCCAAGCGGAAAATTGCGTCTCAAGCTTTCCTCTGGAGGTTACCGCCGCTTTGGCCGGATGTTGTTCCTGTTTCTGACCGCCTCGTGTAATACTCTGCTAATGAAGCCAGCGGACGTCGGAGGGAGGAAATTTCGCACCGCCTTTGTAATCATTTTGGTGGTCGCGGTCTCCGCGCTTTTTCTGGCTGTAACCTGGCCTTTCCTGAAATCTCTCCTGCTCGGGGCATTGCTGGCCGGATTGTGCCACCCATTTTACCGGTGGATTACGCGACTCCTCGGAGGGCGGCAATCGTTAGGCGCGATCGTAACGCTGGTGATTCTCTTCATCGTCGTGGCTGGACCGTTGAGCGCATTTCTCGGAGTGGTCGTGCAACAGGCGTTGGCCGTAAGTAATCAAGCGCTTCCATGGGTACAACAACACTTCGGCGCCGCCAGCACTTTCAACGCACACGATTGGCTCGTGCAAAGGTTTCCGGCCCTGGCCGATCACGTGCCAAGTCAGGAACAACTGGTCGAGAGCGTAGGCGCGGCGGCCAAATCCATCGGGGGCTTTCTGGTCACGGTGGCATCGCGAATGACGGCCACGACGGCTGCTTTTCTTTTGAATCTGTTCGTTATGGTCTATGCGATGTTTTTCTTCCTGAGGGACGGCGAGAAAGTCCTGGAGAAAATTTTCTATTATCTGCCGCTCAGTGACGAGGACGAAGAGCTGATGCTGCAACGATTCACCTCGATCACGCGGGCCACTATAAAGGGCACACTCGTAATTGGCATTATCCAAGGCGCTCTTGCCGGTTTCGCGTTCTGGGTAGCAGGCATTGACGGCGCCGCGTTCTGGAGCACGATCATGGCGATCCTCTCGATTGTACCCGGAATTGGCGCAGCCGTCATCTGGGTGCCGGCCGTGATCTATTTGATTGTGACCGGTGAGCTTCTAGCTGGACTGCTCTTGCTCGCCTGGTGCGCCGCGGTGGTGGGAACGATTGATAACATTCTGCGTCCGATTCTCGTTGGGAAAGATGCCAGAATGCCGGATCTTCTAATTCTAGTCGGCACATTGGGAGGATTGTTTCTCTTCGGGCCAATCGGGTTCATTGTCGGACCGATCGTGTGCGGACTATTCCTGACCGTGTGGGAGATTTATGGAGTGACCTTCAAAGATCTCCTGCCGCCGGTCAAAAGCTTCCGATCTGGAATCGTCAACAAACCGGACTCTGAAGCTTGAACTCGAACCCCGAACGGAATCCAGTCGTCGATAAATGAGCAAATCATTCCAAAGCTCGCGCGCACCTGAACCCGTCGGTGCATTTCCGCACGCCAAACGAGTTGGCAACCTTTTGTTCCTTTCCGGCATCGGGCCACGCAAGCGCGGCAGCAAGGAAATTCCGGGTGTAACGTTCGATTCGGCCGGTAACGTTGTCGATTACAATATCGAAACGCAATGTCGCGCGGTATTTGAAAATGTGCGGCTCGTGCTCGAAGACGCTGACGCAAATTGGAACGATATCGTCGATGTCACCGTCTTCCTGACGAACATGAAGAAGGATTTCCCGATCTACAACAAACTTTACGCACAATATTTTTCCGGTGAGGGCCAACCAAACCCCACGCGTACGACGATTGAAGTCGGCGCGTTGCCGACGCCGATTGCTATTGAGCTTAAAGTCATCGCTGCGGCCTGCTAACCACGCGCTCTCTTTCCTGTCGTTCCGAACCAAGCTCCCGCTATTTTCGATTAGGTCACGAGTATGAGCACGACTAAAAGGCCTCCATCTCGCATTCTTACCGCCGACCACACAGGCATCACGGTCTCGAATCTTGAGCGATCGCTCACATTTTGGCGCGACGTTCTCGGGTTCGAGCTTTCACATACCGCGCATCAAATTGGCGAAATGGCCAGTGAAATCACTGGAGTCCAAGGTGCCGAGATCAAGCTTGCAGTGGTGAAGGCACCGGGTGGTCACAAGATTGAACTGCTGGAGTATCTCGCGCCGCTAGAGCGTAAAGGGAACGTCGATCTTCGCCCCTGCGATGTTGGCTTCGTGCACGTGGCGCTCATTGTTGATGATCTCGAGGTAATTTTGAGCGCGATCAACGCGTCCGGCTGGGAAGCTGCTGGCAAACCGCAAATTCTTCAATCCGGTCCCAACGTCGGAAAGCGCGTCGTTTACGTTCGCGATCCAGATGGCACGACCATCGAGTTTATGCAGCCGCCGAAAAGCGGTTGATCGTCGAGCGATAACGTTCGGAGGGTGACGCGTCCCGAATAAACTCTGAATTGAGCATTGGACGTTGGGCGTTCGGCATTGGACGTTTCTTGCCCGCCTTATGTCCATGACCTTCTCTGATCAGGAAGACTTCGCCCGTAAACTGGATGCCGAAGACCCACTACGTGCCTTTCGCGAAAGATTTTATCTTCCGCTCGGCAAAAATGGCAAACCGCTGATCTATTTTGCCGGCAATTCGTTAGGATTGATGCCAAAATCTGCGAGAGAAATCGTTGAAGAAGAATTAAACAATTGGGCGAAGCTCGGTGTCGATGCGCATCACGCGACCGGGACGCCATGGTACACCTATCACGAAGCGTTGCGCGAACCGACGGCGCGGCTTGTTGGCACAAAACCGCTGGAAGTAATTTGCATGAACAGCCTGACAGTGAACCTCCATCTGATGATGGCAACGTTTTATCGGCCAACCAAATCGCGTTTCAAGATTCTGATGGAAGAACCTGCGTTTCCTTCCGACACCTATGCAATCAAAACGCAAATCGCGCATCATGGGCTCAACCCAAGAGACGCACTTATTCTCGCACGGCCGCGCAACGGCGAGTTCACGATCCAAACGGAAGATATCGTAGACCTGATTGAAAAGCACGCAGATCAGCTCGCCGTAGTGATGTTTGCCGGTGTAAATTTTTTCACTGGCCAATTGTTCGATATCAAGAGAATCACTGCTGCAGCACAGGCAGGCGGCATCGTCGTTGGATTCGATCTTGCACACGCCGCCGGCAACGCGCCGCTCTGTCTTCACGATTGGAATGTCGATTTTGCTGTTTGGTGTTCATATAAATATCTGAATGCAGGTCCCGGCGCGGTCGCAGGTGCGTTCGTGCACGAGCGACACGCGACCAACACGAAATTGCCGCGGTTCGCGGGCTGGTTTGGAAACGATCCGAACACGCGGTTTCGATTGCATCTGGAACCCGAATTTGTTCCAGTTGCGTCGGCGGACGGCTGGCAAATCAGTAATCCGCCGATTTTCTCGATGGCGCCATTGCGCGCCTCGCTCGCGGTCTTCGATGATGCAGGCGGCATGGAACCACTGCGCATGAAATCGAGCAGGCTTACCAGTTATCTTCAGTTTCTGTTAACGGAGATTGGATCGAAAAAATTCACCGTTATCACACCGCGTAATCCCGATGAGCGCGGTTGCCAATTGTCGATCCTGGCACATGAGCACCCGAAGGAACTGTTAAGGGAGCTCGAAGCCGCCGGAGTAAAATGCGATTTTCGCGAACCCAACGTCATCCGCGTCGCCCCTACCCCGCTCTACAATACGTTTCACGAAGTCTGGCGCTTTACGAGGATTCTGGCTCAGCATCGATAGCATATCTGTCGACTAGCACTCTCTCTACGGATTCTTGCGTTGAAGCGCGACCGCAAATGGGTGCAGCTCCGCCGTCATCAATCCGCCCGCGACAGCCGGATCTTCCTGCATGAACTTTCTCGCTGCGTCTTCATCGGGTGCCTCAAAAATGGCAATGCCAAATGTCTTGTCGCCTGGTTCCGAGGTCCGCCCCGCAAGAATCAATTGACCTGACTTGGCGGCCTGTTGAAACCGAACGAAATGGCGCTCGATCACGGCATTGTCCTCTTTCGTCCAGGCTGAATCCGCGTGCAGCCGCGGCACCAGCTTCAACACATAGATAAATTGCTTCGGCTTGGCTTCTTTGGGTTCTTGCGCGTTCAGCAATTGTACGATTGCAAAAATGCAAATCAGCGAAATGAACAGTTGGTGAGATCGGTCTTTCATGTGGTGATGTGAGTTGGCGTGTGCCTTGGTGCATTTTGTGCCAGCTCTCTTTGCTTTAGTCCTAAATGTAAACCCCGCTAGTACGGCCTCAGACTCATCGACTCAGCTGGCTTGAAACGCCAGAAGGATCTACCCGCGTAATAGCGGCGAAGTCTTTCGTTCTCGGTCTGGCCCAGATCTAATGCCCAGATGACCGGAGCGGCATCGATGTTCGCCGGGTTGTAAATCCACTCTTCGTGTGGACTAGGAAGTCCAGCATAGCTGACAAAGATTACGTGCTGGCCCGACTGCTTCTTCAGCAGCTCCTGTTCAATCCTTTCCTTTTGCGCGATCTGCGTGTTCGCAGCCTGAGCCTGGTCTCTTGTTCCATGCGTTACAATTGCCTCTGCCTCTGCAGCAATCATCAACACAAATACCGCAACCGGCATTGCATTCACCAGGAAACGACCAACACCGCGGCCGTGATACTTCCATTGTCTGAGATAACGCATCGACTGCGCAACGAGTATCAACAATGCCGCAAGAAACGGCGCTGCGTAGTGAGGATACCACCACACTTCAATCAGAGATGTGGCGCCAATGATTGCCGTCAGGATTAGAGCAAACCGCGTCCTCCTCGAACGCCACAGCCCCGGAATAAATACAACGAGCGGCAGCAACCAGACGAGGTTCCCGTAGTAGTAGCGAAACAGCGTGAGCCAATCCAATGGGCGGTCAATTAAAAGGCGCCAGCTCCGCGCTCGGTCGTACGTTTCGCGATTTCTCGACTCAAGATCGAAATACCGAGAGGTTCGCGGAGTCATGGAAATCGGCACGATCGAAAAGGGCGGCACGATTTCATATTGCTCGTAATACTCCCGATATGGCAGACGCAATGGATGACCGGTAACGCGGTAATTATCATAAGCGAGGCAGGAAATGCCCAGAACGCCAATAATGATAATCGGCAGCCAGACGCGCGCTGTGCGGTCGGCTAGGCCTAGCCCAATGAGCGCCGGAACAACAAGCACGAATCCCTCAAACGGGCGCGCCAGAATCACAATCACCGCTCCAATTCCAAAAAGCCAGGAGTAACGCCATTGCTTCGCGCGGGCGATGCGAACCCATGCACCGATAACAAGTGCGCCACCAAGTGCGGCTACTGCGCCTCCCCAATAGCTGTTCATCCAGTAGCTGAAAACGCAAAGCTCGAGACCAATGAACGCACCGAACAACGCCCAGCCCGACGGCAGCCACCCTTGCAGAGCCCAGCAAAGTGCCGCAGCCAGCAGACCTGCACTCAACCACACGCCAAACCACGGATGCCCGAAGAGCAGCTGCCCTACGGCCATCGCAAGCGCCTGAGCAGGAGGAAACCGAGAGGCATAAGTTGGCTGTTGAAGGATATAGATACTTTCAAAAAAACGCCAAAGCCGGTGGGCTGGATTGGCCAGATGGCCATGGGCGACTGTGTCAGCTTGGAGAAGATAACTAAACTCATCGTAGATCATGGGCGTAGGGATAGGCCAGATCGGAAGAAGCGCTGCACGGACCACCAGAACCAACACGCCCAGCCCAATCCAACTCAAAGTCTTGCGGCGAGCCAGAGCGGAAAGCGCCCGGACAAATCTTTGCCACAAATCGCGCCCGCTGGCCGAGGCAGTTTTCGCGACCACCCCAAGCATTCCAACTAGTATGAAGCAATAAATAAGCTGCCGAAGATGCATTTAACGAAGAGACCATCATTATCATCAACGACGTCTGGACACGAGCAGCATTCACGCGTAAAGCATCCGTCGAACGGTCGATGACGTCCGCATTTGTTGTTGCAATGCCGACGCAGGATTGAAGATGCTTAGAGGGCTAAAAAGAATGTTTAAATTAAGTCTTAGCATTTTGTTTGTGTGCGCGTTTCTGCCTCTCGCCGATCAGGCATTCGCCAAAGACGAGAGATCGATCAGGAATTTGAGCAAGGCGCTTGGGGGGCTTTCGTCCGACGTGGATCCGAAGGAAGCCGAGCTTGTGTCGGTGACGGCGCACACGACGGCGCGCAAGCTCGCACGCGATTATCACGTCGTCTTAAATCCAGAATTTCAGGCTTTCCTGGTCAACGTCGGCGCTCGAAAACGTGGCTGGTGCGGCCATTGGGCACAGGATATCGGCACGCAATTGAAAGAACTCAAGCTCAGGACACTGGTGCTTCACTGGGGCGTCGCCTACGATCATACGTCGAGCGAAAATAATTGCCTTGTAGTGACCGCGCGGAATCAGCCTTTCAAGGACGGCATCATCCTCGATGGCTGGCGGAGGGCTGGGCGGCTATTCTGGTGCCCTGTCATAAAAGACGACGAGTACGAGGTTGAACAGCATTACGGCCATTCGGGAATCACAGCATGGAAAGAGAACATGCAATGGAGTGCGTGGCTGCAGGATTACGAACCCGGTAAACCGAAATCGAAGATTGCGACTAATAACAAAGCCAGCAAAGTCGACTCGGAACGCAATGAGCGAGGCAGCAGCGAATCCAGGCAGCCGGTGACACCGTAGGGCGACGCAGACTCATTCGCCGTACGCATTCCAAAAGTTTGCCGCCGCAACGGACTGTTCGCCAAATGCACCTCAGAAGGGGCGACGCAGACGTCACGCTTTTGAAATATCCGTGATCTCCGCGCAATCCGCGGTTAATAAATCCCTGATGCCAGCTAAGTTCGTTCTCGTCGGCAGCGGCCTCGCCGGTGGATTGCTTGCAGCATACTTGGGACGCCGCGGGTATGATGTGGATCTCTACGAGCGCAGGGCCGATCCACGCGAAGGCAACATTGTTGGTGGTCGCTCGATCAATCTGGCAATTTCGACCCGTGGGATTCATGCGCTCGAACGGATCGGGATCGCTGACGAAGCGTTACGGCACGCGATCCCAATGCGCGGTCGGATGATTCACGATAAATCCGGCGCGCTGCATTTCGCGCCTTACGATGTCGATCCCAAAAAATGCATCAACTCGATCGGGCGGGCTTCGCTTAACGCCGCGGTGATTGAGGCGGCGCAGCGTTACCCGAGTGTGTGCGTCCATTTCAATCACAAATGCACCGATGTCGATCTGGACAAAGCGGTCTGCCATTTTGAAACCGAGACCGGCAAATTGACCGCGCGTGGCGATGCTGTGATCGGCGTCGATGGCGCGTTCTCGGCGGTGCGCGCTTCCATGCAGCAAAACATCGACAATTTCCAATACGACGAGAGCTATCTCGCTCACGGCTACAAAGAATTGACCATTCCGCCCGGGCCGAACGACTCCTGGCTAATGGAGAAGAACGCGCTCCATATCTGGCCGCGGAAAAGTTTCATGATGATCGCGCTTCCGAATCCTGACGGCTCGTTTACCTGTACGCTTTTCTGGGAATTCGAGGGACCGCGCAGTTTTGCCACAACACAGACAGAGGACGACGTCCGGCGCTTCTTCGATGAAGAATTTCCTGACGCAGTTCCCCTCATGCCGACACTTCTCGAAGATTTCAAGAACAACCCAACCGGCTCGCTTGTGACGATTCGTTGCGCGCCTTGGAATTACCGCGACAGGGTTTGCCTGCTCGGCGATGCAGCCCATGCAGTTGTTCCATTTTATGGCCAGGGAATGAACGCCGCGTTCGAAGATTGCGTCGTTCTCGACGAATGCCTGGAAAAGTTTGCCAACAATCGCGAACGCGCATTCACGGAATATTTTTCACGCCGAAAAGAAAATGCTGACGCGCTCGCTGATCTGGCGATCGGCAATTTTATTGAGATGCGCGATAAAACTTCCTCGAGAGCCTTCCGGGCTAAGAAAAAACTCGATCACTTTCTCGAGGCTACGCTGCCTGGCATGTATCTGCCCCTTTACACAATGGTCACCTTCACGCGCGTCCCATACGCGCAAGCGGCGCGGCGTGCTCGCCTGCAAGATCGAATTCTTTGCACTGCGCTCGTCCTTCTGGTCTTGATCGGAATTCTGGTGCTCGCAGCTTTGCTCGAGCGGTCCCAGTGACAATGAAAATTTGAAACCTGCCGACCTCGAAACTTGACGGCTTCAAGCCGTGAAGTTTTACGAGGCTGCTTTCTTGCGCTTACGAGTCGCTCGAGTGCGCGTGAAGCCAACACGCTCATGCGCTTCCTGTTCCAGCGCCGCGACAACCTTCTTGAAGGCCCTGATTTCGGCGGCGTTAACGCGACGGGCAACCGCACGTTCCAAAGCAGACAAATGACGCTGGACGCGCTGCGCCAGCTTTCGGCCTTTTGCCGTTGGTCTCACAACAAACGTGCGGCGATCTGTTTCGCCGACTGCGCGCGTGATCAGGCCGCGCTTTGCCAGGCGATCGAGAATGCTGGTCAAGGTCGATCTCTTGTGCGCAAGACCGCGATGGAGTTCGGCAACGTTGGCCGGTCCGGAATGAGCAAGCAGTCCTAAAATATGCGCCTCGCCCTGCGTCAATCCGCGCTCGCGCAAGTCATCAAGATAAAGACCGATTCGGTGCGTCGCGCGGTGGACTGGATGAACAAGTCGCAAAGGCATCGATTGAAAGCAGCTTCAGATCGGGCTCTACCCATGAAGTTCGTGCTTCGTCACTGAAAAGCCGCTCTGTCGAATAGTAAGCGAGCGGAAAATTCTTTTCCAGCAATTGCGGATTTGCATGCACGACGTCTTCCAAGCGTTCCGCACGGCTGGCCGCTTGCGCGCGTGAGAGAAGATGCACCCAAAACAATGTGATGGTCTCGTGATATTTTTCCGGTTTGCCGGCGGCCGCAGCGAATCGACGCAATGTATTTCGCATCTTCTTGGCCGCCTGTTGCACCGATGAGGATTCGGTCAGATAGACCCACGCTACGTGCAAATGCGAAGCATGATGAAAATCCTTGATCTCGCCTCGCTCGAGCGCACGCGTCAATTCAACATCAGTCATGGACACCGCCCTTTATTAAAGCTTCGTTGATCGCCGTTTCCCAATGGATCCGCTGTTGCTCCGCCCAATGCGCGTCCAGTTTGGCGACCTCAATATTCCCCTCCGGCGCCAGCGCGGAACGCCGATACATTATCATCGCCCTTGAATGCCGTTCGCCGTCAGAAAGAACGCGGATTTTGATCTCGTTAGCCGTGAATGCCGGCGTTATCACTACGTACTCCACCCTGCCGTTTCCAAGGTCTTATGTTGTGAGCAACCAAAGTCGCTCCCTGCCGTCGCCGCTTGTCGTGGTGAACACGACGCCCTCGCGCTGCACGCCCTGTGCAGGGTGAATGAAACGCGGTGACCAATCCGGCGCCCACTCCGCCTCGCGTACCGGTCCAAAAAGCGGCGTTACATCGGCGACCGAGCCGTTTAACCCGATCGTGAACGATTGTGCCCGTTGTTCGATCATCGCCGTGCCTGCTTCTCCAGCCAATGCCGCTTGAACTAGCGCAAGGCAGCATGCCCACATCGTAAAATAGTTCTTCATATCCTTATTACGATATCGTACTATTCGATATCGTCAATACATTAGGATTCGCCGCGCGATGGTTTCGAGAATAAAGCCGTGCAGAAATGACCCCGGATAGAAAGAGAGTTCGAATTGTCTGCTTGGGGCCCGGTCCCTAACTATAACTTCAGTCGGTCCATTTGAATTGTAAGGATCCGGGCGGGCTTGTTATTCTCGTGCGATGCACCCACAAACTCGCTTGTTCTCTATTTTCATTATCAGCTGCCTGCTTTTCGCCCCGCACATTCGCGCACAGGACAACCCGCTGAATGATCCTGATTTGAAGGACATGTTAAAGGAGGCGCAGGAAATGCAGAAGGAGGCCAAAGAGCTTCAGAAACAGAACCCGACGTCGCAGAACACAAAAAAGAAACTCGCTGAAATGCTGTCGCAAGCGAAAGAAGAGGAAGCGCGGCAGGAGGAACAGGAAAAACGTGAAAAGGAAAAGCTGCAAGCCGCGCTGAAGAAGCAACTCGAAGCGCCAGGACCGGCTGTCTTACCGGGTTGGACTCCGGCTACCCCAGAATTCAAACCTGCTGGGCCGCCAGCAAGGAAAATCGTGGATGACGAAGTAAGAATCGTCCAGGGCGGCACCTCGTCGCTTACTCCAGAGAAAATAGCAGACAACTGGCAAGCGGCAGCAGTCGCAGCGAACAATCTTAATCAAAGTCTTAACAAGATCAGCGTTAACGGAAAGATCACGAGAATCTTGTTTCTCAGCACGCGCACTGATCCAAGGCAAGAAGTGGAACTCGAGGCCAGCCGCGAGCCCGACGGTAAACTTACCCAGGTAGAAATCTCGTCGCCGTTACCAAAGCCGAATATCGAGAGCGAATAGGACGCCACTTGGCAGGACGCAGGAACTTGCAATTCGCCCGAGCTCGGATTAACAAAATTATACTATGGCCGATACATACGTTCCAATGATCAGCTCCGGCGTTGCAGGGCCACTTGGTGTTTTGCATCTACCACGTCTATGGCTCAAAGTTTCGCTTGAAGAGCAGGGAAAACTCGCGCCTGGTTATCCGGGCATCGGCAGAGGGTTTGATGCCATGACTTGTGCTGCGCTCGGACTCGAAGAGCAGGCGGTAAAAGATTACATCAAGCAAAGCAAGCCGACCTATTCCGAGTTCGAAACCTGGGTGAAGGAGAACGCCAAGTCGCTCAATCGAGGCGCGATTGAAAAACATAACGCCGCAGTGCGCGGTTACATTCACGATGATGAGACGCGCAAGGGCGTGCTGGGTGCATCCGATATCGCGGATGACGCTTCGGCTCCGAAGGACGCGGTAAATCTAAACAATCTCGACGACTGGTACGAGTTTCATCAGGTGGTCCTCAAGTAAGGAGATCACCTGGACCCAAGAAAGGTCGCTGAGATCAGATCGGGCGGTGCGTGTGCTATTACTACATTGACGCAAACGCAGGCGGCGTGGAGCATTCTCAAATCCCATCGATGCAGACCAACGTAGCGCCATCATCTCGCAAAACGACTGACATATTCACGGCCGGCGCCAAGAGCTTGTCACAACGCTATTTCGTCTCGCCCGAAATTTTTGCGAAGGAACAAAAGAAGATTTTTTCCGAGCAATGGGTGCTGGTTGGGCATCAAAACCAGATCGCACGATCAGGTGATTATTTTATTTCGGAAGTCGCCGGTGAAAGTTTGATCGTCGTCCGGGATAAAAGATCGACGATCCGCGCTTTTTACAACGTTTGCCGTCATCGCGGGACAAGGCTCCGAGAAGATCAGAGCGGCCATGCCTCCGCAATTCAGTGTCCTTACCACGCATGGACGTACGCACTCGACGGACGACTGGTTGGCGCGCCGCACATGGATGATGTCCCCGGGTTTGATAAACCCGATTATTCACTGCATCCGGTGCACCTCGGTCTGTGGGAGGGACTGATTTTCGTAAATCTGGCGGATTCCCCTACTCCGCTGGAGGAATGGTTCGCCCCGCTGGCAGGGAAGTTTTCGCATTGGAATTTGCCGATGCTGCGCTCGGCGAAAGCAATCAATTACGATGTGCAGGCGAATTGGAAGCTGATGTTCGAAAATTACTCGGAATGCTATCACTGCCCGGGAGTGCATCCGGAGCTCTCGAAACTATCGCCGTACGACTCGGCAGAGAACGATCTGACAGAAGGACCGTTCCTGGGAGGATTCATGCGGATCACGAAAGGCAACAGCCTGACCATCAGCGGCAAATCTTGCGCCTTGTCCGTGGGCGCTTTCGGCGAGGATGACTTTCATCGGGTTTTTTATTATTCCATTTTCCCAAATACGCTGCTCAGCTTGCATCCAGACTATGCGATGGTGCACCAGCTTCGCCCCCTGTCACCGGCACGGACTTTGATATTGTGTGGTTGGTTTTTTCATCCAGAGGCGTTCGAGCGAAAAGATTTCAAACCCGAAGACGCGATCGAGTTTTGGGACATGACGAACAAGCAGGACTGGCACGTGTGCGAGTTGAGCCAGCAAGGAATTGCCTCACGCGCGTACACGCCAGGCCCGTACTCGTCACGGGAGAGCATTCCCGCCGCGTGGGATCGTTATTATCTTCGCTCCATAGATTAAAGCGAAGAAAGGATACTCGATAAAGACCGAACAGAATCGCGCTTTGTCATTCAGTATCCAGCGTCTTAGTATCCAGTTCCGATATGCCGCCGCCGCTGACTTACGCGAGTTATCTTGACCTGGAGAACTTGTTTACGCTTCAGAAACCGCGCTCAAGTCCGCCAGAGCACGATGAGATGCTCTTCATTATCATTCATCAGACGTACGAGCTTTGGTTCAAGCAGTTGCTGCATGAGTTCAAGAAAATAAAAAGAGACTTTTCCGCTGGCGATCTTTTCGGCGCGATTCACACATTCAAACGCGCTCGCACAATCATGAAGGTCCTCGTCGCCCAGGTAGACATTCTTGAAACAATGACTCCTTCTTCGTTCTCGAGTTTTCGAGACCGCCTCGAAACTGCATCGGGATTTCAATCCGTACAGTTTCGAGAAATTGAATTTACGCTCGGATACAAGCGCGAATCGACAGTCAGATACTTAAAGCCGGATTTCCCGGGATACGATCGGCTGCAACAACTGCTTCGAGAACGTAGTGTAGTCGATCATTTTTACGATTTCCTTGCTACGCGCGGCGCACAAATTCCCGCAGACCTAAAGGATCGCGACGTCACCAAATCAAATGAACCCGACGAGCGTGTACAGAAGCAAATTCTGCAGCTCTACAAGAATTCACCTGAATGCTCGATCCTTTTCGAATTGATGACCGATTTTGACGAAGGCTTGCAGGAGTGGCGTTACCGGCACATCAAGCTTGTTGAGCGAACAATCGGAGCGAAGAAAGGCACAGGAGGATCACCCGGCGTCCCATTTCTCCAGCAATCGTTGTTTAAGCCCGTGTTTCACGATTTATGGGCGATCAGGCTCGAAATGTGAACGAAGGAGCTGAGTTCAAAGGCCAAGAAATTCGCGGGCTGTTCCGGAAAGCAGTTGTGCTTTCTCGTCGGAGGAAAGCTTCATCGATTCGATGAGTTCACCCGGTTTTGCTTCACCTAACGGAAAGGGATAATCGGATCCGAGCGCGACGCGTTGGGTACCAAAAAGCTTGAGCAACAGTGCCAAAGCGTCGGCGTCGTGCACGAGTGAATCGACGTAGAACCGGGCGGGCGTGGTGCCGCGAGCAAGATACGCGCGGGGATTTGTGTTGTTTTCCACAGCGACCAAGTCCGGCCGCACGTGAAACGCGCGCTCGATGCGGCCAACGGTAAACGGAAACGCGCCGCCGCCGTGAGCGAACGCTACGCGAAGCTTGGGAAAGCGGTCGAACACGCCGCCAAAGATCATCGAGCAGATCGACAGCGAAGTCTCGGCGGGCATGCCGACAAGCCAAGGCAACCAATACTTCGGCATACGCTTTTTGCCAAGCATGTCCCAGGGATGAATAAAGATCGCGGCGTTGAGTTTTTCTGCCGCACTCCAAACAGGTTGAAGCGAAGCATTATCAAGGTTCAAAGGATCGATGCGTCCAGAGTGAGGGTTCGCGTCCACATGCGTGCCGATCTCTGCGCCGCGCAATCCCAGTTCGCGGATACATCGTTCCAATTCGCCTGCGGCAAGATCCGGATCTTGCATTGGAATCGTCGCCAAACCTGCGAATCGCTTCGGGTGTTCACGAACGACCTCCGCAATGTGGTCATTTAGTCGCCGCGAAAGATCCAAAGCGTCAGCTGGTTTTGCCCAGTAGCTGAACATCACTGGCACGGTCGAGAGCACCTGCATCGAGACACCGTCGCGATCGCATTCCTCGATCCGCTGAAGGGGATCCCATACGTTGTCCGTGATCTCGCGGAAGACACGGTCTCCGATCATCATACGAGCGCAGCAGGGCTTGTAATGATCAAGCCTGACGAATCCGCTGTAACCGTATTTTGCGTCGAGGTCCGGCCACTCGCGCGGCAGAACGTGGGTATGTAGGTCGATCTTCACGCGTGGAATTGTAGGGCGTTTCTGCAAACTCCGAAAGCGTTCGGAGCTGGCCCTGATGCACTACAACGATTCCATTGGCGACGCTTTCTCAACCTTCTTACCGCACTTCTTGCAGGTACGGCGCGCATCGTCATTCCAGAAATCGAGCATCGCCTGGCTGAAGTGCTCAACGATATCTGCGCAGTCGAAGTGGATGTCTTCCACCAAGGAGCCGCAATTCTCGCAGTAAAAAATAACGTGTTCTTTTTCTCCCGGCGGCCGGCGGCGTTCGACCACGACACCAATCGTATCCGGCGGGCGCTGCGGCGAATGTGGCACATTCGGAGGGATAAAGAATGTTTCGCCTTCTCTGACGATATGGTCCACGATGCGGTCGCCTTCGCGGACGCGCACCTTGATGTCGCCCTTTAGCTGATAGAAATACTCCTCCGAGTCGACGAGGTGAAAATCATTCCGCGCGTTCGGACCTTTGATGACCATCACGAAGAAATCACGCCCGTCGTAGAGATAGCTATTGCTCACCGGCGGCTTGAATTTCTCCCGGTTTTCTTCGATCCAATTCTCCAAATTGATCGGCGGTTGCACAGTCTGCATCAGGCAGAGGGTATTGGGACAAACGGACAGCGTCAAACTGGGATGGTGATGGCAAATACAATGGGCGAACTCCTCGGCAGATTGGGGCTGCATAATTTAAGTTGAAGCGGCCTAACTAAACGCGGATAAATATCCGCTTTCATGAACCCTGGCTGTTTTGTCCGTATTGCAGGCGCATGCCTGATCGCCCTAATCATTTGCGGTTGCGAGACTCTTCCAGAGGGTCCCTACCCTCGCGCCACCGAGATCGGTTTTTGGAATGACGAAGGCGCGTCGGGACCGGCCAGGATCGTTGTTCATATCGGCGAGCAGAAAGCCTACTTTTACAGGGGCAAAACTTTGGTCGGTGAATCGACCGTTTCCACCGGCAAACCAGGGTTCTCTACGCCGCCCGGAACCTATTCCGTTCTCTCAAAAAGCCCGGACCACGTCTCAACGATATTCGGCGACTACATAGATGATTACGGCAATGTCGTAAGATCAAACATTGACGCTCGGAAGGATCGGCGTCCCCCAGGGACGCATTTCGACGGTGCGGAAATGCCGTATGCCATGTTTTTCCGGGGCGGCTACGCGATGCATCAGGGTTATGTGCCCCCCTTTGCCGCTTCTCACGGTTGTATTCGTTTGCCGAGGGGGATGGCGAGTAGATTTTACGAAAACGCCCCCATCGGCACGCCGGTAAAGGTCACAGAGTAGCTCAAATAACGGAGGATTGTCGGTCCGATGCTTTCAGGCCATGCCGACCGGCCAAAAGCGGCTTCGGTCTAACTGCTTTGCCGACCCCGGCTACAGCTCCAAGACTCTGTGCTAAGGTACAGGCTGCATATGAATCGGAGCATTATTGACGAAGAACGCAGCGGCGCAATGCACTTGGACGTCGAAGAACTGCAACGCTACTCGCGTCATCTCATCATGCCCGAGGTTACATCCGAGGGGCAGAGTCGACTCAAAGCTGCGCGCGTCTTGTGCATCGGCGCCGGAGGACTCGGATCTCCAACCGCCCTTTATCTAGCAGCCGCCGGCGTTGGGACGATCGGTATTGTGGATTTTGACGATGTCGATCTTTCGAACCTTCAGCGCCAAATTCTTCACGGAACAAAAGATATCGGTCGCGGCAAGCTGGAGTCGGCCCGGGATCGTTTGCACGACATCAATCCGCAGGTCGAGATCGAATTGCACAAGTGCCGTTTCTCCAGTGAAAACGCGCCGCACCTTGTGTCCCGCTACGACGTGATCGTTGACGGATCGGATAATTTTCCAACGCGATATTTGTCAAACGATGTCGGTGTTTTTGCACACAAACCGAATGTCTATGGCTCAGTATTCCGTTTTGAGGGACAGACAACGGTCTTCGCGCCTCATCTCGGAGGGCCGTGCTATCGCTGCCTTTTTCCCGAGCCACCGCCGCCGGAGTCTGTTCCGAACTGCGCGCAAGCCGGCGTACTGGGTGTTTTGCCTGGGATTATCGGAATGCTGCAGGCGATTGAGACATTGAAACTAATTTTGGGCATCGGCGAGTCACTCATAGGACGTCTTCTCCATTTCGATGCGCTTAAGGTAAAATTTCGCGAACTCAACCTGCGGCGCGATCCACAATGTCCCGTCTGCGGCGAGAATCCCACAATCTTCTCGCCCATTGACTACGAACAATTTTGCGGAGTGCGCGACGGCGCGGCGATACCGGACATATCCCCGCACGAACTAAAGCGGAGAATGGATGCAGGCGAACGATTCGAATTAATCGATGTGCGGGAACCGTTCGAATACGAAATTGCGCAGATTGACGGCGCAAAATTAATTCCCTTGGGAGAAATTGCCGAACGATTAGATGAGCTGAAACGCGAGCAGCCAATCATAGTTCATTGTCACAGTGGAATGCGTAGCGCTCAGGCGGTACGACTGCTACAGCAGCGTGGTTTCGCCAAAGTTTACAATCTTGAAGGCGGAATCGATGCGTGGTCGGACCAAGTCGATCCCAACGTGCCGAAATATTAATAGGATTTTCGTTAAGCCAGGGAATTCGGACAGGCTGTTGCAGAAAACTTATTTGAGCGCGGTGGCCAATTGTTCGGCACTTGGCACTCCGTGCCATTGAGCGATCAATTCGCCATTTCGGCCAAATACAAAAACGCAAAAATTCGCTGCTCCTTTCGTCTCACCAAGCTGCGACGATATCGATCCATCAAAATCAGTCGCAACGAAAATGTCTTTCCTTGCATCACGTGCAATCTTCTTTCCTTCATATCGGGCCTGAAGCCGGTTTGCTTCTTCGTTAACGCGATGCCGGATGAACGCTGTAGCGATCCTTCGCCCGACCACAGTATGGCTTCTGACAAAACGAACAATTGTGATCATCCTGTAATCCGGGTTGCCCAGGCAACGTTCCGGAACGCGATCCCCCACAGTGCGCGCCTTTTCTCTTTCTGCAGGGGTGGTCAGTACGATCACAGTCACATGTCCGTCAGCTGTAGAATGTTTGTTTCCATCAATGTCGACAAAGCCGAGCGAGCAGGTTGCCCCGATGGAAAGGGATCCATTTAGACGTGCTGCCGGAAGCAAAATGAATGTTCCGATAAAGAAAAAGAATTGAAGTGCGCGCGGGGTCACAAGTAAGCAAATTGGCGATAATGTCGTGCTCTGACAAGATTCGACCTGCATGCTCGATTTTTCCACTGTCGGGGACGACGCGTGAGGTCTGTATTCGGCTGTCGATCCTTTTCGTTCTTGGCTTAGCCGGCTGTGATTACATGGGCGCTTCGCGCCGTGCCCAATTGGTGCAGGACGCGGACACCAAATCGGCACAGGGAGACTTTGCGCGCGCGATCAACTTGTATGAAGCCGCGCTCGATGACAGCCCGCGTTGTGCTGAGGTTCACTACAAGCTGGCTCTTCTTTATGACGACAAGCTAAACGACCCCGTGAGCGCGCTGCATCATTTCAGACGTTGTCTCGCATTGAGTCCTGCCGGCACTCATGCTGCTGATGTCAAAAACTCGATCAAACACGATGAGATCGCCGCGCTGACGGTGTTGTCTGGCGATTCCGTCATCACTCGGTCGGAAGCGGCCCGCTTGCGAAACGAAAATCTTAATTTGCACAAAGAACTTGAAGCGCGCGCTGTGCCGGCGCGGGGTGTGACGGACAAATCGCAGGAAGGCGACACAAGCTCCAAGAAAACCGCCGCAAAAAAAGGCGACCGAAGCTACGTTGTACAGTCAGGCGATACACTTTTCTCTATTTCGCGAAAGTTTTATAAATCGCCCAAGCGCTGGAAAGAAATCCTGGAGGCGAACAGGAAGAGTATTCACGATCCCAAAAGGCTTACGGTTGGTCAGAGCCTGGTTATTCCGTAGGTGTGTTCGGATTATGCGGGACTGGAATCGAGGAATCTAGAACTTCACCTGGAGGGCCACTGCGCCACCAAGGTTGGCCACTTGATAATCGAAAACGCTTTGGTTGGATTGGCTTGCTGCGAATGTACTCACAGCGCTGACCGTAAGATATTTGTTCACGCGATAGTTTGCGGTAAGCGCAAGAATTTCGCTGATGTCGTCACGGCCTCCTTCGTAATACTGGCGTACTACCAGAGTACCAACAGCGTTGACGAAAAAGGAACGCGTGAGAACCGCCGAGTAGCCGAGATAGACACCATAATCGCTTCGCTGCGCTGAGATCGCATTGATGTTTGGCGGCTGTCCAGATTCCTCGGCCGCGATGCTGATATTCAAGTCGGCGCCCAGTGTGAGCGTTTGAGCGCGACCAAATTGAAACGGAATCCCCGCGTCTATGATGATGGCGTGGTTTTGAAAGAAAGCTGCAAAACTGTTTTTCTCGGTCAACCGGTTGTAATCGTACTCAAGGCGCAAAAGCAGATTATGCCACTGCGGCACGAGATACCTCAGGCCGACTTCAACATCAAAGCTTCCAAAATTAAAGCTGTCGAATCGATCATAATAAAACAGCTGCTCCCGGACATCGATCAGCCCGTACAACGTGTTGGTGATTCGCGGCTCGTAAAAGGCCGCTACTGCCGGCGCAACGACAAAATCGCTTTGCTCGCCGCTTCGCGTAAGGGCAACGTTTGACGTCCAGTAAAAGGGCGCTCCAGCAGAAATCGTGAACGGCTGATACCCGTCGGTGCGCTTGAGGATTTGCTGTTCGCCGAGATCGGCGTCGCCAGGGGCGGCGGCGACATTCCCACCTTCGGCACCGGTTGGAGGAACAGTGGAAGGAAAGGCTGACGGAGCCTGCTCCCGCGTCAATTGCGCCTGGTTCGCGGTCTGAGCCCAGCCCTCACTTACTGAGGTAAAAAGGAGCACGCACAACGTCGTGACAAACCCGCACAAATGACGGTCAAGGCGAAGTCTCACGAGCGCGACCACTTGCTGTCTGGTTCGTCCCTGATGTCGCTAATGTTCTCAGTCATATCAATAAGCAGGTTTGAAAAGCCTGTTCCCTGATATTAGAAGGCTCGCGTGCCGGAACCAAGACGATTATTAATCACTCCGCGATCGCGCATACGCCGAATATCCGCCACGTCGCGGTCTGCTTTCGTCATCCGAGTAACATTCAGGCGATCAGGGTTGCCGGCATTGCGGCGGTTGTGACGCGGAACCCTAAGTCTTCCATCAGGACCGGGAACAGCACCGTCGAGTAGAGATAGCAACTGCCCGCTGTTTTTGATGTTCATTATCGTCCTGGTCCTCTTTCCGTTCGTGGGATTGCCGGGTGCCGGAGCATCAAAAGGCGGGGCCTGCGACAGTGGCTGTGGCCTGTTCGCGCCCGCGCCGGCAAACGTCCCGGTAGTGGAACCATTACCACCGAAGCCAGTATAATTGGCGTTGTTTGTATAGACATCAGCTGCAGTTTCGCCGCCGATGGTCACTACAACATTGTTGAAAATCGTAACTGAATTCGCCGCGAGAACCTTTTTACTGTTCCCGTCAAGGGTGACATTAGAAAGGAAGTTGAGCTGGCCATTACTCCCCGAGGCATAAAGCTTCAACGTCGTGTCAGCCGAGAGAGTGCCACCACCGATATTGAGCACGCCGTTTGCGCCGAACACTCCAGCTTTCAGCACATCTGCGTGAGCGCTGGCATTATTGAATGTGATCGATCCATTACCGTCGATGTAGCTGAGAAACGTGTCGCCGACGTTATAATTACCACCGGTAATCCGAATCGCGCTGCTCGCCGCCCCATCGCTTCCATAGATCGCAAGTGTCGCGTTGTTGGTTACCGTTGCGTTGCCGGCGATGTTCATAGAGATGACAGCGGCACCGTCGATGACGCCGTCGTTACGGTTGTCGATCTGAGCCAATAAAGAATTTGCACTAATGTTTGCTGCGGCTACCTGCATCGGTGCATTCTGACCCATTGTTCCACCGTTGTTTTGGATCTCGAAAGTAGCGTCGCCCTGAGCGGTTAGGTTTCCGGAGACCTCCAAGCTAACATTTCCTCCCGTATCGATCTCTCCTGCATTGTTCAAGAGTTGAATCGTTAGATTGTTGGTCTGAAGATTCCCTCCGATCGTACCGAGGATTCTCGCGCCATTGCCAATCCGGTTCATGTTGTTGTTGACGAAAAGAGTGGTGTCGCCGCCGGGGTCTGTAGTCAGGTTATGTCCGACGCCTAGGAAAAGATTCGCACCGGAATTAGCTGTCTGCTGCATCGGAGTGATGATCTCGAGGTCAACTCCGGCGGAGTTACCTTCGTTATGAGCGACCAGATCATTGCCAATAAAGAGTGACACATTTTGGCCGTTTGCTCCGTTCGCAGATTGTGCAGCTTCCGATGTTAGCAATGCAAGCGATCCGCCGATGGTAAAGTCTCTGCCTGCGACAATACTGATGTTAGCCCCACTTGTTAAATTACTGATATCAGTAGCGATCGAGAGGTCGCCGCCGACCGACAGATCAGTCCCTGCACTAAGGGTGACATCGAGACCCGAAGTAATTCCCCCATTTCGTCGAATAATGGTCAGATCATTCGCAATGTTGAGCATCTGACCGGCGGAGATACTTACGTTACCGCTAGAATTGGACGCTGTTTCGTCAGAGATTTGACCGCTCCAATTCAAGTTCTGCCCAGCGTGTAGAGTAATGGTCGGAGCGTGGATAGCCGCTTCGCCGTTAATTGCAACGTTACCGCCAACGAATGCGTATAGATCGTCGGTTGTGATGCTTGACGTCATTGACATGTCGCGCTCGGCAAAAAGGCTCACTTGGCTTGCTGTGCTGATATTGGAGCCAAGGGTCAAATCGCTGCTGGAACCGCGAGCGTAAATAGTCAAGTCGTGCAGGCCGGAGAACGAAATGTTGGGACCCAGAGTGATCGAACCGTTTTGCGTTGCTAGCAAAAGGCCGCGGATACCTTCGAACGTCAGCACACCGCCGGCCCCCCCGGAAGTAATGCCATTAACGGCGATCAGTCCCAGATTGGTTTCACCATTTGTCGTATCGATCGTTGGATCACCGTTTAGCTGTAGAGCGGTGAACTTGAATGCTGCCCCCGAGTTATCCCCGATTAGGTCATCGAACCCGCTCGCGGTGTCAAAAGCCGATGTCGATCCAAAGGCCCACGCGGAAACCGGACCGTCGATCGATCGCCCCCGATAAATTTTTCCTAGATCGGTTACGCCGTTGGTGGTGATTGAGGGGTCGGTGGAAATCACTGTGCCACTCGTTATCACGTAAGGATTCGGGGAAGTAATGGTGCTTGGCGTACCGAACTTGGTTGGTGTTGCTGAAGGCGGTGGAGTCGGCGTTATCGGGGGAGGTGTCGGCGATATCGGTGGGGGCGTTGGCGATATTGGTGGGGGCGTTGGACTCGACGTCGCGTTTCTCACCAAAATGACCGGGTTCGCATTGGCGTTTTGATCAGTCGTGCCGATCACGTCGACAAGGTCTCTGGCAAGGGCCTGGCTGTTTAAACCAGCCAATTGCTGCTCTGCGAGCTGAAGGTCCACGACCGCCATGACTAAGGGCATGTTTTCGAGCGGCGGAAAATCCTTAATCAAACGCGACGTCTTGAGAACCAGCTTTACATCAAACTTTTCTGGTTTCGTCATGCGCCCGTCTGCCGTCATCGTCATCATTTCGCCGCCATTTATGGTCGCAGCTCTTTCAGGATGACCAGTGGGATAAAACCTGCCAATCCCTTCCAAGACCATGAATTTCGTGGGTGGGCCTTTTGCGAAGAGGGCCGTTCCACCTGTTATCGCCGCAGTCACAGCCGATGTACTGACCTTAACCGCGGGTGCGTCGGGCGGTATCTGCAGAAGAACCGCACCACTCGTTAGGTCAATTTCACGCGCTCCCTGCTTAAAACTGAAAACCGTGTTTGCGCCGAGTCGCGTTAGCGTGAGGTCGGTGAAAGTCAGTTCCGCGCGAGATTCTACGCCTGTGCGTACTCCCATTCCTTGGGTGACTTTGTCGTTCACAGCTGCGGCGCGCGGCCCGCCATGAGTTTCCAGCACTCGCACGTCCTGAATCACCTGAGATACGCGCGCTTGCTGCAACTGGTCTGCGGCAACAAGGCGCTCTGCGCCAACGACGCAAAACGGGACGATCAGTCCGGCCCAAAAGATTTGCACAAAAGATTTTTTCATATTGGGGGTCGCTACGGTAAGGTGGGAGCGGCGTTAGGACTCAAGCTTTGCACTCGATGCGGCGTCGCCAGTGCCGCAGTTTTTTGGTCGAGGGTGCCGGGCTGCCCTTGATCAGTAACCGACACTTGTGTCCCGCCTCCAAAAATAACGAGGTTTGTGTCCGCTAAATTCTTGGTCGATTTCTCCCGTTGCTGCTTCTGGCTCTCTGCCACGATCGACTTCGCGCTGCGCATCGGAGGAAAGTCTGTAATGAATCGACTGGTTTTTATGAAACGCTCAATATCGATATCTACGGGATCGCTGAGCGCAGACTCTGGATTGCCGAACACCATTTGCCCGGGACGGACGAGAACTGAATCGCCAAGATGGCCGGGGCGATAAGTTCGCGCGGTGCCTTCCAGCACCAAAAATTTGTAGAAGCCGGGGTGGTACTCGATCATGACTGTGGTGCCCGCCACGGCTGCCGCGACGCTGCCTGCGTGAATCGTCGCCCCATTTGCTCCCTTTGGAGCCTGAACAAGCACTGCGCCTTCCCCCAGATTCAAACCACGCGTCCCCTGATTGAAATCAAATACTGTATGGGCCGCGAGCCGCAAAATGGTCTGGTCGGAGAAAATCACTTCACCGCGTGATCCGTTGCCGGTTCGAACAATAGTCTGCTCGCGGACGATGTCGTTTACCGAAGCACGCCGAGCGATGTTCTTGGAATTCCCTATTTGGACCTGATTTCTTACTAGAGTAACCCGCGCTTCGTTAGTCGAAGCGGCATCCAGGCGGCTGGGAAACGACATCGCAAGCGACGCGATGACGGTTATGAATACGAGGCAAAGCTGCCGGTTCATGCATTTTGGTCGAAAAGACCTAATCCCGGCGGCCTTTTTGGCGCCTAAACGTCGTTAGGTCAAGGATTTTTTACACCCTTACAACTAGTTATCCGGAAACCGCGCGGCAAAGTTTCCTAAAAACTTGGAATTCTTCTTCGTCTCTTAGAAAACGGCATAAAGGCCTCCAGCAGCGACTGATCCCGACTATCAGAGCACCAAGCTTTTTACACGTAAACCCGACTACGGATTTGTGGACACCTCGTTGCTGAAAATTGGGACGTCTAGGAGCTCGCGCTGCCACGGAACCAGTAACGCCGCCGTTCGCGTGGCATCTGCGGCGATTGCCTCGAGTGTGCTTCGCGGCGCAATGAACGAAGGTTCCAGCCCGAGTTCCTCAGCCGATTTGTTGCGTCGGCGTCGCAGCTCTTCGGCGCGCTGGACTGTTTCATTGGTCGGTCGGGTTCCGAAGCGGCGACGTGAGACCGGCCACTCTGATTCAGGCGCCCGCAAAGCGGCTTGCGCTGCATCGAGGAATGCCTGACGGCGACGGAAGGAGAAATGTTTGTAGTCCGGAACGCTTCCCGAAGCGAATTTCACCGCGGCTTTCAAGAGCTCCTCGTTGCGCAAAACGTGAAACGGAGGGCGATCTGCCTTTTCTGCTTCTTTTTCGCGCCATTGCCAAAGCGCGCGAAGTACCGCAGCGGACCCTCCACGGAGCAAGCCAGATCCGCGAATACGCCAAAGTTCGTCGTGGTCCCGCGTCCGCGCGACGGCCGCCTGCTCAATGGCACGCTGGCATGACTGCCGGAGCCAATCCCAACGCTCATAGCGAACCAACTCGGCTTCCAATTTTTCGGCAAGAGGCAACAAATAATGCACATCATTAATCGCGTATTCCGCCATGCGCGCCGGCAAAGGTCGTTGTGCCCAATTCGCCTTTTGCGAACCCTTCAGCAGCGTGAGACCGAAATAACGTTTCACCAACGCGGCCAGGCTAAATTCACAAATGCCGAGGAGACGAGCTGCAATCAGAGTGTCGAAGATTTTGCTAGCGGCCAGATTCAGACCGCGGCGCAGCATTCGCAGATCGTAATCGGCGCCGTGCAAGACGATTTCCTTTGTTTCGAACGCTCGACGCAATGGCTCCAGATCGATATTGGCCAGTGGATCAACGATATAATCGCAAACAGTCCGCGCAGATTCATGACCTGGGGACACGCTTTGGCCGGCATCAGAGACGCCAACTACGGCATCAGGCGCGGGGACGCTGATTTGAAGCAAACAAAGTTTTTCCCGATACGAATGCAGACTATCGGCTTCGGTATCGACCGCGACACGATCGGCAGGTTCGATTTGCTCAATTAGACTTGCGAGTCGCGCAGCGTCCGTAATCACGTTTCGCGTCAGCGCAATCCGCTCAAAAGCAATTCAGCGTTGGTTTTGGTCGCATGGAGGTTATCGATCAGCTTTTCCATCGCTTCGAGAGGCGGAAGCGCTGCCATGGTTTTTCGCAGCATCAACACGCGTTCCCATTCATCGGGATGATACAACAACTCCTCGCGCCGGGTCGCTGAGAGCATCGGGTGGATAGCCGGATACAGCCGTTTTTCCTGGAGAGCGCGATCAAGGTGCAATTCCATATTGCCGGTGCCCTTAAATTCTTCGAAAATCAATTCATCCATTCGACTGCCGGTTTCGGTCAAAGCGGTCGCGAGCACTGTCAAGCTGCCACCTTCTTCCACGTTCCGCGCTGAACCGAAGAATTTCTTTGGCTTGGTCAGTGCCTTCGCCTCCACTCCGCCCGACATGATTCGTCCCCTTCCCGGCTGCAGATTGTTGTACCCGCGCGAAAGCCGTGTGATACTGTCAAGTAGAAGCACCACGTCCTGTTTCATTTCCATGAGACGTTTAGCGCGCTCCATGACCATCTCTGCTACTTGCACGTGTCGCTGCACGCTTTCGTCAAAGTTGGAGTGATAAATCTGGCAGTCGACTTCCCGCTCCAGGTCCGTCACCTCTTCCGGCCTCTCGTCCACCAAAAGTAATATCAGAACCACCTCAGGATGATTTACCCGAATCGCTTTGGCGATTTCCTTTAGCAGGATGGTCTTGCCCACTCGCGGTGGCGCGACGATAAGTCCGCGCTGGCCGCGTCCCAGCGGTGTCAGCAAATCCACCGCGCGCGCGGTAATTGAATTCGTCTTGGGATTTTCCAGAATGATCCTACCCTGCGGGAACTGAGGCGTTAGCTTGTCAAAATCGGTCGGCTCCGTCCATTCTTCGGCCGCATGGCCCTCAATCCTTGTGACTTTCTCGAGAGAGAGGAACTTCCCGCGCTGGCCGGGCAATTGCACAGCCCCCGCGATCTTTTGGCCGGGCCGCAAATGATGTTGCTCGATGAGCGCGCGAGAGACGCAGACATCCTCAGGGACAGGTAAAAAGTTCAATTTCGGCCAACGCAACATGGCGAACGAATCGCCCACCTGGTCGAGGAAACCTTCCGCGGTGACAGTAGCGCCACCGGCTAATGCCGCCCGGAGAATATCGAGAATATGCTGATGACGCGAGCGGGCGGGGTGCAGATAGACGTCCAAATCCTGCGCCAGTGCCTCGACCTTTTCGCCCGAGGACTCTTGAAGCTCGTTTAGGTCAAGCGCAAGATCCGTTTTTGATTTGCGCTCTTCATTGGAGCGCGTCCCCATTGAGTGAGGCGCCTCAGCCGAGCTTTGACTGTGGGCAGTCGACACTTCTGCCTCCATAGTCTCCGTCTGCGAGGTCGAGCCTTTTAGCTTTTCTTCCATGATTGCTCTTGCCAAAGCGCGAGAAGGTCCTTCGCTTGCTCCATGAGTGTCGCATGGTCGCCGTTATTCCAGACGACGTGATCCGCTCGCTTGATTTTCTCCTCCAAGGGCATTTGTGAGTTAATCATTTGTTCGGCTACCGAGGCTTTTAGAGATTTTCGCTGCGCCAACCGGTCTAACTGGACCTTTCGCGAGCAGGCGACCACGACCACTTGTTCGCACAACGTCTCGCCACCGGTTTCATAAAGAAGTGGAATGTCAGCAAAGAAAAAGTCGGGAGAATTACGATGCTTTTTCGCCTCCGCAATCCACTGGCGACGAATCCGAGGGTGAAGAATTTGTTCGAGCACGCGTCTTTTAGTCGCGTCTGTAAATACTATCGCCCGAAGTATCGTTCGATTCAAGTCCCCATCTGGCGAAAAAACGTCGCTGCCAAACTGACCGAGGATTTCCTGTTTCACTTCGGGAAGTTCGACAAGTGAACGCGCTGCCTCATCGGCATCGAAGAATTTCGCCGCCGGCACAATCTCGCGCAGGCAGTCACAAAACGTGCTTTTGCCTGTCGAGATTCCGCCCGTGATTCCGATCGCAGGCATGGCGCGACCGTCACCGCGGGGTGATGCCTTCGGCAAGATCAACATTAAATGTTTGTTTCATCTTCGTTGCGCCGAAAGTTAACTCCGCTGTGTAATCTCCGGCTGGGAGAAGCCGCTTGGGATCATCACCGCCGTATTCAGCAATTACGTCTTTTGACGGCCGTAGGTCCCAGTTCAATCGGGTAAAGCCCGGCGTGCCGGGCGCTTTTAGATTGGCGACCGGCTGGCCGGTCGATTTGGTCACGACAATTTTAATTTCGTCGCCGGTAAACTCTCGCACCCAGACCGTGAACAGCGCTCCCTCGGGTGGATTCTGGCCGCGATAAATTCCCTTGCCATTCGAATCGACAAATCCAGGCTGAAGATAAGCGCCGGTAAGCGAGCGCACGCTAAACAATTGAGCCGGTTTGGACGCAATCTCCGGTGTGAAATCGCGAAACGGGATCGTGTCGTCAAGGATGGCAATGCTTCGGCCATGTGTTGCGATCACAAGGTCTGACGTTCGCGGATGAATCTGGATATCATCCACGCGTACCGAAGGAACATCGCCAATGCGCACCCAATGCGCGCCTTGATCGAACGACGCGAATAGTCCGAAGTGCGTACCCGCGTAAAGTAATTTTGAATTGACCGGATCTTCGCGGACCACTTCAACTGGATCGCCTTGCGGAAGATCGCCTGTGACAGATTGCCATGTTTTTCCCAGATCAGCGGTACGCAAGATCAAGGGGCGATCATCACCCGTGCGATAGGCGTTGATCGCAACGTAGGCCACATTCGCATCGATATTGGATGGCTCAATTCGCACGATCCATTGACCGTGCGCCGGCTCCGGCAAATTGCTCGTCAATTCAGTCCATTTGCCACCGTCATTCTCTGTAATCCAGAGCCGCCCATCATCCGTCCCCGCCCACAAAAGACCAGCGCGTTTCGGCGACTCGGCAAGCGAAAAGACGACCCCGTAATTTTCCGCGCCGCTTCCAGTGGCGTTTGTTTTAGTCGGATCGTTGTGCGTGAGGTCGGGACTGATCACGGAATATTTTTCCATCTGGTCGGTCAGCTTGAAGACGCAGTTGCCGCCAAGATAGATCACACCCGGTTTATGCCGGCTCATGATCAATGGTGAATTCCAATGGAAGCGATAGCGCGGCTGACCTTCGGCTGGTTCGGGTCGCAAACGGCGTATCTCGCCATTTCGCAAATTAATCCGATGAACTTCGCCCTGCTGACTTTCCGCATAAAAGGTGTCGCGATCGGCTGGATCGAACAGGACATAAAAACCATCGCCACCGGCAAGTGCGGTCCAATCGGAGTTGCGAATTCCTTCCTTACTCTGGACTCCACTCGGTCCCACCCAATTTTCGTTGTCCTGAAGGCCGCCCGCAATTCGGAAATACGGTTTCGTATCGTCGAGCGAAATCCGATAATATTCTCCCGAAGGAATCTTGTTCAGATGGTCCCAGTTTTTGCCGCCGGCGAAACTTTGATACACACCGCCATCCGTACCGAGCAGCAAACGCTGGCAAACTGGCGGTTTCGGCGGCTTGTTTTTATCTTCCGGTTTCGGCGGCTTCGGCGGCGGGGTTGTGCCGGACTGAATCGCGAGCGCATGACAATCCGGATGAATTTTCTCGCTTAGGTCTTCGCGGAAATTCTTGCCGCCATCATCAGACACCAGCAGGGCGAAGCCCAGAACATAAATGCGCTGATCATTTGCGGGATCAATGCGGATCTGGCTGAAATAAAATGGACGCGGATCCACGGCGCTCATGCGCGTCCATTTTTCCCCTCCATCATCGGATCGAAAAACGCCGCCGGTCTTACTGCGCAGATCATCCAGCCTGCCAAATCCTCCTTCGTAACTTTGCACGACTGCCATCACGATCCTCGGGTTTGTTGCGCTGATCGCCAGCCCGATGCGCCCCGTTTGCGCGGGCAAACCGCCGCCGAGCTTCTTCCAAGTCGTGCCACCGTCAGTGCTCTTGAAAATTCCCCCGACATCTTCCCCGTCAGTCATGCTCAGGCCGGAAGTGAAACTCCATGGTGTGCGTTGTCGTGCATAAAGCGCAGCGTAAACTGTCGCCGCGCTCGTTGGATCGATCATCACGTCGCCACACCCCGTGCGCGCGTCGTGTGGAGCAGCTGCTTTCAAAATCAGTTTCCATGTTTTGCCCGCGTCACTAGTCTTGAACAATCCGCGCTCGCCGCCCTCCGCCCACAGGTTACCCATAGCAGCGGCGTATGCGACGTCCGGTTTTTTGGGATCGACAACAACGCGCGCAATGGTACGGCTGTTTTTCAATCCGACGTTCTGCCACTTCTCTCCGCCATCGGTCGACCGATAAACACCATCGCCCCAGTCGGACGAATTCCGATCGTTCGCCTCCCCGGTTCCCACCCAAATCACATCTGAATCCGATGGCGCAACCGCAACCGCACCAATCGAGAGCACCGGTTGTTTGTCGAAGATTGGTTCAAAACTAACGCCGTTGTCGTTTGTTTTAAAAACGCCGCCGTGTCCGAGGCCGACATAAAAAATAAACGGATTTCGCGGATAAATCGCACTGTCCGCGACCCGACCACCCATCACGGCCGGTCCAATCGAGCGCGCTTTCAGATTCTTGAAGAGTACATCGGTTAGATTGGGTGGAGTCGGTGAAGGAGTCGATGTCACCGAAGACGACAACAGCGCGTTTGGAGAAGACGAAGCCGTAGGCGATGGGCTGGCAATCGGGGTACTGCGTGACGGCGTTTGCTCTTGTGCCGTCAAAATCGAAATCGACAAAATCCAAGCGAACAGCGCGCAGAAAAAGCCAGATCGAGTAGTCATAGGCAGCAGACTTTATCTAACGCCGTCATCTTGGCGATGTCGGAAATACGCGACATTAAAGGCCGCCGCCTCGCGAACAACAACAATGGTACCGTCGCCGTGTTGAGCAACAGTTCTAGACTGACGGCGGCGGTTTGCGATGCGCGGAATCGCTGCAAGGTTGTAACTCTCGCAACTCATTTTAAATCTCTTATGACACAGCCAGTTTTGGAAGGAAAAGTCGGCCTCGTTTTCGGGGTGGCAAACAAGCGTAGCATCGCGTGGGCGATCGCAAAAGCGTGGGCGACCGCCGGTGCACGCTTGATTTTCAATTATCAAGGGGAACGACTGAAGGAAAATGTCGAGGAATTGGTGAGCGAGTTTGGAGAGAACATTCCGTTGTTTCCCTGCGACGTTTCCAGCGATGATGAGATCAGAGCATTCTTCGAAAACGTGCGAGGGCAAACCGACCGTGTCGATTTGATGCTTCACTCGCTTGCGTTCGCGCCGCGGGAAGCGTTGGAAGGCGATTTTGTCAGTACAACGCGCGAAGCGTTTCGCGTAGCGCACGATATCAGTGCATACTCGCTCGTGGTGCTCGCTCGCGAAGCAGCCCCCTTGATGACAAACGGCGGCAGCATCGTGGCCATGACTTACTACGGATCAGAAAAGGTCGTGCCGCACTACAATGTAATGGGCGTGGCCAAGGCCAGCCTCGAAGCGAGCACGCGTTACCTTGCCTACGACCTCGGCCCGAAAAAAATTCGGATAAACTGCATTTCTGCCGGACCGGTTCAAACGCTGGCTGCGCGTGGCATCAGCGGCTTCACGTCGATGTTGAAGCATTATCAGGACCGCGCGCCTTTGAAACGCAGCTGTGACCCGGCCGAATTAGGCGCCACCGGAGTCTTTCTTGCCAGCGATGGAGCCGAGGCAATAACCGGCCAGGTCATCTATGTTGATGGCGGGTATCAAATAATGGGAATGTGACTGAGATCCTCGTCTTACTCTTGCTCATGCTCTTCCTCATCGAATCATGGAACTGCGCTCCCGGCGGTCATGCCCTACCATCGTAATGATCCGGTGATTGCACGAATCTGGCATGGCTGGACGAAGCTAGCTGGCGCGAAGACGTACGAGAACATGCTGCGCGACGAAATCTTCCCGAGCATTGCTGCGCGAAACATCAAAGGCTATCACGGCGCAGAGTTGTTCATCCGCGAAGATGAGAATGAAACCGAATTCGTCACGTTGCTTCGATTTGATTCAATGGATGCGGTAAAAGAATTCGCCGGATCCGATGAGACCAGGCCAGTGATTTTTCCGGGGGTCGAAAAACTCCTTACGCGGATGGAACCGGCTCGGCATTATCGAATCGCGCTCTGAGCATCGGATGTTGGCTGTCAGCCTGACTTGCAAGGCGGGTTGCCATCCTGCCCGTTTCCAGGCTGGGAGTCTGGCGACTGAATCAGCCCAGCCGACATCCGAACTCACTGATGCTCGCGCTCCTAATCAAATGACAAACTGTCGAGCACCATTACGATTACGAGCATGAGTCTGGCTGATAGGCTCCGCCAATTGTTGCGCAGTGACGCCGTCGTTGACGACGGCGAGGCGCTTAAAGCCCACAGCGGTGACAAGTGGTTCGCGGCTCACGAACCGGATGTCGTCGTTTTTGCAACATCGACGAGTGATGTCACTAAACTGCTTAAGTTTGCATCGAGCGAGAAAATTCCGGTCACAGCGCGCGGTGGCGGCTATGGATACGTGGGCGGGTGTGTTCCGGCGCGCGGCGGAATTGTTCTGTCGTTGTCGCAGATGAATCGGATCACACAAATCAGCTTCTCCGACGCAGTTGCGATTGTTGAACCAGGAGTCTTTACCGCCGATCTAAAAGCAGCGGTGCGTGCACAAAAATTATTTTATCCGCCGGACCCCGCGAGCATGAAAAATTGCACCATTGGCGGAAATGTCGCTACGAATGCAGGCGGACCGCGTTGTTTGAAATATGGTGTTACCCGAAATTACGTAATCGGCCTCGAAGTGGTGCTGGCCGATGGCGAAGTGCTGCGAACAGGCGGTCGTGTGCACAAGAACAAGACGGGGTTCGATCTGATCGGGCTCTTCGTTGGTTCCGAAGGGCTCCTTGGCGTGGTGACCGAAGTCACCCTGCGTTTGCTTCCGCTTCCACCTGCGCGTGCAACCTTGTCCGCTGCGTTTGCGACTGCCGCGAAAGCTGCCGAAGCGGTGCAAGCAATTTTTGCGGCGGGATTCTTGCCTTGTTCACTGGAAATCGCCGATCATTTCACGTTGGAAGCGGCGCGACGCGATCTGGGAAAATTGCTTGTGCCCGAGGGGAACGCACATCTGCTCGTCGATCTCGATGGACAAGAAGAAAGTGTCTGCGCCGAATCTTCAGCGATTCATAAATTGCTGGAGGAAAGAAAACCGAATGTGCTTGAGATGGCGATCGGTGAGGCCGATTGCGAAAAACTCTGGGCTCTGCGTCGGCAATTCAGCAATTCACTTCGCGCGACCGGACTGCCGAAGTTAAATGAGGATGTGGTCGTCCCGCGCAGTCGTCTCGTCGATCTGATGGAATTCGCGGAGACGTTGCAGACTAAATATGGATTTCCGATCGCTTGCTTTGGTCACGCCGGGGACGGCAACATCCACGTCAACATCATGGCGGAACGGTACAATCGCGACGCAACAGTGCGCGAAAAAGTCGAGCACGCGCTGGACGATCTCTTCGCACAAGTCCTGGCCTGGGGTGGCGTCATTACAGGCGAACACGGGATCGGTTTGGCTAAAAAACGCTGGTGGCCGGACGCGACCAGCGGCGTTGCGCGCGAGTTGCATCGTCGGCTCAAACAAGCGCTCGATCCAAACGGAATTTTAAATCCGGGAAAATTTGTTGACTAATCTGAATCCGTATCGACATTGGCCGAGCATTTTACGGCGCATCCAAATTCGCCTCGACTGACGCGCATCCGCGTCCTCGTGAACGAAGATAAAGAAAGATGCACTTCTTCCTTTTTCGCGCTGGCTTAACAACACACCAATGAAACCAGGAAAAATTACCCACACGATTGCGGTCATCCTTTCGTCGATTTCATCTCTTTTTGCGCACGGCACGGGCGAAAAAGCGGAACCTGCCAAAACTAAATTCAGCAGAAAATCCGACAAATCGGCAGACGATCGTTCAAGCGGCGCGACTTCAATCTCATTTATCCCCGGACAGTTATTCAAAACGCAATCGCAAGCTGCACAGCGTTACTCGTGGAAAGCCAATATCGTCACAACTGTTTTCTGGATTGGTGAGCAAGCTGGGGGAAATAATTTTGTGCCCAATCGTACCAGCTGCTGGGACAAGCAATGGACAAAAAACTATGGCGGCACTGATGATCCAAATCCTGCGCGTCGCAGCAATTACATTCCGGTGAAATTCACACCGCGACAGAATCCATTCTACTGCGCGCTTCCCTACAACGATAAGGCGCGCACCGGTCATCGGCCGGAAGCGCAGCGCGTTGTTCCCTGGTTTAAGGATGCGTATCAGGGCCCAGCTGTTTCTACTTGCAAAGATCGATGGGTCGCCATTCGCAAAGGCAATCGAACCGTTTATGCACAATGGGAAGACTCTGGACCATTCCGCACTGATCACTGGCAATACGTGTTTGGCAATGAACGTCCGAAGCCGAATCTGAACAAGGGCGCTGGACTCGATGTTTCGCCTGCTGTGCGCGATTACCTCGGTTTGAAGGAAACGGACGTAACCGATTGGCGCTTTCTAGAGTTCAGTGAGGTCCCGCGCGGTCCGTGGTCCACTCATGGCGAAAATAACACTTTCGTAATTAGCGAGCGCAAAAAAGGCAAAGCGCTGGCGGAAAAGCTCGGTACGATCGCGCGCTAAGCGTGCCCGGACGCATCTTTCGCGTTGGGGGAGCACTGGCTGCCAGCCTGTAATTGCCAGCAGCATCTTTTCGCACGCAATTGCTACGTGATACCATTTCCCAGTGTCGGCAAGCTGCCGAGACTTGCAGGCTAGCAGCCTGCGCTCCCCAGAAACACGCGAGACGCGTGCCGTTACCCAATCCACGCGATCACCGACTGCTAACCGATTCCACAAGAGTGATGCAGAATCGCAGATTGGCTCGCCTTTCTTCCTCGGCGATCTGCATCGTACTCGTTTTCAACATCGCCACGTCGACAGGGGCAGCCGCCGAGCCCGGCACGCTTCTCATGGGCAAGGCCGCCATGGGCGATTGGACAAACGATTCGCCCGGCGTGCGACGCAAGATCACTGTCCAGGATTTGCCTCCGCCGAGTTCAAATATTCTGGCAATTAACCGGGCGCGCGTTGCTCGCCGTCCAGCAGATGCCCGGCTTCAAGTACCGCCTGGTTTCAAGATCAATCTTTATGCTGATGGTTTCCGAGATCCGCGTTTTCTACTCACCGCGCCCAATGGCGACATCTTCATCGTGGAAAGTCGTGCGAATCGGATCAAAGCGCTGCGCGATACCAAAGGCAGCGGAAAACCAGACGTCGTCGAAACATTCGTCGAACAGGGTTTGAACAAGCCATTTGGAATCGCATTTTATCCGCCCGGTGATGAGCCCCAATTCCTGTACGTCGTTAACACCGACGGTATAATTCGGTTTCCGTATCGTAGTGGCGATCTCAAAGCGCGCGGACCAGCGCAACAGCTAGCCGCTCATCTTTCGCCCGGCGGATTATTGCGAGGCGGCGGACATTGGACACGCGACATCGTTTTCTCGCACGACGGCAAAAAGATGTACGTGTCGATCGGTTCACGCTCGAATGTGTCCGACAAGGCGGCAGAAGAAAATCGAGCGCGCATCTTCGAGTTTAATCCCGATGGCACTGGGCAGAAGGTTTATGCCTGGGGAATTCGTAACGCCGTCGGAATCGCATTTCGTCCCGGCACGAATGAGCTCTGGATGAGCACAAACGAGCGGGACGAAATCGGCGAGGACTTGCCACCCGACTACATCAGCAGTGTGAAACCCGGCGGCTTCTATGGTTGGCCCTGGTTTTATATTGGCAACCATCCTGACCCGCGACACAAAGGAAAACATCCCGAGCTTGCTGCCAAAGTCATTGTTCCGGATCTGCTCGTAGAGGCGCACTCGGCCACGCTCAATTTGTGTTTCTACACTGGCGACCAATTTCCATCTGACTACAAAGGCGACATCTTCGCCGCGTTCCACGGTTCATGGAACCGGATGAAACGCACTGGCTACAAAGTCGTGCGCGTGCCATTCGATCATTCAACAGGCAAAGCGCGTGGGGAATATGAGGATTTCATAACTGGTTTTGTCACGACCGAAGGCAAAGTCTGGGGGCGCCCGGTGGGAATCACCGTTGCCAAAGATGGTAGTCTTCTCATCAGCGAAGATGGGAACGGCACCGTCTGGCGTGTGAGCTACGGTGGATGATTCAAAAGCTGTTAACCCCGGCAAAAGAAAATTGATGCATGCGATGTTGCGCATAATCTGCCCTACCGAGGCATGAAGATTGGTTTTGCTCAAATTAACCCGACTGTCGGGGATTTGAGAGGGAACTGCGAACTGATCATCGGCGCTTACCAACGGCTCGCCGCCGCAGGCGCGGAATTAGTACTGACGCCGGAGCTGGCAATCACCGGATATCCTCCACAGGATTTGGTTTTTAAGTCGCGGTTTGTTCCGGAAAATCTTGCTCTTCTGGAGAAACTTCACTCTCGCGTCGGAGATACCGCGTTGCTGGTGGGGTTCGTCGATCGTAATGAGGGACGCGGTAAACCGTTTCATAACGCCGCTGCTTTGCTCGAGCGCGGCAAGCCGATCCGTAAAACGTATAAGTCGCTCTTGCCGACTTATGATGTTTTCGACGAGGACCGTTATTTCGAGCCGGCAACACGCATTGAGCCGTTTGAGGCACACGGGAGGAAAATTGGCGTGACCATCTGCGAAGATATCTGGACGGACGATTATCTACCGCGGCCGCTTTATGATATCGAACCAGTGCGCAATCTCGTGGACCAGGGCGCAGAGATCATCGTGAACCTGAGCGCGTCACCGTTTCGGCTGGGTGCGCCTGCGTGCCGACTGGAGATGATCGCAGCGCAAGCGCGCGCGTATCAACGGTCTATCTGTTACTGCAACGTTGTAGGCGGGAATGATCAACTAATCTTCGATGGAAACTCGATTGCCGTGAGTGCATCGGGCACTTTGATTTCACAACTAGCAGCATTCCGTGAAGACGAAAAGGTAATCGATACGGATTCAGCGACCGCGATTAAATTTCATGAAAGTAAAACGCCGGAGCAACTTTTCGCTGCGCTTTCGCTAGGTGTTCGCGATTATTTTCGTAAGTGCAATTTTCATTCCGCGGTGATCGGACTGAGCGGCGGAGTTGATTCCGCGGTCACCGCCGTCATTGCCGTGGACGCGCTGGGAGCTAAAAATGTTACTGGTGTTTCGATGCCGAGTCCGTACTCGTCGCGCGGAAGCATCGACGACGCGCGCGCGCTCGCGCGAAGCCTCGGAATAAAGTTCTTTGAGATTCCGATTACCGACGCATTCAGAGATTTCAAAGCGCAGTTCAAAGAAATTTTCAAAGGGCTACCTGAAAACGAGACGGAAGAAAATATGCAGCCGCGTTTGCGCGCAATGACATTGATGGCGCTCTCAAACAAGCTCGGTCATCTCTTGCTGACCACCGGAAACAAAAGCGAACTGGCTGTTGGATATTGCACCCTCTACGGCGATATGGCAGGTGGGCTGGCCGTGATCAGCGATGTGCCGAAAACGATGGTTTACGAGCTGGCGCGCTGGATCAATTCCGATTATTCAGCACAATCAGGCGCTAAACGAGAAATCATTCCGAGATCAACAATTGAAAAAGCGCCCAGCGCAGAGTTGAAACCGAACCAAAAAGACCAGGACACATTGCCGCCGTACGAAATTCTCGATCAAATCCTGCAGCTGTACGTGGAAGAAAACTTGAGCGCGCGCGACATTATTGCGCGCAGATTCGACGAGAAAACGGTGCGCTGGGTACAGCGCCACGTCGACCTAAACGAATACAAGCGGGAGCAAGCCGCGCTCGGCTTGAAAGTAACAAGCCGCGCCTTTGGGATGGGCCGCAAGATGCCGATTGCGCAGAGGTACGTGGATTAAGCGGATATCGTGCACCGTGCAGGAATCGAACCTGCAACCCAGTGATTAAGAGTTATGCCTCTTGACATGTTTGGCCATGTTCCATAATGTGCCATTATGCATACGGAAAAGCCCAGCAAAGCGCGAACTACCCAGGTGTTGCTGTCTCGTAGCGGTGAACCCATATCGGAACAGAGCGGCTCAAGCTTGAACACAAAAAGTGGCAAGCAAGTGGCAAACACGATTACGAGGGGGGCTGGTAAGAATGATTCTCGCTACTGGCGCTCGCGGATCTTCAGGCCAATCAACGCGCGCGGTGAGGCGTCTCCGCATTACTCCATGCGGTTGCAAATGCGCGGGCAACGAATGTCGTTCTCCCTCGGTACCGGAAACGCGGAGGCGGCAGCTCGGAAAGCAGCGAACGTTTACACAGATTTTTTGACGCTCGGAGTCGAAGGCGCTCTTGCCAAGTATCGCCCACAGACGGGCGAGGACATCGCCACTATTGGCGAATATCTTCGCGCAGCGCATGGCGTCATGGACGTGCGACCCGCCACCTTTCACGCGTATGCCCGGCATTTGTGCAGACTTGCTGGTGACATCGTCAAGATCAAGAGGCGCTCGGTGCGTAAGACGAAGTTGAAGGCCAGACGCCAGGAGGTTGAGGCGCAGTCGCTTTTGATCTTCACGCCGGAAGCCGTGCAGGAATGGCGGCTTTCCTTCCTGGCGAAGGCGGGGCGCGACGCACGCAAGGCACGAGCGGCGCGAATTTCCGCCAATTCAATCATTCGCCAGGCGCGGAGCTTATTCGCGCCAAAGGTGTTGAAGTTCTTAAAGACTCTACGCCTTCCCCAACCGCTCCCTTTTGCGGGTGTCGAGTTTTTCCCTCGTGAGTCCATGCGATACACGTCCAGGATTGACGCCGGAATCTTGATGCGGCAGGCCCGAGAGGAACTCGCGAAATCTTACCCGGATGCTTTCCTTGTCATGGTGTTAGCTCTCGGAGCGGGCCTTCGTCGAGGTGAAATAGATAAGCTCCTGTGGCGCGATGTGGACTTTGCCGGTGGGAGAATCTTCATCACAGAAAGCGAACATGGTGAGCTTAAAACCGAGGATTCACGCGGAGCCGTGGACATTGACCAAAGCACGGTGGAAATCCTCCGGGGCTTTCAGGCGAAGGGGAAAGGCCAATTCGTCATTTCCTCGGTGAAATCCAGAGAGGGCGAAGCGTCACGTCCCTGGGGCAATCGCTATCGTTGCGCGGCTGTATTTGAGAAGGCGACGCAATGGTTACGCACGCATGGTGTTGAGGGCAACAAAGCTCTCCACACACTGCGAAAGGAAGCGGGCGCAATTGTCGCAACTCGTGATGGCATCTTTGCCGCGTCGAAGTTCTTGAGACACGCAGGTATTGAAGTGACGGCAGCCC
>Ga0193722_1000027_pt1 | contig 37879 bp, 63 predicted proteins | sample H2m1metaG_FD_143044 | JGI IMG/M metagenome (GOLD analysis project Ga0193722, IMG submission 143044) | Soil microbial communities from a riparian zone of the East river system, Colorado, United States - H2m1 | ecosystem: Environmental > Terrestrial > Soil > Riparian zone | place: USA: East River...
AGTTATCAACGCCGCCGGCGTTGATAACTTTGCTCACCCACAAACGTTAGGGCCAAACCTAAGGCCTCCAACAACTAATGATATCCAAAATCCAGGAACTCAGTGGCTAGATAGTAGTGTTTCCCCTCCTATTATGTGGGAGACTGTAGGTGCTGGTATTTGGCTTCAAGGTGGTGTAGCACCAGCAACAACAACTTCTTTTGGAACTGTTGAACTTGCGACACTATCACAATTACAAAATGGTAATGCGCCAGCAGGAGCTATTGTACCTTTATCTAATGATGTAGCAACCGTTATCGCGGGTGTTGTGGCAGGCGCAGGAGTGCCAGCGACTACGGCACAGCAGGGATATGTTTTTCTTGAAACGGATGCTAATGCCGTTCTTGGTACTGCTCCTAATGCTAATACAGCTTTACAACCTAGCAATCTTGCAGCAGTTTTTGCAGCGCCTCCAGCAGGTGGATTTGGTAGCACAACGCCTAGGCCTGTTGCAGCAACAACATTGTCAACTACAGGCGCTGCAACAATAGGAACAACATTAGGTGTAACTGGAGCAAGCACATTAGCAGCTCTTTCAGCTACTTCGGGAGCTTTCTCAACCACTCTTAATGTTACCGGTGCTTCCACAATAGCGGCTTTATCTGCCACTTCTGGAGCATTTTCAACCACCCTATCAGTAACCGGGGCTTCTACTATTGCAGCCTTATCAGCAACTTCAGGAACATTTTCAACAACACTTGGAGTTACAGGGGCATCAACATTTACCTCAGGAACATTTAGCACAACTTTAGGCGTTACTGGACTAGCTTCATTAACAACACTTGCGGTTTCCTCAACATCAACTTTCACAGGATTAGCGACCTTTAACGGTGGTGCAACTATCGCAAGCGGTACTTTAACGGTAGCTGGATTAACAGTAGTTGGAACAACATTAATTAATAATTCTGGCGGTGCAGCTACTACCATCGGCGGCGCTGCTGCTGGTGCTATTGGGATTGTTGTTGGTTCTGCTGGTAACTTCACATTATCGACAGCTACAGCAGGCGCGACCATGGCAATTGGTTCAGCTTCACAAACCGGAGCAATTACACTAGGTGCTTCAACGGCTGGTCAGATTGTTAATATCTCCAGTGCTGCAACGATTTTAGGCGGAAATACTGTTAACGTATTAGCTGGGGCAACTCCAGGAGCTTCGCAGACATTCAACCTAATGACAGGTGTTGGTACTGCTGGAACATATGCAGTTAACGTTCTTACCGGAAATAGCACAGGAACTACCCAGAGTCTATCATTAGCCACAGGTTCGGCGGCAACTACGATAGCCATTGGTAATGTCACGTCAACTACTGGTATGACACTTTCGGTAGGAACAAATAACTTCTTAGTTAATGGTGCGGTAACTTCAACTTATACTATTGGCACAGCTCTTGGAACTGGTCTAATTTCTATTGGCTTATCAACTGCTGGACAGACGGTAGCTATAAATAATGCTGCATCAAATACCGTTGCCAATATAGTCAATATCCTTAATGGTGCAACGCCTGGCGCGAATAACACTTTAAATATAATGAATGGTGCAGGCACTGCCGGAACTCAGACTGTTAATATTTTAGCTTCTGGAGCTACTAGGGCGGGCGCTATAAATCTAGGCACAGGTGTTGCAGCTCACGTGGTAACTATCGGTCAAGTGACTTCTTCTTTAGTTGTCAATGCCCCACAAGTAAATACTTTAGCATCCGGCACAGCCGTTGGATTAACAATTAATACATCCGCAGGCACAGGGAGAGGCTTAAGTGTTACATCAAGTGGAGTATCAGTTCCAGATATTGCCTCTTTAGCTGGTGGTATTTTAGTAACTCCGACAGATGTTTCAGCAGGAGCAAGCCCTCTAACAGCAAGTAATAGGCACTTTAAGGTTGTATTTAGCGGTGTCAGCATAGCAGCAAATGCCGATCAGACATTAACAATTACCAACACCACTATAACAGGTGCAAACACTGATATAATGATATCATGGTCGGGTGCAACAACAGGCTCAGCCGTTTCGTTAAAGAGCGTAGTACCTGGAGCCGGAACCGTGGCTTTGACTTTTACAAATGGTGTTGGAGCAACCACAACTACATCAAATATCACCGTTATTGGTTGGGTAATGAACTAATAACATATTAGATAGAAAAAAAATAACAAGGAACCACAATGGAAATTCAAACGCAAGCGGTAGTTTTAGTAAAAAAAGATGATAGGACATATTCATTTGTATGCGCAAATAATTCAACTCTTGGCGAGGTATATGATGTTATCCAAGAAATGAGATCTTATATATTTGAACGTATCAAAGAAGTTGAACAAAAACAAAATGAAAAGAAAATTGAACCTATGCAAGAGGCGCAATAATGTCAGATCCTGAACTTGACTCAGTCCAATGTATACCAAATGCAAGTTTTGACTTGGCTACTTTAACCGGATCGTTTCAGCCTTTGAATGGGTCAGGTACAGCGGATAATATCAAGCAACTTGTTATATTTAATGGGTCTGCCGTAGGTGTTGACATTAGCTATGACGGAGTAACAAAGCATGATTTTTGGCCAGCGGGGGCCACAATGATCTTTGATTTTCAAACAAATCATAGTGATAATCCTCCTTATGGATCTGGTACGAAATATCTTCGTGCAGGTCAAATTATCTGGGGAAGAACTTCGATAACTTCAACATTTTTACAGATGAGCGGTTATCGCTAGTTGATTTTTAGGCTTAGGTACCCTATAATTTGTAAACATGTAATAATAAATCTTGTATAAATCCAGATCATATGTATCATGGAACTGCCTATAACAATGCTCAAGATGCTATCCGAGATGGTGCATACAAAAAAAGAAGCTTAACATCTTCTAGATGGATTAAATAATGAGTGAATTCCATATTATCTCAACTTCCGCTCCTCCTCCCCCAACAGTACCAACCAGTTTTACTGTAGATATTACGGATAATACTACTGTAATGGGAGTTCCTGTATCTGCCGTGACTGTTATACCTCAAGCTAATGTTTTAAGAGTAACTGGGGATAATGGAATTAATACAGTTGCATCCGCTGCATTCCCCGGGGTGATGATTCTCTATTTTACTAGGGGAGAAGTAACTACCATTGGAGCAACAACAAGCGCCTGTTTAACATATCCTATAAATACAGATTCTGCATTAACAATGCAATTGATCGTGATAGGACGCGATACCACAACCGGGGACGCCGTCGGTGGATATTCCACATGTACTGTCAAGAATGTTGCTGGAACTGTATCGGTCATCGGAACACCTGATATTATCGTTAATCGAGGAACAACCTTTGCGGGAACGGTTACGTTTACGGTTGCCGGATCAGGTTCAAACTTTATTGTTAACGTTACCGGAGATGCTGGCAAGACGATTAAATGGACAGCAGTTTTACCAGGAATTGTTTCAGACTAAAAGGATATTATGGCTGGCATAGATAATGATGTCTTTTACGGGAAAAACTGTGATTATACAGGCGTTGCACCTCCACAAGAATCTAAGGGCTTATTCACAAATGGGCAATTATGGATAGGAACCACTGCCGTTAATGCAGGGGGAACCCATGTTAATGTTAATACTTTAACCGCCGGATCAGGCGTTACAATAACGAATGGTGCAGGAACTATTACAATTGGTTTAACTGGTGGAGGAGTAGCAGTTGAGCATTTAACAGCAGACTCCGGCGGACAACTTAACCCTGACGGATCTAACAATTTCAATTTATTAGGCTCAGGAAGTATAACCACGGTCGGTTTAGGAAGCACAATAACGACGCAGTTAACAGGACTTACTAATCATGCCGTTTTAGTAGGAGCAGGAACAACCACTATAACAAAAGTAGGCCCAACAGCTACCGCAGGTCAAATTTTACAATCGGCAGGCGCAGCAGCCGATCCAGCTTTTTCAACTGCTACTTACCCAGCAACAACAACAGTAAGCCAAATCCTATATTCCTCAGCAACTAACGTTGTCTCTGGCCTTGCCACAGCAAACCGAGGTGTTTTAACGACAGGAACAACAGGAATACCGGTTATTACAGCATTGGCAACCGATGGTCAGCTTATTATTGGATCGACAGCAGGAGCACCAGCAGCAGCAACTTTAACGGCTGGGTTAGGGATTACTATTACTAATGGTTCTAATAGCATTACCATTGCAGCCTCACAGGGGATGACTTGGACAGATGTTACGTCAGCAACACAAACCCTTGCGGTTTTCAATGGCTATTTTACAGATAGAGGCGCAGGCGTCACATACACATTGCCTGCAACAGCGGCATTAGGGGATTTAATAAAGATTGATGGAAAACTTGGACTTACGACAATTGCACAAAACGCCAACCAGTCCATTAGATTTAGCTCAGCTATAACGACAGTAGGCGTGGGTGGTACAGCTACGGGAACTAATTTAGGCGATTGTGTGACGTTAAGATGCTCAACTGCCGGAGCTTCCACAGTATGGGTTGCTGAGAACTTCGTTGGAAATTGGACGATTGTTTAGATGGGGTCTATTAATTGCATAAATGAGAAAAACATTGGAATTCAGTCACTGGCATCGTCAGGCGTAATCAATGGCGTTACGATTACAGGGACAGCGAATCAGATAAGTATTTCCTCAAATGCTGATGGGACGGCTGGAAATCCAACGGTAGCACGCTCAGCAACAATAGTTAATAGCACTCAACCTTGTTTCATGGCGTATTTAAGCGGAAACTTGACGGATGTAACGGGCGATGGCACTAATTATACAGTAATTTTTGATACAAAAGCATTTGACCAAGGCACTAATTACAGCACATCGACCGGAAACTTTACTGCCCCGGTGACCGGATTATACTTATTAACATCCTCTATAACTTTGTCTGGAGTGTTAGCAGGTAATTCAAGTGCAAACTTAAGGTTTAATAGCAGTTTAAGTAAAGCCTATAGAGGGTTATTATTTAACCCTTTTACAATATCTGTTTCAGGTGTTGTCGGGGTGAGTTTTTCTTTATTTGTTAAGTTGACTGCAGCTGAAAACATAGCCTCGCAGATTATTGTGAGTAATGGCACAAAAGTAGTAGATGTTTTATCAGGCTCGGTAAGTAGTTTTTTTTCCGGTGCATTGATTACATAGGAAGTCATGGCAATAATAAATTGTGTAAATCAAAATTCTACGGGAATACAGGTTCTAACCTCGACCCCTGCATTTGTTGGACGAACACTAACCGGAACCACTAACCAAATAGCTATCTCCAACGGTGACGGGACTTCGGGAAATCCCACTATAGCCCTTGCATCTACGGTATTGAATGCAACCCAACCAGCATTTTTAGCCTATAATAGTGCTCAGATTTCAAATATTACAGGCGATGCCACAGCTTATACAGTTTTATGGGATGCTGAACAATATGATCAGGCCTCAAACTTTAATACTGGAACCGGGACTTTTACATCCCCGGCAACAGGAAAGTATTACTTTGCATGCACATTGTCGTTAGGGGGATTGCTACTCACACATACTACCTGCACAGCTTCTATAGTAACAACATCGACAACATTTGCATGTATAGACTTCAACCCCTTTACAGATGCAATAGGAACTAATATAGCGATTAATTTTTCAGCAATAGCAGCTATGACAGCTAATGACACTGCGACCATATTGCTTACGATATCAGGTGGAACTAAAGTCGTTGATATCCTCTTTGGTTCATCGGCGAACCTTTTGAGTAGTTTTGGCGGATTCTTAATATGTTAAAATTAATCAAATATGTGTACCATTGTGATAAAACAGGTACACATGTTAAGGAAATGCTCAGTTTGTGGTGAAGAAAAAGAAATCGAAAGATTTGTAAAACAGACAGGGAAATATAGATCAGATCCCTACCGCAAAGATTGTAAAGATTGCAGAAATTTTCGCAGGCGTGAGAAAATTAAAATAGAGCCTAAATTTTGGAATCGAGGAACTGGAAAGGGTAGATGGACTGTAAATTATCATAAATGGAGAAATTCAGTTTTAGAACGTGATAATTTTGAATGTCAAGAATGCGGAGAAAAAGAAGTATTACATTGTCACCACATTATCTCTTGGAAAGAAAATTATGATTTAAGATTTAATGTAGATAACGGGAAAACCCTTTGTAGGTCATGTCATATAAGATTAGAATCATTGGAAAGACATAAAAAAGGGATTTCAAAAGAGACTAGAAAAAAAATGAGCGAATCGTTAAAGGGTCATACTTCTTGGAATAAAGGTATTCCAATGACGGAAGAAGCTAAAAAAAATCTAAGTGATAAGAGAAAAGGAAACACTCTTAATAAAGAGATTAGGAAAAAAATCAGCGATTCATTAAAAGGGCGAAAAGCCTGGAATAAAGGATTAACTCGTTATGGCCCAACAAATTCTTAGCACTAATACTTTTTGTGAAGCCAAATTTCTTGTTGATCCTGATGCTTCACAGGGTGGGTATACTACTATTTCAACAGCTTTAACTGCGGCTTCGTCGGGTTCGACCATTTTCATACGCCCCGGAACCTATACGGAAAACCTAACTCTAAAAGCAGGCGTCAACCTCTGTGCCTATGATTGCGATGCATTAACGCCAAATGTAATTATTCTAGGGAAATGTACTTACACGGGCGCAGGAACTGTTTCAATATCAGGGATACAACTAAAGACAAATAGCGATTTCTTTTTAGCTGTCACAGGATCGGCAGCATCAATAGTAAATTTGAGAAATTGTTATCTAAATGTTAATAATAATACGGGGATAAGTTTTACATCATCCGGTGCAGGGAATCAAATTAATATTGAAAATTGTTATGGGGAGACAGGAACTACAGGAATTACATATTTTACCATGACTTCAACTGGAACAATGTTCATACAAAATTGTCATTTTGAAAATAGTGGAAATTCTGTAACAAATTCTACTAATTCCGCAGGATCAGTTTATATTAATAGCAGCAGATTTGTTTGCCCAGGTATAACAACAACATCAACCGGTGCTATTCAAATTAAGAATTCGGACATCCTTGTTGCTGCTGCAGGAAATACCACAATGATTACGCACGGCGGAAGTGCTTCAAACAGTTTTATATATAATAGCTTTATCGGAAGTGGAACTGCCTCCGCTGTGTCTATTGGTTCAACTTTAATTATGGGCGGTTGCGTAGTTGATAGCAGCAATACAAATGCAATCACAGGCGCAGGAACGCTTTTAAACGCTGGGATTTCATTTTCAAATTCAAGTGATACAATAAATACTACTACTCAAACAGCAAGAACATTCAGGAGTGGGATATTCGGTTCTAACGTTACAGGAACTACCGCAGATTCAACTTATCAATCTCAAATAGTCGGCGGACAATCCTGGATGTGGGGTCTGGATAATAGTGATACAGATGCGTATGTTTTGGCCTCTTCAGCGGCATTAGGAACAACTAACGTTATGAGAGTGGCTACTACGGGAGAGATTAATTATCCTTTACAGTCGGCCTTCCTAGCAACAGTTACGTCGAATATACTTGATGTAACCGGGGATGGAACAACCTACACTATTGTATATGATAACGAGGTGTTTGATCAAAATGCAGACTTTGCGTCCGGAACATACACAGCACCCATAACAGGAAGGGTTCAGTTATCGGCAAACGCATCTTTTAATCAAATCCCTGTAGGCTCAACATCGGGAAACCAAGCGATTGTAACATCAAATAGATCGCTTAGAATTGGTTTGCTATCATGGGGCACGGTAGCTTCAGGAAACCAAGTAACTATCGCAGGATCTGTTTTGTGTGATATGGATGCTGCCGACACAGCAACAGTTCAGGTCACATTAACAGGATCTACAAAAACAGCAGACGTGAACACCACGAGTTGGTTTTCAGGCATAATTTTAGCATAGGGGACTTATGAAGATTTCAGTTGATGATAAAGAATTGTTTACACTTACAGAGACACAGAAGAAGGTCATACAAAATGACATCCACTTGGATATCTTCGAAGAAGACATGAAAAGGCGACTTCAATATATCCTAATGCATAAGCATGAGAGATGCATGGAAAGATTGAAAAAAGAATGGGAACCTAAGCTAAAGTCGCTAGGGGTAAAGTCTTTTCCTGCCGACGATGAAGCATTTGCCGAACTTGTTTTCTCACAACCATCCTACAAGAGCAGAAGTCAGAGAGAATCAATTATCGAGTAGAAGATCGGGCTTTTCTTCATGACAAGGGCATTGTGAACTATGCATTAACATGTATGGTTCCCATAAATGCCCCTCAAACTCTATGACGCCGGGCTTTGGATAGTATTCATCAATATAATATGGCTCATCGGCACATAAAGACATAGATAAGAATATAAATAGAGCTATAGCCATAAAACCTCGGATTAAAACATGTCGGAATCATCTTTATGCATGGGATCATTATCTTGCTTACGTCGATCTCTTTTTTCAGCTAGATAACTTGATATCAAAATCATGATCAGTATCACGGCAATGAATAAAAAAACTATTTGCAGAATCATGAAAATCCTTGTGAAATGAAATATAATTTATATATAACTATGAAAAACAGCAAGAGCAAATATGAATAAATACATCTTCTCGTTATTTTTTCTTTTCCATTCCTGCACATACTCCATAACAATGGTTCATACTGAAGGCTCTGCTACAGATGTAGTTGATGAAACAGCAACTAATACCCCTAATGTTTCACCTACAATAACCTTACCAATGATCCCTGGAGTATAGTATGCCTTTAAAACATGGTAAAAGCAAGAAAGTTATTGGGAAAAACATAGCTGAAATGGAGTCTTCCGGACATCCTAAAAAACAGGCGATTGCAGCCAGCCTAAACGAAGCAAGAAAGAGTGGAGCGAACATTAAAAAGCCTAGAAAATAACCTTATTCTACGGTATATTAGCTCTTTAATAGGAGATAAGTATGCCTAAAGGTGTTTATGTTAGGAAATCGCATCATAAAACGGGAAAATTTGAAAGAAGTGATGAACAGAAAGAAATTCTAAGAAAAAGATTTCAAGAACAATCTCGTTTAAGGATAGGTAAAAAACGCATTTTCAGTGACGAATGGAAACGTAAGATGAGTGAATCCAGAATGGGGAAAGAACCTTGGAATAAAGGGAAAGTAGGAATTTATTCTGATGAATGCCTAAAAAAAATTAGGAATGCAAGAAAAAAACAAATCATCACACAGAGCCAAAAAATAAAACAAAGCTTAACAATGAAGCGTAGGGTTTCTGAAGGAAAATGTCATTTATGGAAAGGAGGAATTAATCCAATTCATAAGGCATTAAGAAAGACAGTGGAATATAAACTTTGGCGAACTTCAGTATTTGAAAGAGATAATTTTAAGTGTGTGATATGTGCAAATGATAAGAGCGGAAATCTTGAAGCCGATCATATAAAAGCATTTTCGTTATATCCAGATTTGAGACTTTGTATTAATAATGGAAGAACTTTATGTAAGGAATGCCATAGGAAAACGGATACATTTGGATTTAAAGGAAATATTCAAAATAGATATCAGCCGGAAAAGAAAGTCAGGAGCTAAAATTCCACGCAAGAAATAGTCATGAATGAACGAGATCGAATAAAAAGAAATCTCCTCTATAATGAAAAATGGGTTGAAAGAGATCTCTCGGAAAAGCAACGCAAATATAGAAGAAATGCTATCGCCTATTCAAAGACGTTTAACGGAAAATCCCCCGAAATAATGATTGAAGGGGATGAAATAACATGGAAACGACCATCAAAATTTGGATAAAGCATGGATAAGAAAATTAAAGCCATTATGAAAGATACAAAGAAAATTGAAAAAAAAGAATCATCTCTTTTGAAAGCCGATAAAAAAAATGACAAAATTGTGGACAAGGCCAAGAAGATGAAAGGCAAATGCTAATCTTCATGAGGCGTTTTGTCAGTTGATTTAATCCAAGTCATCAAATAATCCTTTTGGTCTGATTTCTAGCAGTAATTTTTGATATATTCATTCAGTTTTTCTTTGGCTCCTTTTTCCTTTGGTTTCCAGGAAAGAGAGCTTCCTTTTTGTCTATTTTCCTTAGTTTTAAGATACTGAAGATTAGAAATAACATGTTGTCCTCCTTTGGATAAGGGAATTATATGATCTACTTCATATCCTTTAGGAGTATTCAAATAAAATTGTCTAATACATTCCAATTCTTCCTTTGATAATTCTTTTGTCAAATTCCGATATCTTAAACCACTAATGCAATCTCTGCGTTTAGCAGACTTTTTACCATTTTTTGATCTACAATATTTTTTGTGATTTTCTAATATATATTCTCTATTGTTTTCATAATACAATCTTCTATATAGATATCGTTTCCTATCTTCTCTTTTAACGTCAGTTTTAAATAAATTATTACATCTTTTAATAAAGTCTAGTTCTAGCATAACCCGGCTGATAATATATATTATGTTGTAATTAAATTAATTTCTAACTATCACAAATAAATGTGGAGGCATATTTCTTTAATTCGTCAAAATAGTTAAAATAATCATTTGAAAGATTTGACACTTTACTCATTCAAATTCTCTTCATCTCTCATGTCCTCAGGCGCAAATACAGTCCCATCAACAGAAATATATCCTGGCCACATGCAATTTACTCGGGCGTCATTATATGACTCCACTGCATTTATGCATTGTCTCATAGCTTTATATGCTTCTTTAGCTATGTGCAGTTTATCTTTCATTTTCATTGCCTCTCAGCTCCGCACATACCACAGTATCTAATCCTATTGTCATTCTTGTGCCTACATGATGAATTTGGACATGTCCATGTACCTGATTTCACTTTCATTTCATAATCATAATAATCGGCTTGCTTAATTTCGCATTCCATAACTTCACTGCAATGGGGACATACGATAATAAAATCCTGTGCGCTAGCCACAGAAAAAAACAACAACAACAAACAACATAACCATTGAAACATAATCACAGTATCCTTTTTGTGTATTTTATCTATCTTTGTTTGAGATTCAATATTATGCATCTCATGTTGAAGCCAGAATTTGTCATATGGAAGCATTTAAAGACTTTCCTTATATTCTTTCATCCCATTCCCATAAAACATTGAATAACACCTTCCTCCTGTTTAGAAGGTTCTATTTTTATTTCAATATCGTAACCAAAAAGATTTATTATATTAAATAATCTTTCAACACCAAAATCCTGGAGTTGCATTTTCAGTAAATGGGAAACTTTTGGCTGAGTAACATTAATTATTTTTGCTATTTCTGTTTGATTTAATGTTAATGATTTTTCCTCAATGATTTTTTTGATAAAGAATCCTAACTTTTGTTTTAATTTTTGTATTTCTGTCATCACTTCTCCTTAATATATTTATCAAACCATATTTCAATCACATCTTTAGCATCTCTAATTGATATTTGCGATGCTGTTCTATCCGGATAAGCATTGAGTAGCATTACTGAAAAATCAAGCAATATGGCTTTAACATCATAATCAGTCATCTAGTCATTTCCTTTAAGTAAGAATTTTTCAGCCTTTCAATTTCCTTATCCACATGATCCGTTATTTCTTGTTTGAGTATATCAACATTTATTCTCATCTGTTTTGAAACTTCTTCGAATGTTGGAATATATTCAGGAATTGGAATATATTCAATTTGAGATGGCCAAAATATCATTGATGTTACTCTTGTGTCAGAGCCAGAATCATCCATTTGAGATGGCCAAAATATCATTGATGTTCCTCTTGGGTCAGAGCCAGAATCATCCATTAATCATTTCCTTATAAAATTCCCATTCCATTTCGATCATACGCTCAATAAACTTATCATCTCTACCTACCGCCACTACAACCCCACTACTTCCGTCAAAGCTAAAGTAATAGCAGCAATCAACATCGCAAACACTAATCTGATGCTGTACTTGCGGATAATAGTAATCAGGGATCTTTCCATTTTTTGCTAACTCGTGGTTTTTTTTGTTGGTGCACTTTACCTCGAGAATCATCTTATTGTCAATGCAAACTCCGTCTAGAGATGCAAGCATGAATGGATGCTCTATGCTTTGGTATACTCCAGGAATAAATAAGTTACCTAATATATCCTCAGCCATTGCTCTAGCTGTAGGCTCTAATTTTATACCTCTTTCCATGAGGTAATTTCTTTCTTTCTCAGTCCTTGTCCCTTGTTTTCTCTCTAATGCTTCTTGTCTAGACGTCCATTTAGATAGTCCCATAACCTCTAAACAATCGCTTGCGCAGACGTGTTTTCTGCGAAGGGCAAGCCATTCTGGACTACCCTGCTCAACATGATGCCTAATTGCATTCACTCTGCGTCCTTGCGCTAATATCATTTTCTATTTTCCTTTTTTATTTGATGGTCATTTGATGGAAAGCTGTCTATATCCACCCATTCATGCTCTACAAATTCTGTAGACTGTAATTCTTGTTTGATTTCCAGCACATCTTGATAAATGCGCTGGAATATGTCAGGGTTATAAGACGAGATCATTATTTAGTTCCCCTTAAATAAATCTATTATCTTTGTCATTGCCCATCCACCTATAATTCCTCCCAAAATTCCAGTAAATAAACATGTAACTATATTTATTATTATCATTCCTCATCCTTTACAACGTTGATTGTCATCTCTTTTTCAACTAACATCTTTTGATGTTCATCTCTTTTCTTAATCAAAATCTTCTTTATCTTTTCAAAATCTTTTTCAGGTAATCCCTCAACACCTTCAGTTTGATAGGATTTCTTGATATATTCCCCAAAGCCTTTTTGCGATTCTTCAGAACATTCATTAAGTAATTGCTGTAATTCTTTTGCATGATCTAAAGCGATTACTTCTATGTAAAGCTGTTTTACATTACTCTCTTCTGTTTGATCCATTTCTTCTTTACCATAGATACCGCTCATTTCAGCAGGGAATGCCTTACGCAAAGCCAAGCACTCGGCACATTTGCTGAGCATAATATGAGCTTTTGTCTTCCAGAAAGTATTCTTACCGTCGTATTCATCGAAACGAGCATTAGCACTCACTTCATGCCACGTGCCATCCCTAGTTTGTTTTTTTACATAAGCAGTTGCAGAAACTAGATTTCCATTAGCATCGTAAGTAAACGTTGTTTCTTTTCCGGGAGCATATCTGCCGCTTCTATCTGCAATCAATCTAAACCCGTCAACGGAGGTTTGTATTACTCTCTGTCCACCACGTGGAACGCTGTAGATCTGTCTTGCAAAAGGATCTAATCCGGTCCGTTGGCATGCATAGATAAAGAACTTAAGCTCATCATCCGTGCTGCCCTTACATATAGTTGTTTTCAGCAATTGTATCTGGCTATTGTCAAACCCCATGGCTGGGGGGTGGCTTATGGGTTCTACTTTTTGTAAAGCGTGCATTTGTTTTGTCCTTGTGTTTATTTTCTCATCATTCTTATTGCTTCTATACTCTCTAAAATATCTTTAGTTAACGCTAGATTGTCAGGAATTGCAATCAAACACTTTTCGAGTGTCTCCGAAACTTCTTTCATTGTTACGTCATAAATTCTTAGACAAGCTATTATGCTATTCAACTCGTCTATATTATTTTTAATCATGATCTACCTCGCTGCCAAAAATTTCTCGATCTGAAAATCGTATTTCACATCGATTAGCAACGTGTCAATTTCAGACTGTAGAATTAGTATTTTCCGGTGACAAGTTTCAATTCTTCTGTTTTCTTCTTGCATCAGATATAATTTTTCTTGTATTTGTTCTATTGTCTTCATAAAGCATCTCCTTCCAAGGTTTTTTAAGGTCATTTGAGGGCGCGAGTCGTGTCGCGCCCTTTTTCTTTTAATCATCGCTATCAATTCTATCATCTCTTATCTTATTCCAAAGCTGCTCAAACTTAGATCGATTGTCTGTTAAAGCATAAAACATTAACATTCCTTTTTCATCTAAATCTTGTAATGCCCATCTCCCCTCATCCCAATATTTGTTCATAATCATTTGTAAAGCGTATTCATCTTTCTCTATAAAGCTTGTGTATTGCATTTTTTGTCCTTTGTTCAAGTCATCCTTGACTTTATTCTTGTTTCATGGTATCACTATATCATAATCCAATAATAAAGAACAAGATCTTTTTCATCAAAAAGGAAAAATAATATGCATTTAAAGAAATGGCTTGATAATAATGGACTCACCTACCAGGAGTTTGCCAACCGCATTGGAATACATCGTCAGACTATTGTAAATTTAATGGGTGGTAAAGATATAAGACTTAGCGTAGCTGCGAAAATCGAAGATGCAACACTTGGTGTTGTAAAATGTCGTGAACTTTATCTAGAGACAAGTGACGACGAGCCCCAAACAAAAAAAGAAAAACAACAACAACATGATCAAGCTTGCTTGAATACACCAATCGGTTCCAACGATGCGAACTAATTCCTCAGCTATTTCCTTCCAAACATCTCGCATGGCAACCTCTTTTTTAAAATTAAGATTGCCTGAAAATAATTATTTGTACAAGATGTCAAAGGAATATTGGAGACTAGAAAGCTATGCCGGGGACATCCACTTCCCCGGCACAACACAAATGCGAATCACCCGGCTTTATTCAGATGATACGTTTACAAAACAAGAACGGCAGCAGATTATAATGATTGAGAATTTTTGTAAAGAGCCTTATCAGGAAAATCCCCCTCACCCCTACATTGAACAACTAGCAAATCATGCCCACGCATGTATTAAGACCTACTATAAGTTATGGCGTACTAGGGATAAAAAAAATACAATCCTCATACTTCAAGCCAACTTACCACACACTTTAAACATACAACCTCAGAAATTCATCCGTGATGTAATCGATATTTGCAATGAAGGCCTATGCAGTTGGGCTAAAGTAAAGAAAAACAAAAAACAATACATTCAAATTGAACTAGTAGGCTGGGCATATGGTGATGACAACCAGGATTAGCCTATGTGGGGAATGTGCTAAAGCCCTCAACGATGCTTATCTATTCAATCTATGGGAAACCACGTGCAGGCAAAAAGGCTTATACAAACGAGCATTTCATATGTATATAGATTGTGCTATTGTGCATGATTCTATCCGCGAACTTGAGCATAAAGGCTACATAATCACTACAGAGGTTAGCGAGTCGACATTAGCTATGATCCCGGCCAAAGAATATAACACTTTCAACGGAAAAGAAGATTCTCTATTCTATTGTGCAAATCCAAATCAACACTTGGAGCTTTGTAATGACTAAATTTATATCAAGCTATGACGGCCATTATATTAATGTTGATTACATCACTAATATTTCATGTACTGATAAAGAAATCATTGTTTTTTTTATAGATGGTACTGGCGGTGATCATGCTTATTTGCACAGAAATGTAAAAACGAAAGCCGAAGCACAAATTTGGCTTCGTGATTTTATGATAAAGGAAGGTCTTTATCATGACTAAGTTTATAGCTTGTCTATCAGGACAATACGTAAATGTCGATCAAATCACAGGATTTTATTTATGGGAAAATCCTGAGGGCTGGCATGTAATATGTTACATTATAGAAATTGACGAACCTGATAGGGAATGGATGATAAGTTCTAATATGTCAGATGAAGAAGAAGCGCAAAAATGGCTAGACAAGTTCATGGAAAAGCACGGCCTATGCCTTGAACCAATCACCCCATCCAGGTGCTTTTAATGAGACGTAAGAGGATGAATGAAAATTATATAGTTATAGAAACAGAAAACCCGTGCTGATAACACGGGTTGTCTTGACTAGGGTATAACACTGAAAGATGTCTATATCCTATCGAGATTAATTATTTATCACAACAAAAAATAAATATTTGATAGGAGAAAATTATGTCAGCACTTCCAGAGAACACCGACGAACAGGATAGCAAACCAGGTTATTTTGCTGTGATTCCAGCAAATGTCCGCTATTGTAAGCAATTGCCTCCTTGCGCTCGTCTTCTTTATGGAGAAATCACAGCCCTTGCCAACAAATATGGCTATTGCTGGGCAAAAAACGAATACTTTGCTGATCTTTATGAAGTTGATGTTTCTACAATCGTCAGATGGCTAGATGCATTGAAAAATCTAGGATTTATCTTTGTTGATTCGCGAAAAGATGGATTTACCTGGAAAAGAAAAATTTGGATTTCTAAAGAATCTCAAGAAATGTTTACGAAAGTGCAAAAATGCACTATCGAAGATGCAAAAAAAAGTGTTCGAGCATGCAAAAATGCATCTCCTCTCATTATAGATAAGAATAGTACATTGGAAAAAGAAACAAACAACAACACAGAAAAGCCGCCCAAAGCGGCTGTTGTTGATTTGATTTTTTCAGATGAAGAAATGGAACGATTAGGTAACTTTTCTTCAGACCAAATCGCAGAAGCAAAACAAACAACAAATCGAGATTGTATCCAAAAAGCTAATCATTCCAGAGTGAAGTTCTTTTTCAAAGTTATCGAATCTCTTACTGCAAAGAAAAAGACAAAACTCCCCATATTTGAAGAAATTTCCAAATACTTTCAAAAAGATAAGGAATACAACGGAGCGACTTGTTTCTTAAATAATGAGGGAATCTCTTTTCACCGTGGACAAAAAGATGAAGGCTTAAAATTTGATAAATTTTGGTCATGGGATAAATTTAAATCCTTATGCGACAGTTTTGAAATCAAATTCAAACGAGATTAATCATGGCCGAAGATTGGGAAAATCTCACTTACACTAGGAGTTGGATGAAAGAACCTAGGAAAAAACCCGATTGGGTATCCTTTGGTCTAAAGAAAAATGAACAAAATCAACCCGACAAAATGTTTGAAATTGCTCTGCAACCTCCAGTATGCTACCCTATGGGAAACAAGGCAAACAGAATACCATTAGCCCTAGATCACAAAAAGTATGTAGTCGAACTAAACCAAACTTGGCTTACCTACTGCAACCTGGGATATAAACTTGATGAAGATATCAAAAATAAAGGGCTAGACTTTGAATTGGAGCGAAAAATAAGACAAGGGTTGACCACACCCACCATAAATGAAAAACAAAGCATACAATCGAAAATAAACGACCTTACAGACTTATGGCACAAATGACTATAACCCACTATAACTTGATATAACTATGCGACTCATCACATCTACAGTCATCCCCATTCGTCTAGTCAGCGAAGCTAACAACCATGACCATTGGGCTAAGAAATACTCCAGACAAAAGAAACTACAACAACGCATCAAATTAGAATGGTTACACCTTCGACCGGATATCAAACTACCATGCGAAATTCACCTAATCCGCCACGGCCTTAAAAATCTCGATGATGACAACCTAGTCCATTGTTTCAAGGGAATTCGCGACACTCTTGCTAGCTGCATCACACCAGGATTAGCCCCAGGACAAGCCGATTCTAACACCCAAATTCAATGGATATACTCACAAAAAATCTCTAAAACCTACGGATTACAAATAGATATTTATGCGTAATTCACTTGTTCTCATACTTCTCTACTATGATAATGCACTTCTCAATACAAATCATACCAACATAATTTAAATGCTGACTGAAAAATAAACAAATATTACTAAAACTTGAAAGAAAACGAACTATCCAGAAATCAAAAAATTCCCTCATTCTTCCTCACCAAATAACTCACTCATCTTCCTAACATGCGCCTCCCACAATTCCTTTCCCTTCATCCCTCTAGTATGCTTACCCGTTGCCATCTCCTCGATCTTCTCCTGCATTTCCCTTTTCCCTTTCTCTTCCACTGTCATGTCAAATAAATCTAATTGAATATTCATAATAACCTCTCTACTTTAAGAAGCCTCTTCTCTAAATCCAAAATATACTCATTAGAACAGCGATTCATAAGCATTTTTTCCATAGCATCCATCCTTTCCTCTATCGTCATCATCTTCTCAATCTTCGGCGCATCCGGGATAAACACATAACACCAATAACATTCACCTTCCCATGCAAACTCTTCTTCCATTCCAACATAAACTTCACCACCTTCTTCAGGAAAAAACGCATAAATATACTTATCTTCTGCAGGTTTCACATCTTTATAGTTATTCCATGTGAATTGTCCAAACTTTTCGTTCATTTATTATCCTTTGTTATCTTAAATTCTTGAAGATGCTTTATTAACAATTTCACATCCTGATATTTTATTTTGAAGTTAGTCATTAAACTTTCTGGCCGTGGCCTAAACGTTACTTCTAAAACATCTGGTTCACACTCTTCACAAATATGCCACCAATCAGGAGTGAAATTCTTTCTTAACCTAGCAGGATTAGTGCACTTTTTACATATTTCACAATAATGTGCCCCACATCTAATCTTTTCAGTTGTCATCTTTTAGAACTCTATTAATAAGATTAGCATCCAATTCTCTGAATTTTCTTTTTAGAATAACTATAGCTTTAACATCTTTTTCCATAGGTCTTTGTCCTAAACCTTTCCTCGCAAATATTTCAGCACGTGTACATATTCTTTCTAGAAACTCTCTTTCTTCTTCAGTGATGTCAATAATCATTCCAACTCTCCTTTTTATCCGGATAGTTCAGTTATCCTGTTTTTCCGGATAACCAAATCCGAATATGTAACAAAAATATCCTCATATTCCAATTGTCTTGAATAACTCGCGCATTCTAGCATCGCTATTTTAATCGTTCATCACAAAAATTTATTTGACATCATCAGGCTCTAAATACATATTCACAAGATCAACTATAATCTCTTGTATGCTAATGTCTAACTCCACGCTTGCTAACTTCAACTTCTTGTGAAGCTCCAAAGGCAGCCTCACTGCTAATATCTTCGTATCGTCCATTACTTCCTCTCCTTCAGCAGGTCAACAAACATCTTATACAATTGATCTATCCTCACCGCATGACCGTCCAAACGATTACCTAATTTGTCCACAGATTGAGCTATACCCTTAACATCATTATCTAGCTTAGTAACTACCCACACTAACAACGCAGCTAATGCGCCTATCAACGCTATATTTACTCCCAAAATCGTATATACTTGATTCCATTCCATCGCTAGATCTCCTTAAATTTGCTTTGATAACAACAATATAGCAAATAAGCAACTTATCTTGCAAGCAAAATTAATAAAAAGAAAATACTTTACAAAAATAATACAAACTACAACAGTAGTATCATATCATTAAAAAAAATAGTACTTGTAAATTATGGCAAGACCTTTAAAGGAAATCAACTGGGATTATGTCGAAAGATTGGTTATGGCTGGGTGTAAAGCAGTTGAAATATATCCAGAATTAGGAATAAATGAAAATACTTTTTACTATAGGTTTAAAGATTATTTCGGCGAAAGTTTTCAAGATTATCACGGCAAATTGCACAGTATAGGTCATGGAAAAATTAGACTTACTCAGTTCGAAAAAGCCTTAGATGGTAATTCTCAAATGCTTATGCTTCTAGGCGAAGAATGGTTAGGTCAAAGAAAACAATCAGAGCAAACCCCTCCAAAAGATTCTCAAGTTGATAATGAAAACATCGAGATGGATGAAAAACACAAGTTAAGACAGCGCATAGCAGAACTAGAGGAAGAACTTGATAACAAGTCCGAAACAGGATCAGAGCTATAGTGAAGCTACCCACCGCTTCAACATATGGGTAGGCGCTGTAAGATCAGGTAAAACATTCTCAAGCATACGTAAATTCTTAAACAGGCTTAAGCATGGTGTGCCAGGTGATGCCATGATCATAGGAGTCAACCGTGGAACAATTCATCGAAATGTACTTACGCATATGTATAATACTTTGGGTTTTCCTTGCCCTAGTCCGATGTCGAATAAGACAAGCCTTTACGGTCGTAACCTATATTTTGTTGGGGCACCTGATGTTAGCGCTGTCACAACCATACAGGGAAGTACATTGGCATACGCTTATGTCGATGAGGCCACTTGCATTCCTGAACCTTTTTGGAAGATGCTTGAAACGCGCTTAAGCGTTCCGGGCGCTCAGCTCTTTGCCACATGTAACCCGGAAGGCCCAGCACATTGGCTTAAGAAAGAATATCTAGACCGTCCAGATATCCACGATCTAATTTCATGGCAGTTTAATCTAGATGATAACCCCATATTAGATGATGCATATAAAAAAGCTATCAAAGCATCATTTAACGGTATGTGGCATAAGCGCTATATCTTAGGGGAATGGGCTCTAGCAACTGGAGCTATATACGACACATATGATCATGACAATGAATACCATCTTGATTACCCTAACCCAAATTATTACATCGTTGGGATTGATTACGGTACAACCAATGCCACGGCGGCGGTTCTTATTGGCGTTACCCCGAATCGTTGGCCTCAGTTACATGTTGAGAAAGAATATTACTATGATTCAGTTAAAGTTGGACGGGCCAAAACAGATGCTGAGCTTGTCAAAGATATTAAAGATTTCATCGGTTATAAAAGCGTATCTGCTATTTACCTCGATCCTTCTGCTGCATCTCTTAAAATTGCACTACAACAAGCAGACTTACCCGTAATTTATGCTCTTAATGATGTCCTACCAGGGATAAAGACAACTGGTAAATTCATCGCAGGTAAAAATCTAGTTATTCATCGTGGTTGCACTACTCTTCGCGAACACATTCAATCCTATGCATGGGATCCTAAAGCAGCAGATCGAGGAGAAGATAAACCCATAAAGAAAAACGACCACATCTTGGATGCGTTACGTTATGCCTGTTATAGTGCATTTACTCAAGGAGAATTCAATTCACCCGATGAACAACTAACAATAGATCAATTGAGACGTAAAGTTTATCAAGAAAATGATGGATACGGATTTATGAACCCTGCTATGGGTGGAGGATATTTTTAAAATCTCCGGAAGCAGGGATCGAACCTGCGACAGCTTGATTAAAATTCATCGGAAAAAACAAGAAAAAACTGAATTAAAATAATAATATGATATATAGTTAAAATTTAATTATATCGGTGATTCATGGGTTCATATGATAAAGGCGGTTACAACCTAGGTGGGACTAGCGGTTACATAGATCCGGGCGATTCCTCAGCTAAAAACATAAAGCAGATGAAGGATGATTTCTATCAAAGTAATTACCCCGGTAATAGCGCTTTATGGTCACAGGGATCTATAGATAAGCGATTCAAAGTAGGCGATCAAGGTCTTTATAATTGGGCTACAGGAAACAATTTCAATCAAAACTCTTATCGCTACTTCTTCAATTTAATTCGTCGCCACATCAATATGATATGTGGTTTTCAAAGAAAAAATCGTAAATCTACTATATCTATTCCCTTACATGATGAAGATGACCCTTTAGCAGATGATTTCAACATGGTTATGCGCTGGGTTGAAGATAGGGCAGGCTTTCAAGAATATCTTTCAGAAGCTTTTGAGGGTTCATGCGATACAGGTATGACATTATTATATATGTATCCAGATTACACCTTAGACCCAATTTCAGGTGATCTTTTTGATGATTGTGTATCATATAACAACTTCTTAATAGATCAATACTTCAGAAAGCAAGATCTTAGTGATTGTAACGGCATATGGCGTAGACGCTGGACATCTAAACAAATGGCTATGAAGTTATTGCCAGGCTATGCCAGTGAAATAAAGAAGATGAAACCGGGTGGCATGAAAGATGGTCGCTTCCCAGTTCAAGCGGAGTTGCAGAATATAGCTCTTAACAACCTATTTACATATGATGAATTCCTTTACAGAACTACCCGAGAAGCCAACATCATACTAGATCCTAAGTCCGGTGAGGCTGTCGAATGGGAACAGGATGACTCTGACGAAGATGATATGATGGAAATGGCTCTTGCACAACAGCCTTGGTTGCAAGTCAAGAAAGTTCAAGTCCCCACAGTCAAGCTTTGCATATCGTTAGGAGACAAAGAGGTCTATGATGGCCCCAACTTACTTAACATCGATTCTTATCCATGCGTACCTTCTATATGTTATTATGAGCCAGACATCACTAGTTACGCATGGCGATGCATGGGCGTTATCCGTAATTTGCGTGATCCTCAATTTTTGTATAACATGCGTAAGGTCATAGAGCTTGAAATACTTCAATCTCAAATAAACTCTGGATGGATATTTCCAATCGATGCTGTGACAGACGTAAAAGCATTTAGGCAATCAGGTCAAGGCTTCTTAGTTCCTTTAAAAGCAGGACATCTACCAAATGAAGTGCAACGAATTGAGCCTGCTGCTATACCGCAGAGCTTATTAGAACTATCAGCAAGTTTAAGTGAAGATATAACAAAGATATCAGGTGTTAATGAAGAACTTTTGGGAGCAGCGACAGACGATAAATCTGGCATTCTTTCTATGTTGCGTCAAGGCGCAGGGCTTACGACCCTCCAAACTATCTTCGATAAACTTGATTATACTCAACGATTATACGGGAAAATACGTTTACAAGCCATTCGCAAAAACTTCAGTAAGGGTAAAGTTCGCAATATCCTTGGTCATGATGCAGATGAAAGATTCTGGACAAGCCATAGCCAAAAATACTCTATATCCGTTGAAGAGGGGAATTATAGCACTTCACAACGCCAGATGGAATTGCAGCAATTGCTTCACTTCAAAGAATTGGGAATGGGCATCGCAGATAAGTCAATCCTACGCGCGGCATTTATCACGAATAAGCGCGAAGTAATGAAGGATATGGAAGAACAGAATCAGCAACAGCAGCAAGCGCAACAAGCCCAAGCTCAACAACAAGAAAAGATGGACAACGCCAAGATAATGCAGGCCTTCAGTAAAGCTAAGCTTGATATGGCTAAAGAGAAAGAGTCCTATGCTAAGATACACGAACTACATGCTAGTGCCGAGCATAAGGAGATGGAAGCCGATCTAAATCTAGTGAAGCTAGCCATGGAATTAGAGGATGTTCAGTTTAATCAATTGCGGGAAGCCTTTGAATTGGCACAAGCAATGAAAATAGCTAACCAACCACAAGAACAGGTTGCACAATAAATAAATTGAAAATATATTAAATTTTTAATCCGCCTTTTGGCGAAGGAGTAAGTATGGCATATAGCAAAGAATCAAATGCAAAGATGAGTGCAATGGAACAATTCAATAAAGGCCATTGGACAAAAGACCAAGGCGATACAATGGTAGCCGATGGGAAATATACATCTGGGGAAATGAGCAATCCAGAACACTTGAAAAAGTCTGTTGACATGCTTGCTTCATACACAAAGAAAAACAAGATGCAGTATCCATAATATTTTTCCCGTTCGTCTAAGCGCAAGGCTTAAAATGCCAGGACGTCACTTAAATGTGGAAATGAGATAAGTAACTCACGGGAATATTTTAAGAGGAAATATGAAAAAGAAACATCACGCCCCTGATTATGTCAAAAATGTAGATGCTGACGTAATCATGAAAGGTTGGAGCGATGCCGTTCCAAACGAGCATTGGCAGGTTAACGTTGATATTACACCAGCCGGAATTAGAAATGAACCGGCAGGCGCTTTCTTGCCACAAAGCGGCACAACAAGACCCCAACCACATACTAAATTAAATGATTGTGATCATTAAAGGATTATATGAAAAACGACAAGAAGAAAAAGCCTAAAGGAAATGACAACAAGAATGGTGTTCCACCTATTAAAATCACCAAGGCAACTTAATACATGACTCGTAAAACAGCTGGCGAACTCTCTCAAAAAGCAGCAGCTGACACCACAAAATATGACGCTCTTGAAGTAGGTCATGCAATGTCTGATGATATCGGTCTACATTTGCGTCAGGCTATTGAGAATTACAGAGATATTATCAATGAGCCTGAGTTTTGCGTTGTCATGATCATCGCTAAAGACCCACTTATAGCTAATCTTATTCGTCGTAAGTTCTATTGCTGGCCCTATTTACCTAGCCCAAGACCTAATCAAGCAGTTTTCCTTTATAACAAAGTAAAAGACTGTATAACGAAAAGACTATGGGTGTTACCTTCAGATATGGTGATGGCTGAACTAGCAGGAACTAATATAATAGTAGACAAGCGATACGAAACAATGCAAGCGTGGTCAGTGGCATTCTTTAAAGGTACTTTTTGGGAGTTTATACGACATCAACATGACATCAATATGCCTTCAGAGCATGAATATTTTCTAGCGCATCGAGAGGAATTGATCAAGGCCGGCGGTAAGATCCCTGATTCTAACCTCACCGATGCCTTTGATTTTAGTAAGATCCACGTCAAACAAGTCGTAGATCCTTTGGAACCCGTTTTTAATTAAGATCTTTTCAGTAGTTTTAGGAAGGCATAAACATCCAATGGGAAGATCTCCAGACATACAAGCAACAAATTTCCTGTAATTCTGTAGACTTTCAAGAAGTTTCTTGTTAATTTTTCGTACTTCAGACTTCTTTAATTTAACTTCAACCATATGAGGCCCTTATGAATCCAGTTGCAACAGAAATTAAACCAGAAACTAAAATAGAACAACAACAAAATATACAACAATCGCCGATTCAGGCTAAAGAAGAATCTCCTCCCATAAAAACAGAAGAAAACCAAGCCAACTGGAAGGCATTTAGGGAACAGCGTGAAACAGAACGTAAAGCAAGAGAAGAAGCAGAAAAACGAGCACAACAAAAGCAAGAGGAAGCCTCTGCCTTACGCGCAGCACTAGAAGCGATTACAAACAAACCGAATCAGAATCAATTGCAAGATTCCAGTGATATAGAAGATAGTGAGGAGAAAAGAATTGATAGAAGGGTAAACCAAATCATAGCCGAGAGAGAAGCACAAGCCGAGCAAGCAAGAGAAGAAAGAGATAGAAAAGAAGCACCACAAAAAATACTTCAAACTTTCCCCGATTTTCAAAAGGTTGTTACAACTGAAAACTGCGATTATCTAGACTATCATTATCCTGAATTAACAGCACCCTTTAAGTACATGCCAGATGGGTATGATAAATGGGTTGCTATGTATAACGCTATTAGAAAATTCGTACCAAATAACGATTCAAAAAAAGATATGGCTAAAGCGGATAAGAATCTTCAAAAGCCCGGTTCTATTTCAAGTACGGGAACATCAACAGGGACCGGTCAAATGCCTTCAGCGCAATTAACTGAGGAAAGGAAAGCTGCTAATTACGCAAGGATGCAAAGAACATTAAAAGGGTTGAGTTAAATTATATATTTAAATATACATAATATCAGCTGATCAGGACGTCGCTAATCCAGGCTGATCCATACCTCGCCAGTATGTGCAGATAGGTACTAGCTCGCAACTAGGACATATGAAACATACTGTCGAGGTAAAAAATGTCCTTCCCAACAGGTATCACAAATATAAATAATTTCGCTCCCGAGTTGCCGGTTCAGGCTTCGGAAGACCTATTGTCAACGCCAATGTTTAATTTAATTCATAGCTTTGGCGTAGATTTACACCATGCAGAAGCCTATATCGGTAAAACAACTAGAATGTCACGATTTGAGCGTCTATCTACTGATGGCGGTCAACTTGACGGTTCCGGTATCGATCCAGCCTCTGAAGTACCCGTAAGAACTGATATCGACGCCACAATGGAAATCTATGCGAAATCCATCGTGACAAATGAGCAAGTCGTATTATATGAAAACAGCAAAACGCTAACCAAGTTCACAGCTTTGCTTGGACAATGGGTAAGAGAAAAAGAAGATCTCTTGATGAGAGACTTGTTTGCTAGCTCTGTATCCTACATTAATGCTACAGGTGGAACAAACGGCGATCAGCCAAGTAATATTAGCTTGAATGATGTGAACAACATCGAAACTATATTACTTAACAATGATGCTCGTACAATGCTTGTAAGCATAGATGCTATGGATAAGTTTTCAACAGGTCCTACAAGAGATGCATTCATTGCTCTTGCATCAACTGCTCTTACAAACGATCTTCAGAAAGTTCAAGGTGTTATTTTAAAGAATGCTTACCCATCACAAGAAGGTTTAAGACCGGAAGAATATTGTTCAATTTCAAGATTCCGTTTCTTTGTTTCTTCAAAAGGCGCAAAAACACCTGGTATTTCAACACTAGGCCGCACAGTCTATACGATTCCAATGTATGGTCTTGAAGCTGCTGCTAAGATTGAACAAAACAACTATACCGCAGTAATCGGCTATCGTCCTCCATGGGTGGTTTCTTCTGTGGCTCAAAATAGCCAACTTTATGCGAAATTTGCAATTGCAAGAGCAATTACGAATCAAAACTGGATCTCCGGTTTGAATGTAACTACATTTACCCCATCCTAAGGAGAACATATGCCTTTTACTATTTTGACAGGTGATACCTTCTTATCAGATGGTACAGCTAAGAAAATATTGATACCCTCAAGCGCAGATTATTTTGTTGCAACTAATGTAACTCAAATGCCTTTAGCTCCTGCTACAGGTGTAGTCATTAGATCTGAATGGTTCGGCCCTAAATTCGGTGCTGGCGCTACCGCTGCAAATGACGGTATACGTTGGAAAAAAACAAACTCAACAAATGCGTTGTTAATTGATACGTTTGCAACATCAACGGCATCTAACGGATTTACATATGTCGTAACCAACCCGGTTGTTGAGGCTCAAGCTCCAAATGCTATTACAGCAATTACAGCCGCTTCACCTGCCGTTGTTTCTCAAACTAATACATATTCTGATGGGGATATTATTCAATTTTATGGAACAACTGGAATGTTGCAGATCTCTGGAATGAATTTCCAAATCTCTACAACTTCAGGCTCAGGTTATACTTTAATTGGTTTAAGAGCTGCTGGTTTTGCAGCCGCTGCAACCGCTGGATTTACAAGACGTATTTCTAAATACTTGGCTGTTGAACCTCAATTTCTGTATATCACAGAGATTACAAAGGCAACTCAAGCTGTTGTTAGAACTTCTGTTGATCCAACGGCCTATTATGTTGTAGGTATGAAGATTCATTTTAGCATTCCTTATTCTTTTGGTATGATTGAAATGAACCAGCTTACCGGAACAATTGTTGCTGTTAGCGCAGCTAATTACACGCTTACAGTTGATATTGATTCTACGGCCTTTACAACATTTGCTTTCCCCGCTTCCTCAGCATCGCCAACAGCGCAATTATTTGCCACGTTAGCTCCTGCCGGTGCTGCTACAAAACGAGATCCTAATACATATGTTCCAACTGGGTATGATTTTCAATTTCAACCTTTTAGAACAGGTCAATTTGTACCTTATTTACTGCTCTCTGGTGGTGCTCAAAGCCCTGCCGGTGCTGCAAGTGATAGGATCAATTGGATCGCCTATAAGCTGGAAAACTAGAGAATTAATAATTTAATTATTGGAAGGGGCTTCGGCTCCTTCCTTTATGTAAAGCAGCTTTACAAATGACAATACCAAACGATGCAAACATATATTTACCTGGAACTATTCAAGTACCGTCATCGATTGTCATTACTGCAATCACACAAAGTAATCCTATGGTGGTTACTATTGATGTTGACCCAGTGTCTGAGTCCAATACATACATAGCAGGGCAATTAGTGAAATTAACCGTTCCAATAACATATAAAATGTTTCAAGCCGACGGTTTATTGGGTCAAATTTTAGACGTTTCCGGAAGCGATCTAACGCTAGATCTAGACTCCCGTTTATTCGATCCATTTATCATTCCCGCAGCTGGAAAATTGCAACCGGCAAGCTTAGCCCCTTCAGGTTCTAGGAACCTTCCATTTAATAACGTTACAAGTAGCGTCATCCCTTTTCAATCACTTAACAATAGAGGTAACTAATGCAATTAACAATGTATACAGCAACAGGCGAAGCGCATGGGTTAGTCAACACTTTGACAAATTCATGTGAATTCAATGATTTCAAACATATGACACCGCAAACTAAAGCTAAGCTTGAAAAAGAAAAGAAAGAAGATTCAAGGATCGTAAAAGCAGAATACATCAATCGCACAGGCAAACATGAGCGCTTAACAAAGCCATATTGCCGTTACGCAGGAGATGCAATTCAACTTTATAATTTTATCCCGGGCAGAACCTATGAAGTACCTTATGGCCTTATTAAAGAAGTTAACCAAGTTAAGATGCCGAAGCGTTCTGGATTACTTGAAGTCGATGGAGAAAAAGTAAGAAAAGATGGTGCACCTTTGGATAAAGATGAGGAAGGGGACTGGATTCACAAGTTCATTTCTGTTGAATTCAAATAAGGATTAATAATGACTATAACCGCTGTTGCCCCTTCAGATTCTACGGTAGCCTTTATAAGAAAGGTTGTAAGACGGCTTACAGCTTCACCCGGCGAAGCATCTTTGACAACAGCGGATTTAGATCAAATTCTAAATTATGTTTACAGCAATGACTTTCCTTATGCCATTAAAATAGATCAGACGCGCTCAATTTATACATTCTTTACGGAACCTTATCGAGATCGTTACCCTTTAGATGTGAACTTTAATCAGGGTGTAAGAGCACCTTTATATGTTGATGGTATTTTAGGTTCATTTTTTAAAGACCGAACGCAATTTTTCAATATATGGCCTAAATGGCCAACCAAATTCACGCAAGGTAATGACACAATTACAGGAACTATAACAGGAATTGCCCAACCAACCAACCCAACACAGATAACAAGTGTAGCACATAATCTAACTACGGGGGCGGTTATCTTGATTGAAAATGTTGGAGGAATGACACAACTTAACGGAAATAATTATAGTATTACTGTCATAGATCCTAATACATTTAGTTTAGATGGTATTGATAATACGGCTTTTGGTGCTTATACTTCAGGGGGCACATGGTCTACTATTAATCAAACATTCTCTTTTGTAATTCCAGGGCCATTTTTAAGCAGAGAAGTAATTATAGGTGGCGTTGATACGGGTGGAAATCCAATTAGCATCAATGATGATGGGGATGGAAATCTGATCTATATGACTACAAATCCGGTGGTTTCCGTGCCTTTGGCAACAACAAACCCGGCTGTACCCGGCATGTATAATATTAATACATCAAATCCCGGGTTGATAAATCCAACCACGATTGGAACCGTAGATTATGTTACAGGTCAAATAAATTTCATTCTTCCTACGGGCGTTTCATTAGCTCAAGGGACATTATTAACAATAAGGGTAAGTCAATATCAAAACGGCCGTCCCCATAGCCTTCTATTCTGGAATAATGAGTTTACAATACGTCCTATTCCAAAACATATCCATAAAGTTGAGATCGAAACATATCTTACGCCTGTTCAGTTCATGTTAAGCAATGATCTTCCCATCCTTAACCAATGGGCTTTATACCTAGCCTATTTAACAGCACAAGAGATCCTACGTCAACGCAATGACTTCGATGGCGTGTCAGCCTTGGAAGAAGGTAGAATGCGTCAGGAAGGACTTGTATTGGAGAGACAAGGTATAGAGGAGATTGGACAACCTAACTTTCAGCTATTCAACTCGACTCAAGGATATAGCGTTTACGGTGGGTGGGGTGGTTATCCATGAGTTATCAGCCAATCTACATTTCTGGAATGGAAACAGGACTTGTTCAAAATAGGGTTGAATCGATCTTACCAAATGATGCTTATCCTGTTTTAGAAAATGCTTTTATTTACCGCGAAACCATTAAAAGACGTGAGGGTTTGCAATTACTTGGCAGGCTTCGACGTGTTTTAACAGCAGCTAGCTTAGGAAATTTCACAACCATTATAGGCACTAATACTTTAGACATTTTCACAGTCCTAGGCGTTAATATAACGCAACCTAATGCCGAAATAGAATTAGGTAATATAACTTCAATCACAATTACCTTTGGCGCCCCTATTTCGCAGACTCTTACAGATACAGCGGGAACAGGTGTGTTTGTGGTCACCGGAGCCGGCCCGATAACCTCAGCAACCATAATATATTCTACAGGGATTGTCAGTATAACATCCAGCGCAGCAGTGGGGCCGGCAGCTGTAACAATAACAGCAGCTTATTTTCCTGGATTACCCGTCATGGGGATCCGATCTAAAGAAGTAACTAATATAAACGACGAGCTGATGGTCGTTTGGGATCAAGTTTATGCGTATATATATAATAATATATTCATAGAATGGATTCCTGGAACTACTTGGACAGGGACAGATCATGATTTCTTTTGGACTACAAATTACTGGGTAACACCTGCGCCGGCTAATTTAAAATTATTTTGGGCTACAAACTTTTCAGGTATTTTAGGGGATCCCATTAGATATACAGAAGGTAGCGTGTGGATTGACTTTGCACCGACAATAAACGCAGCCGGAGATAAATTAAATCAATGCCTCGCCATACTTCCTTTTAGAGGTAGGCTAATGGTATTTAATACATATGAAGGCCCTAATCTAGCTAATTCAGTGCAATACCGTCAAAGAATTAGATGGGCTGCAATTGGAAATCCTATTTCCGATATTAGTGCTTTGTTTCCTGTAGCAGGAGACATAAGCGCTGACGCTTGGAAAGATGATATTAGGGGTAAGGGGGGATTCCTTGACATACCTACAGCGGAAGATATAACCGCAGTTGGTTTTGTAAGAGATAATCTTGTCATTTACTGTGAAAGAAGTACATGGCAACTTAGATATACCGGAAGATCAATTGCCCCATTTCAGATAGAAAAAGTTAATAGTGAGTTAGGAGCTGAAAGCACTTTCTCTGCGGTTCAATTTGATACCTCACTTGTTGGTATCGGTGATAAAGGTATAGTTGAATGCGATAGTTTTAAAAGTGAAAGAATTGATATTAAGATCCCTGATTTAGTTTATCGTTTTACCAACGAAAACTTTGGCCCCGAGCGCGTGGCTGGAATTAGAGATATTCAACAACGACTAGCCTACTGGATATACCCCTATGAACCTGTGCAAGTCGAGGGTATAAACAACACATATCCCAACCGACGGTTAGTCTATAACTATGAAAACGATTCATGGGCTATATTTACAGATTCTTTGACAGCTTTAGGAACTTTTCAACAAAAAGAAATTATTACATGGAATCAATTTGCAATTAAAGAGCCTGCTAATAGATGGCAAGCCCAGAACTATCCCTGGTTAGGAACACCTAAATTATTTCCATCTATCATGGGAGGAAATCAACAAGGCTTTGTGATGTATCTTTCCGGTAACATGGAAAAAGCTGCAACAAATGAAGTTAGCTTATCTATTACAGATATCGGCGCCGGGGGAGTAACTGCCGTTCAAAGCCCAAATCATAATCTTGAGGAAGGAACCATCATAGGAATATATGGAATCCCTGCAGGAACTCCATTTGATAATTTAAATGATGGGGTATTCTACGTAAATGTTCAAACAAAAGATGTTTTTTTCTTATATAAATATAACCCAATTTCAGGAGAATTTAGCGATCCTCAACTAGACACTTCGGGTGTTTATGTAGGGGGAGGGATGATCGCAATTCGTACTAATTTTAATGTAACTAGTAAGAAATTCAACTTTGCTGATCAAGGGCAAAACATTCAAATGGGTTTCTTGGATGTGCTATTAAACAATACATCTAATGGAGCGATCTCGCTTAATGTCTATCAAGATTATAATGACGATAGTCCTATCAATATCCTTCCTCAAAATCTAGATCTTTTGACGAATCAGCCCGACCCATTTTTCAATACAATTGTTCCGACCTCACAAAATGGGGGTATTCAATCCTCTAAAAACTGGCAGCGCGTGTTTTGTGCTGTAAGAGGGGGATTTTTAACTTTGCAATGGACATTCTCAAATGCTCAAATGAACGGTGTTGAACAAGAAAATGACGTGAAAATAGAATTACAAATACTCTGGCTTCGAAAAGCCGGTAAACAATTACCTGTAGGATTTTGATATGCCGTACCTCCCAAATATTCCTCAACCAACAGATAATATAAGCGATAGCCAAGGACAGATTTTAGGAAACTTCCAACAACTACAAACCTCGTTTTCTGTAAATCATGTCCCTTTAACAACCGCATCTAACAACGGCAAGCATACTTTCATTGAAATGCCCACGTTAGGATCAGATCCCACTTTGCCGCCGGGTTTACTAAGCGGAGAAGGAACCCTATTTGTAAACACTAAAAGCTCAGTAAGAGAGCTTTATTATACTCCGGATGTTTCTGGAAATTCGTATAGGTTAACAGCTACATCGACTCTACATTTTCCAACTTTTTCAACCAGCACGAATTATCCTTCAGCAACTTCACTCACGCAGTTTGGAGGATGGACATTCTTAGGGGGTGGCATGCTTCTTCAATATGGGTTTGAAAAATTGCCTGGCTCATCTAGTCCCACTGGAACATTACCTTTCCCGAGGTCTTTTTCAGGCGCTCCTTTTTCTGTTCAGTTGACTCTAAATGCAACTAATTCAGCAACTGCAAACGAAAACACAATTTTTGTAGTAGGATCACCGTCCAGTTCATCCTTTGTATGGGGATTTACTGGAAGTACGTCGTATAACTTTTTTTATTGGATGGCGATAGGAAGATCACCATGAACGATCAGCAGTTTGAAAGCTATTTACCCATTTATGATGCTATTCCTGATGAGTGGGAAAAGGCTAGAGAATTTATTGTCGAACATTTAAAGAAGATTTCAAACGCTGTAAATGTGAGAGAAATAGGATTTTTATTAGATGAGGAGCTATTAAGTGGAAAGCAATTTATTCCTACTGTTGCTATGTCTGGTTCTAATTCTTCTAACTCTCAGCAATTTAGATCCGTTTTAAGAAAGGTTATAGATTGCTCTCCGTTGATAGCAGGAGCTAATATATTTCCTCACGGAATAACGTTTGATATTAACTTTACTTTAATAGACTTGTGGGTTTCAGCAACAAACTCGACAACATTTATAGCTATAACGATGTCTGATCCCACAAATGTTACAATGGATGCAACTAACATTAATATAACTTCTCCGGGGGCTTTTGATAGAGCATTTGCCTTCGTCGAGTACACGCAGGAGATTTAATCATGGTATGGGTTCCAATTGTTGCGGCAGCTATTTCAGCTGCTGGGGCATATGCTGCTAGTAAATCTGGTGAGGGTAGCGAAGGTAAACACGAACAAAAGCCTTTATATTCTAAAGAACAACAACCTCTATTTCAACAGGCTATCAATGCAGCTACTGGAAAAGGTGGTGGTGGAGCATTTGGAAATGCCGCCGATTATTACCGCGATTTAATGAGTGATAATCCTCAGGATTTACAAGCTTTTCAAGCACCTGAAATGAGGCGTTTTAGAGAAGAAACTATTCCTGGAATAAGCGAACAATTTGCGGGCATGGGATCCGGGGGTCTTTCAAGCTCTGGCTTTAGAAATGCTGCTGTCGGCGCTGGAACAGATCTATCCGAAAGACTCGGTCAAATTAGAGCTAATCTAAGGATGCAAGGCGCGCAAGGGTTGATGAATATAGGAAATACAGGTTTAAGCAGGCAAACAGAAAACGTTTATTACAACCCTACACCAGGTTTTGCCGATACCGCCTCAAAAGGATTCGGAAATGTAGCCACTCAGGCAGCAGGACAATATTACCAAGATTATTTGGATAAAAACAGAAATGCAACATCAACGAAAGGGACATCTAGCCCTTATGGAGGAGGTCAGGGAGCATCTCAGTCTAGATCTAAACTACCTGATTTTAACCCGAATTTGAGGCAATAAGATGGTACAAGTTTTAAATCAAAAAGGTAGCTTAGCCGGAAGAATAGGAGCAGGTTTCGGAGAAGGTTTTTCCGAACAGGCCCCTAAAGAGTTTGAACGCTATAGAATGGCTCAAGGACTTGAAAAATTTCAAAATCAATCAGGTGGACGCTCGCCTATTCAAAATCTAGCTGCGATTTCCTCTATTCCGGGTGTAACACCTCAAATGATTCAATCATTCGGAGAATTATCAAAACAACAAGCTCAGGCTAATGCTTTAGCAAATAGAAAGGAATTAGAAAACCGTCCTCCACCTTCTCCATTTCCTGATAGAAAAAGAGGGGGACAGCCAGGAAGCGATATCCCTTCTATAACGCAACCTAAGCCTTTAGAACAAATTCAAGAAGGTTATATACCACCCACATATGAGCAAAAGCTTGATAGAGCCGGAGAATTGTATAACGCAAACCCTGGATTATATCAAAACAATCCACAGTTAGCAATTGATGCGGTTGATCAAGAAGAAACTCAAAAGAAAGCGATCACAGAAGCATATGAAAAAAAACATCAAAACTTAACAGACATACAAGATAACGTTGTAAATAGATTGAAAGCGCATTCCGAAAGGTTAGGGGTTAATAAAGTCCCTGCAAATGTTTATAGCAAAGTCGAAGATGAAGCCATTAAAGCCACAAAACCTAAAAAAGATGGTGGTGGTGGATTAACAGAACAGCAAGCAATGAAAAAATATGGTGATAAGCTAGATGAAATAAATAGGCAATATGAAGCTGTTGATACGATTGGAAATTGGGGAATGACAGCAAGGAAACCATCAAGCACATTACGAAACATTGAATCTTTACAAAAAGATTTCAAGAAAAGGGATGATACAGAAAATTTTGCTGATACGTTAATTGACTCTTCGGGCTTATCACCTCTTATGGCTTATTCCATGGCAGATCCTGTTAAAGAATATAAACAATTAAATAGCTATATATCTAAATTACCCAGAATTAATGATACTAAATCGGAAGATCCCGCATATGAAACAGAAAAAATATCAGAGAATTTATTTAATATGATGGGAGAGGGAAGCCCTCTTGCTATAGCTTATGAATTAAAAAGATTGGGATATGACCCTAATACATGGTTAGATTATGTAACCAAGAATAAAGATAAGTTGAAAGTAAAACAAGGTCGTCAAGTTGATAAACCTGTTAATGTTTTTGGCACTCTTAATGATTGGTGGCTTAGTTCATGGTCAGGAATAGAAAAGGAAGGTAAATAATGCAGCCTTATCAAAAAGCCTCACAGGAAATACAAAGACAAGGTGAAGTGCCTATAAAAGCTATAAAAACGGGCGCATCTCTCGGAGCTAGTTTATATGGTGGTGGATTGGCAGCTAGTAAAGTTTTGCCATTCCTTAGCAAATATATTCCAGCGGACTTAGCTATAAAAGGATTAACTAAAATTGATCCGCGTTTTGGCATTTTTATTAATACAGCTTTGAAAAAAGGCAAGTCCTTTGATGAAATAAAACAGTTTATACAAGGCGAAGTGGAAAAAGGACAGCAACAAGAATCTGAAACAGAGCCAAACTTGTCGCCTTCTGGTTTTCCAATTAAAGAAAAAAACCAACAACAAACAAATCCTAAAAAACAAAATGCTAAAGATCAACGTAATATTATAGAGCAATATTCACCTGAATTGCATCAAATGCTTAGTAAGCATGTAACCGCAGGTAGGTCGCCCACTGAAGCAGCGGCGTTAGCAGCGAATGAAGGGAAAGGACAGAAAAGCTTTAAAGCTATCATTAAAAAAATACAAGAAGATCACAAAACACCATTTGAGTCTATTGTTGAATCCATTTATGGCGGAGGCCAATACGGTGGCTCTGTAAATCCCCCTCAACAAAATCAACAACCACAACAGCCACAGCAACAAGGTCAACAACAGGCTGGATCAGGTCAGCAAGCATTAATGAGTATTTTACAGAAAATTGACCAACGCTTAGGAAAATAATGTGGATGAATTGCAAGAACTTGAACAACTTCTAAAAGAATTGTTACAGGGGATTCAACAAGTTATCCAGTCTGGTGAGGAATTGTCAGATGAATTTCAAAGTCAATTAGCTAAAACATTAGGGATTTTAGTTGAGAGGATCGACCAGTTACAAGATGAAAACCCTGTTGAAGGATTGCATCCACAACAACCAGAATTGCAGCCAGGCCCATTTCCTTCAAGCAATGTAAATTCTTTCAAGTATGACCCAAAAAGTCAAAGACTTTTTGTTAAGTTCCATGGAAAAGATTCGGCAGAAGCAGGCCCAATATATAGTTATGAAAAAGTGCCAGAACATATTTTTGATATTTTCAGACGTGGAGCTGTTGCCCCAAAAACATCTGGAAAAAATCAATATCATCAATGGTTTGAAGGTGTTACACCTTCTCTAGGAGCTTCAATGAATGCACTCATTAAAGCTGGTGGATATCCCTTTAAAAAATTGAGATAATTCGATATAATCCTGTTAAGAATATTAGTTCTTACAGGATATCATGAAAAAAAACGAAGTTTTCATATCAAAAAGATTTAACAATCTAGTCGTAATTGAACGATTAGGAATGGAAAAAGAATATCGTAAATTTTGGATATGTCAATGTGATTGTGGAAATAAAAAAATTGCTCGAATTGATGCCCTTAAGGATGGAACCACAAAGGATTGTGGATGTAAAAGAACCATCAATATGCAGATAAAAATATTTAATAGAAAGTATACAAAAAAAATCGATGGATGCTGGCAATGGAAAGGATTTTGTACAAGTTCAGGACATGGTCAATTAGGAAAAAAAGGCGCACATAGATTTTCATATGAATTATTTAAAGGAGAAATAGGCAAAGGTTTATTTGTTTGTCATTCCTGTGATAATCCTGGATGTGTAAATCCCGATCATCTTTTTTTAGGAACGCCTAAGGATAATATGCACGATATGATAAAAAAAGGACGTGATCGAAAAGCAAAAGGAGAAACTTCAGGAACCTCTAAATTGAAGGAAAATGAAGTTCTTGAAATAAGAAGATTATCCTTTGAAGGTAAAAGTTACAAAGAGCTTTCTGAAAAGTTTAAAATTTCCAGGGTAACAATAGGTCAAATTATCCGAGGTGAACGCTGGAAACATTTAATATAAATTAATTCAATGACATTTAAATAGATGAATCATAATCCATGAAAAAGTCATGATTGGATATAGTATTATATTAGACAGTATTTCTTTACTGTTAATTGCCACACAAGCTAAAGCAGAGAAACATATGAATTTCTGAAACCAATTACGCATAAAAATCTCCTTATTTTTTATTTCTTTCTTCAATAGCACAAAGTCTACCATGAAAGTCTTTAATTTCTTCTTTGATAGCTTCATGAAAAGCAATTATTAAATTTCGATTAGATTCTAATTTAGCATCCATATGTCTCATATCTGATCTGTTCTCGGTTCTATTCCAGATGAATAAACCCACGAATGTTATAAACATCACAGAAAATTGTCCCCAGTCCATATTAATCTTTCCTTTTTTTTCTGACCCATATCATCGCCCATAATAATATAGTCAAGTTTGCACCAACTATTGTTGCTACTTGATACCATTCCATATTCATCCTTTTCCATAAATATAACACAAAAAGGAATGTCTGTTAAGTCCGAATCTTTTATTTAATTAATTTAGAAGATTTTTTTTCTAATTCTAGTATTAAAGTTATATGGATTTTTCCGATGGTTTTCTTTGATATTCGATATGGACTTTTCTTGCAATTACCTATACGAATAGCCGCAATGAATCCCATGCGTATAGCTTTCCTAATGGTATTTTCATGCACTGCAAATATGACGGCAGTTTCCTTAATACTATAAAATTCTGGTTCCATAAATACTTGTTTAACTTTGTCAAACCATAAACTTCCAACTTTAATATTGTCAATGCAATATGAAGCTTCATAACAAGAGGTTTTATATGCCCCAGCCGTTTGGTTCTTTCCCATTTGACGCCGCCGGCGTTGATAACTTTGCTCACCCACAAACGTTAGGGCCAAACCTAAGGCCTCCAACAACTAATGATATCCAAAATCCAGGAACTCAGTGGCTAGATAGTAGTGTTTCCCCTCCTATTA
>Ga0193722_1000028_pt1 | contig 37562 bp, 37 predicted proteins | sample H2m1metaG_FD_143044 | JGI IMG/M metagenome (GOLD analysis project Ga0193722, IMG submission 143044) | Soil microbial communities from a riparian zone of the East river system, Colorado, United States - H2m1 | ecosystem: Environmental > Terrestrial > Soil > Riparian zone | place: USA: East River...
AAGTGGCAGAAGCGGACTGGGAACTACGCGGGCCAGGCGATCTGCTTGGTACAGCTCAGAGTGGCCTGCCTGCGCTCAAGATCGGTAACCTAAGGACAGACGCACATTTGATGCGACGCGCCCGCGCGGCTGCGGTATCGATCTTAGAAAGGGATCCGCATCTGGAATTGCCTGAGAATCAACGTTTCCGGCGCTTAATTGTCGAACAACAGGGACGAATCTTTTCTAACGTTAGTTAATGAAAAACTTTGCGAAATTTTTGCTTTTTGTCCTGCTGGTCAGCGCGGGAATTTCCTTGCTTTACGACTATCGCTTAAAGCACGGAGGCCTGAATTTGTCTTCTGTCCGGAAGCCGGAAAAGTACACGCTGGCGTCGAATCCGAGCCTTGATCCAAAACAAGTCCCGTCGCTGGATGCGTTGAACCGGGAGCGGCGCGCACTCGTCAAAAGCGTGATCCCGTCAGTCGTGGCCGTGAAAACGTCAAAGAAGGTTGCTGTCCAGCGTCAATACGAGCTTGATCCATTCGAGTTTTTCTTCCGTAATCGGCGGCAACTTCGTAGTCCGCGCGATGAGACCCTCGTGCAAAATTCGCTAGGCTCCGGTGTCATCGTAACAAACGAAGGCCATATTATCACAAACAGTCACGTGGTCACCGATGGAGAAGGGAATCAGGTTGATCAGATTGAGGTGCAATTGAGCGATGGGCAGACCAAGAAGGCGCGGTTGGTTGGCGCGGATTCAGAGGTTGATCTGGCTGTGCTCAAGATTGACGATCCGAACGTCAAGCCGCTCAAGCTTGCTGATTCGGACACGGTGCAGCCGGGGGATTTTGTTCTGGCCATCGGCAACCCGTTTGGATTTGAGGAAACGGTGACAGACGGCATCATCAGCTCGAAGGGACGACCGAACCGGACGGATTTCTTTGGAGACTTGATTCAGACTAATGCCGCGATCAATCCGGGAAACAGTGGCGGGCCGCTGATTAACCTCAGCGGCGAAGTGATTGGGATCAACACGGCGATCGCCTCGACCACGGGCGGTTCGCAGGGAATCGGTTTTGCCATCCCGTCAAACACGGTCCGGACCGCTCTGGAAAGCCTGTTAAAGCAGGGGCGAATTATTCGCGGTTATCTCGGAATTCAGACGCAGGCGTTGCAGCCCGATGAAACCAGCTCCGATACGGATGGAGTCACAGTTGCGGGTGTGACGCCTGGATCGCCCGCAGCCCAGGCAGGCGTTCAGCCCGGTGATGTCATCCACAAATTCGACGGACGTGACGTGAAGAATTTCAGCGCACTGCGAACGTTCGTGGCCCAGACGCCATTGAATAAACAAGTGGAGCTGGAAATCATACGCGGTGGAAAGCCGCTCCAGATGAAAACGCAGATAAAAGAGCAACCGATTGATTATCAAAGTTCGGGTGTCACGCCTCCACGAAACCAGCCGCAGCCGCAACGCCCCGGGCAACCGAACGATCAAGAAGCCACCGGCGGACCTCTCGCGTCAATTCACGTGGAAGAGCTGACTCCAGAAACAGCGCGGCAACTCGATCTGCCTGCCAATGTGCAAGGGGTTGTGGTCAATAGTGTCGATCCTGACAGTGGCGTCGCAGAATTGCGAAAAGGTGATGTGATCGAGGAAGTCAATCAACAGCCCGTCACGTCGGTCGCGGATTACAACAAGATCGTGGCCTCACTTGATGTTAGCAAGCTTCAGGTCTTGTCAGTGTGTCGAGGCCGCATGCGCTCGTTCCTCGTCCTGCGTCCACGGTAAACGCTGCAGTCGCCTCGCTATCCCTGCCACGGCCGTCGCGGAGCAAACTCGGGTCGAGGCGTTGCCCTGCGTCATCGTTGTCGCGCCAACATAGCCGCCGTGGCTACAAGTCGCGAGCAAACACGCGTCAGCACGCGATGGCGTGACGGTGGCAAACGCCTGAGAGCAGGTCCCAAAGCGCGTCGAGGACGCGGTTTACCGACACTTTCACCGATTCGAAATTATGGGCGTCAAGGTAACGACCCAGCATTTCACGCTCGGCAGCGGAATGCTCGCGGTCTGCTTCGATATGAACGCTGAAATACTCATAATGCTCGGGTTTGGTGAATCCGTAATGCTTCTTGAGTCCATCGATTTTGGATTCACAGATTGACGGAATTTGGCTCTCGTATGCGTAAAGTGCCGCGAGACCTTCCGCAGTTGATCGCTGCTTGCAAACTGAACGAAATGTATTGATCAAGTTCTCCGTCTCTGGTTGCTTCTCGGTTTGCGCCAGTTCGGCCTCTTCGACGCCGAGACTACCCGTAAATTTCTTCCAAAGCTCGGGATGGTTCGGCGAGCCGGCTTCTTCATCAATCAAATTATTGAGCAATTCTTTCCGCGTTCCCTGATCATCGCAGTTCGCGTGCACCGCTGAGAGATACGTCGGAAACGCGGCGACATGATGATAGTACTGCTGCGAATAATCGGTAAGCGCCTCCTTGCTTAATTCTCCGCGAGCCCACGCGAGGTAAAACGGATGTTTCAAGAGATGTTTCTCCGCAATGTTATTATCGATGTTGTCGAGATATTCGCTCATAAATTGGTTGAGTGTGCTTATAAACGCAGGCCAAATTACTGCAAGTGTTTAGTATGATTACTGATGATCAGCCAGCGTTTTAATGCTGGGTCTATTTCTTTTGCGTCTAGCACCGCTACAGTGAGGTGCTACACCGATTTCAAGATGTGTTTAATCCCGCGGACGGGGATGACGACCCAGGCGGGACGATTGTTTAGTTCGTAGCCGATTTCGTAAACTGCTTTGTCGAGCAAATAGGCTTCGAGCATCATTTGGAGGTCTTCGCTGTTTTGCGGAATGAAGATGGCAGTGCCCGTTGTTTTCAAATAGCTCTGCAGGAAAACACTGCCCATGTGGCGATACCAGAGATCAGCCCAGCGTTCCAAAAATGGCACGTCTTCTTTGCGCATGGCCGGTTGCCACAGCGCGCTGTAGGCGGCGTATTGGAACGATCGCATCATGCCTGCGACATCGCGTAGCACGGAGCGTTTCAGTTTGCGTTCGCTAAGCGGTCGCGCTGGTTCGCCTTCGAAGTCCAAAATGACAAAGTCCTTTCCTGTATAAAGCAATTGACCAAGATGATAGTCGCCATGAATCCGGATTTTCGCGGCGTTCGTGCGACGATCGAGCAGTCGTTTTTCGCGTGCGAGGATCTCTTGTTCAGCGCCTAGCACTTCTTTCGCCTCGTCGCGGAACGTCGCCGGAAGGTCGCACAATTTCTTTTCCAAAAGAGTAAACGCGCGTCGCAGCGACGCCCGCATGTTTTGGTAAACCGAGCGTTGCGCCATCGCGCTGAACGGTTCCGGCTGGAAGGCCGGATCATCCGGATAGGAGGCGAGAGCGAGATGTAATTCGCCGGTGCGTTCTCCGAGCAGCTTCATCTTCTCAGGATAAACGCCGCCGAACAGCTCATCGAGTAGCGTTCCCGGGGGCGCGATTTCATTCTGAAGGTCGGCTTTGCGCTCAAGCACCCGCTCGTAGTAGCGGCCGACTGCGTCCAAGGTGAGCGACCAGCCATCACCTTGGTTAGCCACGGCGCTTTGCAGCAAACACACCACAGTCGGTTCCGTTTTCGCACGGCGATATTCGATCGCGCCAACGAACGCCGGCACATTTGGAAACTTGGTGTGCTCTGTAAGAAACCGAGTTATTTCGACATCGGGATTCACGCCATCGTCGATCTTGCGATAGAGCTTCAGGAAAAATTTGTTATCAAAAAGCATGGAGGAATTGCTCTGCTCCACGCCTAACACCTGCGAATTTCCAGGATTAGTGGATTGATCAGCTTCGAACGCCTTAGCTGTGACGCCAACGAGTTCTCCAGCCCGCCCCTTCATGGTCTGATGCCTCAGGATTGTGTCAAACAACCGAGAACGGCATTTTAGATCCCAGATTGCATCAAACAGAATGCTCTCCTCGCTATCTTCGAAACGCGCGATCACGGCGTGCGGTGCGGCCTGAGAAATAGCGCGAGCGGCGTCGCCGGACGCAATCTCGACAGGCAAAACATATGTCTCCGTGGGCGCATCGAGATAATTGACTTCTACGAACCAAAGTTGAGCGCTCTGGGCATCTTCCGAGATCGAAGACTGCTCAACGACTCTCAGATTGCGAAAAGTCCGCGCTTTTGAACCGAACCAGCGACAGGTCTGAAGGTATCTGGGCAAAATTTCGCCTTCGATGGCAGCGCGGGTGCTATTTGCCAGCAGCGTCTCTAGCTCCATCGGCGCATTAATTACTGGCACAATTTTCTTTCTTGGCGCACGGCGTCCGTCGGTCGGCGCGTGCAGGGCGAACCAGTAATGCGCATGCGGACCCAGCGTGATGACGTAACGGGATTTTCTAATTGGCCGAAAGAGATTCCGGCTAAAAACTTCCATCGGCACACAGCCGGAGAAGCGTGAAAGATCCAGCTCCACCGATTGTGCAAAGCGCGAGAGATTCACTACCACCAGAATGGTTTCGTCCTCGTACCGGCGAAGGAACGCGAGAACCTTGGGATTGTCTGGATAAAGAAATTCAAGCGAACCGCGCGAAAACGCCTTGAAATTTTTCCGCATGGCGATAACCCGGCGCGTCCACCAGAGTAACGAAGAGAGATTTTTCTGCTGATTTTCCACGTTAATGGCTTCGTAGTGATACTCCGGGTCGATCGTAATCGGCAGATAAAGCTGCTGCGGATTTGCTCTGGAAAATCCGGCGTTGCGGTCCGGGCTCCACTGCATTGGGGTCCGGCAGCCGTTGCGATCACCGAGATAAAAATTGTCGCCCATGCCGATCTCGTCTCCGTAATAAATGATCGGAGTACCAGGCATTGAGAACAGCAGTATATTGAGCAACTCGATTTTGCGTCGGCTGTTTACGAGCAATGGCGCAAGGCGCCGGCGAATTCCAAGGTTAATGCGAGCGTGCGGATCGGTAGCGTAAACTCGATACATGTAGTCGCGCTCCTCATCCGTAACCATTTCCAGGGTTAGCTCGTCATGGTTGCGGAGAAACATCGCCCACTGACACTGTTCGGGAATCGACGGAGTCTGCTCCAGGATATCGATGATAGGAAAGCGGTCCTCCATCTGCAGCGCCATGAACATGCGCGGCATGAGCGGAAAGTGAAAATTCATGTGCGATTCGTCGCCGTTGCCGAAGTAAGCGGCTGCATCTTCGGGCCATTGGTTCGCCTCCGAAAGCAGCATGCGATTTGGAAATTTCGCGTCGATGTGGGCGCGGAGCTTGCGGAGATATTGATGCGTTTCTGGCAGATTCTCGCAGCTCGTGTTTTCTCGTTCGTAAAGGTACGGGATCGCATCAAGACGAAGTCCATCTACGCCTAGATCGAGCCAAAAATCGCAGACTTTCTCCACGGCATCGTGCACTGCCGGGTTATCAAAATTCAAGTCGGGCTGGTGCGAATAAAAGCGATGCCAGTAATAAGCTTTTGCGACAGGGTCCCATGCCCAGTTCGATGTTTCGAAATCTTTAAAAATGATTCGCGAATACTTGTATTTTTCCGGAGTGTCACTCCACACATAGAAGTCTTTGTAGGCGAGATCGTTATTGGAGATGCCGGCGCCGGCCGCGGCTACAGCCCGCCGGGACTTTTGAAACCACGGGTTTTGATCGGAAGTGTGATTGATCACCAGCTCCGTGATAACGCGCAGATTTCGTGCATGCGCTGCGTCAAGGAATGCGCGGAAATCATCGAGAGTGCCGAAATTTGGATTGACGTCGAAGTAATCGGCGATGTCGTATCCGTCATCCCGTAGCGGCGACGGATAAAACGGCAGAAGCCAGATGGCAGTGATGCCGAGTTCCTGAAGATAGTCCAGTTTCTCGATCAGTCCGCGAAAGTCGCCCATTCCGTCGCCGTCGCTGTCGCAAAAGGTCTTGACGTGCATCTCGTAGATGACTGCGTCTTTGTACCACAATGGATCCACGCTCGTTTGAGTCTCGCCTTGCGCCATGCGTTTAACCTTTGACGCACAAAACGCTGCGCGCAATCATCGGTTGAAAAATTGCCAGACTCGAATCATCCGTCTTTTTATCACGGTTGGAAACCGGTGGACGAAGTTGTTCATGCAGCTTAAGGAGCTAAATGGCGAGTCCGTCGCACTTCGTTGATTGATTTATTCCAAGTTCCTAAACTTTCATGGACCGAGCCAAACTAATTTCTTCCGCACCTCGCAAGTCAAGGAAACGTGCGCGCCTGACAAAATCGCGTCCGCCATCCGTCTCTGTTGCCCCGCAAATCGAGCCCGGAGCTCCGAGTGACTTGCAATTAATGAATGCCATCCAAGCGGAGGACCCCGATGCGCTCTCGCAGCTCTATGACAGATATAACGGCATTTTGAAGGCGCTTATTCTGCGTGTGGTTCACAACGAAGCCGAGGCCGATGATCTCTTGCAGGAGATATTCATGGAGATTTGGAACCAGGCGAAAAACTTCTCGTCCCAAAAGGGCAAACCGCTGGGCTGGATGGTGACATTGGCCCGGCGACGGGCGATTGATGGGTTGCGGAAAAAGCAGGCCTATGCGCGCGCAGAGGAACGTCTGCAAAATGAGACTGAACAACAGCCCGATGCATGGGCACATAATACGACCGAAGAGGAGATCGTGCTCAGTGATACGCGTGAGCTCATTCGCAAGGTGATCGCCGGCCTTCCACCAGCCCAACAACAGGCTATCGACCTCGCATTTTTTCGAGGTATGAGCCAGCGCGAAATCGCCGCTAAAACGAATACACCATTAGGAACGGTGAAGACCAGGCTTGAACTTGGACTTAAAAAAATCTATGACGGGCTCAAGGAGTTGAAAGGTGAACTTTAAGGAATTCCAGAACCAATCACGGCTCTACGTTATTGGCGCGTTGGAGGCGGAGGAGTTGGAGGAATTCGAAAAAGCGCGCAAAAAATTTGGGAAAAAGGCCGAAGATTACATCGGCGAGTGCTACGGGTTGCACGAAGCATTTGTGCTGAGTCTGCGTCCTGCGAAAGCCTCAGGCGCAATCAAAGACCGGCTGATGGCGATGGTGCGCGCCCGGAAGGAAGTGTAGTCGTAAGCTCTTCTGCCTCAACAGTCCAGTTCGCGCAGGATAAATTCTTGGAGAAAACCGTAGAAGTTTATTTGGAACAGACTCAGGTCTCGGCGTGATCCGATGGGTGAGCGAAAATGGTCGCTTAATTCGCCTTCGGTGAAGTTATTCTTTGCGGCGATGACCAGCCTCGCTTGATTGAGTGCGCTCAGCCAGGCATCGGTATGCTTGGCGGGAATGCGCAGGGTACGATTCGCCAGACTTTTTTCATTGCCATTTAGTTGCTCCAAATCGCCAGCCACGGTTTCGGTTGCGTTTTGAAAGAGGCGCCGCAGTTCAGGTTCGACGTACTGCTCCCACTCAGCGCAAAGCTCCGGTTCCTTTCCATTTGTTGGGGAACTGAAAAGACGTTGCTCGGCGGTTGGCACCCCGTCCGGGCTTGCGCTTACGGGAATCTGCCGAAGGAGCTCGGCAAGAAACGGGTCCAGCTCGGAGATCTCGATCTGGTCGTTAAGCCGGCAAATCTCCATATCAACTGATCTTTTCCAGGGTGGCGAGCAGAAGATAGCCGTGTAACTGCTGGACATAAAGCTCGGCAGGCTCCTGCATGCCGGCCCACAGAATCGAACGTCCCTTCTGATGCACTTCAAGCATATGTCTTTCGGCTTTCTCGCGCGGAAACCCGAACACCCGTTGAAAAACCATTGTCACATAGCTCATTAAATTCACCGGATCATTGTGGACCACCACCTGCCAGGGAAGATCGAGATCTTCTTCCGAGCGCGTTTCCTTGGTGGGCTCCGCAGTCGTTACAGAGCCGGTCTCATCCAAAACATGAGTCGTTCCTTCTGTATCTTTGCTCTGCGCCCGGCATCCGACGCCCCGCCGTCGCTCGCGACTCATGGTGGAAACGCTAACATACGACGCCCTCAGTTCAAACAGCTGTAGGCTGCTGTATGCGAGAATCGGGGATACCGACTCCGGAATTATTTGTTCTGTTGGGATCATCGGTCCCGGCCACAGTTACGAACAATTTTCTTCTGCATAGCTTTCATTTTCCCCGCGGCAGCCGGTGTTCGATCATCAAACCCGTGCAAATGTAAAAGCCCATGGGCGATGTAGAGGCAAAGCTCGCTCGCAAGAGAGTTCCGAAACGCGCGGGCATGCCTCTTCGCTGTCTCGACGCTGATAAAGATTTCGCCGTGTTGAAACGTGAGCACGTCTGTCGGACCCGTCTGATGCATAAATTTGCGATGTAACGAAGCCATTCGTCGATCCGAAATGAGCCAGACGAAAACCTTATTCAATTTCCTCAAGTCCGTGTTCCTCTGCTTGTGCAATTGCAGGCAACGGCCTATCGCTTTCCCTGCGAATACCTGAACATCGGCCACATTGACTGGGATTTTTCGCTGACGATTGCGCACGTTGATGTGCGCGAGAGATTTTCGCATTTAGGGATTTAACGATTCCCCGATTTACGATCACGTTTCGCCGCCGTGAGCAAGGAAGAAAAATCTTAAATAGTTATTTCGCTAACTATTTCACGCCGGCGGTCTTTGCTCCGATTGAAAATTGCGGGTGATCAACCGCGCGCCTTTATCGAACGTAAAATACGCCCAAGCCCATTGAAAAAGGACGAGCAAGCGGTTTCGAAAACCGACCAGGAAGATGATGTGCACAAACAACCACGCCAGCCACGCGGGAAGACCACTCAAATGGATGAATTTTAGATCGGCAACCGCTTTGTTCCGCCCAATTGTTGCCAGGCTTCCCTTGTCCCAATAATGAAAGCGTTGAGGTTTGCGCCCTTTAATCATTGCAAGAATGTTGCGCGCAGCGTGGCGCCCTTGTTGGATCGCTACAGGCGATACGCCCGGCAATGGTTCTCCGGTCTGACACGAGAAGTTCGCCAGGTCGCCGATGACCTGAACTTCAGGGTGGCCGGGAATGCTAAGGTCATCGTTCACAACGATGCGGCCGACCCTGTCTGTTGACGCGCCGAGTGTTTTGCCAATGAACGACGCATTGTTGCCGGCTGCCCAGATTTTCACACGGCAGGGAATGAATTCGTCGCCCAGTTGCACTCCGTCCTCAGTAAGATTCGTTGCTCGCACGCCCGTGCGCACGTCCACGCCGAGATGTGTGAGCTGTTTTTGAGCGCTTTGCGATAAGTCCTCGGGAAAGGCAGACAGCAAGCGCAAATCGCCTTCGATGAGAATGACCCGCGCCCGGGACGGATCGATATGGCGAAAATCTTTTGCTAATGTGTGACGGGAGATTTCTGCAATTGCTCCCGCCATTTCCACACCGGTCGGTCCGCCACCGATGATCACAAAGGTCATCGCCGCCTTGCGCGCTGCTTCATCGTCAGTTTTTTCGGCATATTCGAATGCCATGAGAATCCGGCGCCTGAGCTCAATCGCGTCTTCGAGACTCTTCAATCCGGGCGCCAGTTTCTCCCAATCATTATGTCCAAAGTAGGAATGCCGGGCGCCAGTCGCGAGGATCAGGTAATCGTAGTTAAATTCCGAGTCGGGCGTTTTAACTTTTTTGGCCGCGACGTCCACGGACTCCACTTCGGCGAGGATCACCTCTACGTTCTTGGATTTGCTCAGCACAGAGCGCACCGGAGCCGCGATGTCTGCCGGTGAGAGCGCTGCGGTCGCGACTTGGTAGAGTAAAGGCTGAAAAAGATGGTAATTTGTGCGGTCAATCACTGTGATCCGCACATTCTTGCCAGCAAGCTTCTTCGCCGCCTGAAGTCCGCCAAATCCAGCGCCGACGATTATGACGCGCGGTTTTCGTTTCTGTGATTCATTCATCCTCGAAAATTTCAGCAACGTTCCACTCCAAAACGATTGCCAGCAAGCGCTTAACGCACGATGCGAACATTTGAGCAAAGCAACCAGACGAACAACAAAAGGCGGTTGTGAAAACCTAACGCCCTACTATCTTGTCGCCCTATGCCAAAGCCAATCGCTCGCAGTAAAACCCGTAAAGCGGTGGCAAAACGCTTTAAGATCACGGCACGGGGCAAAGTCTTGCGGGCGCACTCTTCTCGACGCCATTTGCTGTCAGGAAAAAGTGCAAAGCGGAAGCGCCATTTGAGCAAAGCGGCGCGCGTGGACGAAACGGATGTCGCTCGCGTGAAGGCGAACCTGCCATTCGGTTAACAACGCTTTGTCCCTTATCGTTAGAGGCTCAAGAATCAGAGTCAGCTAGTATCGGCGCACGCCGCCTGGCTGAACGATATCTTCGCTTCGAGTGGTCGTTGCCGTTGTGCGTGCCGTTGTGACGCCGTACCACTGACGCGCCGCTTCCAGCGAATCTGGTCCTGGTTCAGGACTGTAAAGATCGCGCCGGTTAACGAGTGTTGTGCAGGACTCCACAGTCGCAATAAGAAAAGTCAGCAAGAGCAACGAGAACCATTTCACGCCGTGGATGCAAACAGAAGCGTCACAGCTTGTCAATGTTCGCCGCTTTTGCACGACGGCGTTAGAGGGTTGCGCGATGCCAATGTTGCTGAGAAATTCGTTTTCCGTCAGGGGCTATGGATTGAGGACTTACGAATCCCGCCAGGGCAGGAATGCAGCAACGGTAGTTTGATCCTCCTTGCCGTAGTTCTCTGGCGGACTTTTTCGGTAAGCGCAACCGACAGGCGCGCCATTAACCGCTGAGTTATGAAGCTCCTCAAGACTAAGAAGGTACGCTTTTCGCAGGTCACTGAGAAATGCGGCAAGCCGGGCGTTTACACTCTTTGGCAAAAACCATCTGCCGATCGGCACCTGCAGGCGCAGCTAAAGAATAATCGAGTCATGACCATTCTGAAGACCGAAAGCGGGACGGACTTTGGAATTGCTGGCTTCAAAGAGAAGAAAGGCGCCACTCATCTCGTTTTTCCCAAGTCATTGAAACAGTTCGCGGACCAGCGTGTGGTCGGAATCGATTGGACGCTGATCAGCCAATAGCGCTCGTTTAAAGGCGCGCTTTTTCGTTGATAGGGAAAGCGCCTTGGGCTGTCCGAAGCCGCGGCGGTGTCACTTGCCGCGCTATCCAGGCGGCCACGCTAACGCGCGCTTACCAAGAAGATGCACATGCAAGTGGGGAACACTTTCGCCCGCATCTGGCCCGCAGTTGATGACGACGCGATAGCCACTGGATAACTCCAGTTTCTTCGCCAGGTCTCGCGCGACCAAAAGCAATTTGCCGAGCAGCGCGCGATCGTCGTCCTTCGCATCTGAAAGGCGAGGAACCACTCTCTTGGGCACGATTAGCACGTGCACGGGCGCTTGTGGATTAACGTCGTGAAAAGCGACGGCATCATCATCTTCCCAGATGATTTTCGCTGGAATTTGGCGCGCGATGATTTTCTCAAAAATGGTCATGTCGTGAAGTGATGGGTCACCTAGAGGATTCGGGTAAATCTGCGCATTCTAGCAGTAATTCAAACGCGAAACGCATTGGGTTCGACGATTTCGGGCGATGCAAATGAACATCCTTAACGCAGCGAACAATCGACTCTCGCAACTGTGGGGTCGATTGCAGACGTTAGTCTTTCGCGCACAAAGCAGACAATTTCCTCACGCAAAGCGTCGCAGGCGCGTGTCCAGGTCTTCACTCCGCGAAGATGCTTTACGCAAGCCTGCAGGGAGCAAAGCTGGAGATTATCGGCGCCAATTTCGATCAAGCTGTTAATCCGCTTTTCCAAAAGATCAAAAAACGCGAGCTCGTAGCCCGCGCCAGCATGGAAAGCGACGTCGAGCAAAGAGATGCAAATGGGCGGTGGCGCCGGCGCGAAAAAGGGCACGATCTCTTTGTAACCGATCGCCTTCAAAACATACCGCACAGTCTGCGACAACTGACTGAATGCGACCACGCTTTCGTCGTTTCGCAGGTGCAGGTAAAAGGCGATGCTTTCGGTCACGTGATCGGTCAACCACCAACTGGGGTAGCCAGCTTCGTCAGCCGCGCGCGTGATCGCCGCGTGCAGCCAATCGCGATTGAATTCGAACAGTTGTCCCGAATCTGTGCGGAGATATGGAAATTCCTCTTTAAACGCGACCATGTTTCTTAAGGGTTGGAATATTGTGTGATCCAGGGGCGGGATTCTGCGGAGCCTCAGACGGAAATAATTCCCGCTGGAGTGCATTCGATTTTATGCGGCGCCCGAGGGTATGAATGGCATCCACAAATTGATCGACGTCCTGAAACTGCTGATACACTGAGGCGTAACGCAAGTAGGCCACTTCATCAATCCCACGCAGTTTTTCAAGCACTTTGGCGCCAATTAGGGACGAAGGAACCTCACGACCGCTCGTTTCGAGCTCGTGCACGATTTCATCCACAGTGTCTTCCAAGGTGAGAAGACTGGTGGAACGTTTTTCGAAAGCTTTCGCGATGCTGGCGGCCAGTTTACGCCGATCAAATGGTTCATGGGTTCTATCACGTTTCACGACACGCAGATCAGAACGCTCGATCTCCTCGTACGTAGTAAAGCGATACTCACACTTCAGACATTCACGACGACGACGGATACTGGAGCTATCCCGCGACTGACGGGAGTCGATGACTTTGTCATCACGGGACCCGCACTTGGGGCAACGCATAGTATGGGAATGCCAATTACCATACCATTCGTTGTGGTGTCAACGCTTCTTTGTTTGTTGGTGCGAATTGTCAGGGCAAGTCGGAAAAAGCGACGCGAGGACGGTTTCACACTTCTAAGCTTTCGCGAAAACGCGAAATCGCCCACGATAAATTTCGCACGAATGCTTTTAAAGCGCGATGCGCCCTCGCATCACTTTCATTGAAAGGCGCAACGACGCTCAGATTGACGCAACGCACGACCGACGATACACGCTTGCAAATGCAAGAACGCGGGAGACACAGCGCTCACTATGGTCCGTGGCTCGTCGGTCTCGGAGCTGCGTTGTGGGGGACGGAGAGCGCTTGGCGCATTCCACTTAACGAGCTGTTTGACGCCAAGGTAATCGTCTTTTGGGAACATGTGCTCATTCTGATCATGTTCCTGCCGATATTAATTCCGCGCTTGCGCGAAATTCCAAAAGTCCAACCAAGGACGTGGGGTTATCTTTTGTTCTCAGGCTTCGCCGGCTCGGCCGTTGGCACAATCTTCTTCACGCTGGCACTAAAGTATGGGAACCCGACCGTGGTGAATGTCGTTCTGAACATCCAGCCTGTTATATCAACCGTTGGAGCGTTTCTGCTTTTTGGCGACCGCCTTGCCCATCGCTTCTTCCTTTACGCCGCCATCGCAATCATCGCAGGTGTCTTGGTTTCTGTCTCGCATCCAACAATGATCGGTCTCTCTTTCGAGCGCGCCGGCCTGAATCTTGGCTCAGGGTACGCGCTGATCTGCGCTCTCTTTTGGGGGCTCTCTACCGTGGCCGGCCGCGGCGTGATGATTGGCATGTCGCTTCGGCTTGCCTCGAGCATGCGGATCGTCATCGGCCTCGCATGCATGACGGTAATTCTTTTGGCCTATGGCAAATTTCACGGGGCAGCGCTTTGGCCGGCGGCGGCGCAAACACACGCCGCTAAGGCAATCGTTTTATTGTTGTTTTTGGCGTCGGTCTCGGGCGGAATTCCACTCTTGATTTATTTTCAAGGACTTCATCTTACGCGCGCATCAACAGCCGGTTATTTTGAAATGATGCAGACGCTCGCGGCAGTCTGCATCACGTGGGGAATCTTTCACGCCACACTTCACGCGCACCAAGTGATCGCAGCAATGATTCTGATCGCCGCGGTGGCGATGGTGCATCACGTGCAACAGCACGTTGAACCTGCAGGTCAACAGGCTGCGAAAAATTACTAATTACGGCGGGATGACCCAATAATCAGTTGAGGTCTTACTTCCGTTGTATTTTAGGAGATGTCGTTTTGCTGCCGGATAATCATCGCGGATTAGCCAATACAAATCTTCCAGGACAGGTCTCTCAAGAAAGAGACGATGCTTTTTGAGAAAGTCCTCTTTCGAGGAGAAAGAAACATCGACGAGGTCAATCTTCCCGGGAAGCTGTTTCTCGTAATACAGAAAGGTCTGAATCTCGTCCAGATTTGTCTCCGGCGAGAATCGCTCCGGCAGACCGATCGAATCGACGTTGTATAGGAGTTTGCCTAGCAACAGGACGTTGTCGTCGGAGGCAACATAGATCGTCAACCGGTTGACCAAAGCTTGCAGTGCAGGCTTAAAGTTTTGATCAAAATCTTCTCTATCCACATTGGGAGCGATAAATATTACGTGATCCAGTTTCAGGTTCTCGAGATTTGGATCGTTGTATAACTTTTCCAAAGCCAAACACACTAGTCTGCAGCCAAGACTGTGCGCGATGATGATGATTTTTGGCGGCTTAACTTCGTTGTTTATTGCCTCCAGCAGATCAACCAGATGCTTTGTGGAGTGAGGGATCTGAAGCACGTCGCGCGTGTAGCCAAAGACCGATTCGTTGCTTGCCCAATCGAACGTAAGAACGTTTGCGTCGATGTTTAGGGCGCGCGCGACCTGCGCGCAATGTACCGTGCTGAGGGGAAATGAGGCTCGGTAACCGTGGATCCAAATGACTAAAGGTTTTCCGGACTGATCATGAAGGAACTGGAGAAACGCCGGATAGGGAATCGAGTCCACCTTCTTGATCGCACTGCCGTCGATGGCCGAGCTGAATGGATGATGCTGCGGCACTTCGACGTTTATCATGCCGTACGAAACCTGTCCCGCGTATTCGCCAAGGTAGGTGACGTTCCCATCCACGACAGACCCTGCTTTCCTGTCGGTGACATAGCCGATTGTCTCGTTGAAATTTCGGCTAACCATAAACGGACGGACTCTCCCTTGCAGAAGCCTTGTCAGACCTGCACCGAGGTGTGCAGGAATCGGGAAGTAAAAAGCTGTAACCAATCCCAGTATGAAGCAGAGCGCTGCGAGAAGAACGACGAGAGCGGTCTTTTTTCGCACGAGCTTATTTTATTTTGCGCCGCGCTCGTGTGAAGCACAAGTCACGCGTGGAGGTCGATCTGCTTGGCACGCCCAGCGGTCGTGACCTACCAGGCTAAATCGTGTTTGTTTCTTTTGATTCTCTCTCGCGAACGGGTTTCTCGGGGAACTCGAAACCGACTTTCTCGTCTTCCAGTTTCAGGTAAGCAGAGAACGGGCGCCCTCTTTTCGAGATGAAACCCTCGAGGAGATCGGTTTTCCCCGTTGCTAGTAGCTTCTGCGCCTGCTCCCTTGGAATGTCTTTACCGAGAATCGTTTTGCTTAGCTTAAATTTGCATGGCTTTCGGTCAGCCTGAGAACGTTCACAGATGTAACTATTCTCAGTTTCAAAAGTCTTTCCGCCGCATTTTGGACATTTGCCAAGCGGCTCTTGTCCTGAGAAATCGATTTTGGCGACCGGTTCACTGGGTTTTCGATCTTTTTTTGTCTTTGGCTCGCGCTTTTCGAATTCGAATCCTACGTCTTTCTTCTCGGTGACCACCAGGAATGCTTTGAACGGTCTTCCTTTGCGGGAAATGAAGCGCGGAAGCAAATCAGTCTTGCCAGCACTAAGCAGTTTTTTCACCTGCTCGGGGTCTACCGGCTGTTGCAGGATAACTTTGCCAGCGCGAAAATCGCACGTCTTGTTGGGGCCTACTGAATTTTCGCAAATGTAGCTCATTCCCAACTCGAACACGCGCCCGCCACATTTTGGACATTTGCCAAGCGGTTCCTTTCCTGAGAAATCTACCGGTTGAGCAGCACCGTTCTCCTGGCCGTTCGGCCCGAAATCAAATTCAGCCTTGAAATCGTCGCTTAGCTTGAGCACCGCGGGGAAACGCGTGCCTTTCCTGCTGCGAAAACCGCTTAAAGGCCCGACTTGTTTATCCCGGACGAGAGTCTCAAATTCCTCGCGGCTTAAGAGTCGGCCGGCAATAGTTTTCCAAACCGTGAAATCGCATTGCTCGTTTGTGCAGGTGAAACTCTTGAATCGTTCGATGATGGGCGAACCACACTTCGGACACGTGCCGAACGGCTCGCTGTCGGGCATATGCTCATCGGGATGAAAATTCTTCGCCTTGCCGACAATTTCCTCGGTCAAATGCCGAATATCTCTCATGAATGCGTCGCGCGTAAGCTTGCGATGCTCGATTTCGCGCAAACGAAATTCCCATTCGCCGGTGAGCTCGGGACTGGTGAGCTCGGGCACCGCATTTTTTAGAAGAGTGATAGTCTGGATCGCCTTTGCCGTTGGCTGCAATTCCTTTCCCTGTCGCGTCAAGTAATGCGCCGAAATCAAGGTTTCGATGATGGACGCGCGAGTGGCCGGTGTTCCGAGGCCTTTCTCCTTCATCGCATCGCGCAGTTCTTCGTCTTCGATAAGTTTTCCGGCAGCTTCCATCGCGCCGAGGATGGTCGCTTCGCTATAGCGAGCCGGTGGCCTGGTTTGATCCGTCTTGATTTCGATGGCGATTGTCGCGACGTGTTCGCCTTGTGTCACTGGCGGCAAATTTTCTTCCGGCTTTTCACTGACGGCTTCGCGGCCATAAACTTCCAGCCACCCGGGCGCGACCAGAATTTTTCCTTCGGTCTTGAACGGCTCTCCTTCGACACGCGTGATTCGAGTCGTATTCTCGTATTGCGCGGGTGGAAAGAATACAGCCACAAATCGCTTCGCTAAGAGATCGAAGATCTTGCGCTCGTACTCATCGAGTGAGTGTGAAACCGCGCCGGTTGGAATAATTGCAAAATGATCGCCCACTTTTGCGTTGTTGAAGATACGTTTATTGGGCTTAACCCAATTGTTATCGAGCGCCTTTCGAGCCAATGGACTATCGATCTTGGCCAACGTCGATCTTACTGTGGGCAGATAATCTTCCGGCAACGCCCGGGAGTCGGTGCGCGGATAGGTGATGGCCTTGTGCTTCTCGTAAAGGGCCTGCGCAATTTGCAATGTGCGTTTCGCCGAAAAGCCGAAGCGATTGTTTGCTTCGCGCTGCAAGGTTGTGAGGTCATACAGTTGTGGCGCAATTTGTGTCGTCGGCTTCTTTTCTTCCAGCTCGACGATCCCATCCTTTCCAGTGCACTTGCGCTGAATGGCGTCCGCAATTTCGCGATGCCACAATCGCGGCGCGGTACGGTGCTCGTCCCAAAGCGAGCCGTTTACAGAGTAAAGTTGCTGCTCCGCATCCGACAGATTCAACTGGAGCCGGTCTAGCAGTCTCTGTGTTCGCTCAATTTCAGTCTCGTCTTTCTTGAACGCTTCATCGAACCACCGCCCCGCATATTCACCTGCTGCAGCGCGAAATCTACCGGTGACCTCATGTAGCTCGCGCGGCTTGAACTCCTGAATCTTTCTCTCGCGGTCAACAATGATCGTGAGCGTCGGTGTCTGCACGCGGCCAAGGGAAGTCACTGTGCTTCCCCGCCCCCCGCTGAGCCGCAGAGTAAACGCGCGCGTCGCATTGATGCCGACGAGCCAGTCCGCCTCGTTCCGGCTCCGCGCTGCGCTGGCCAGCGGTTGCATTTCAGAGTCGCTGCGCAATCGAGCAAACCCCTCCCGAATCGCCTCGGTCGTCATCGATTGCAGCCAGAGGCGGTTGATCGTTTTTTTCGTGCCGGCGTATTGGATGATGTAACGAAAGATCAATTCACCTTCGCGCCCCGCGTCGCATGCGTTGATGATGTCCGCGACATTTTTATCTTTGATGAGCTTGCGAAGAACATTGACGCGGCTGCCCATTTTTTCCGCTGGCGCCAGTTCAAATTCCGGCGGCATAATGGGCAGTTTTTTCATGTCCCACTTGTCCTGCGCCTTCATCGAAGCGGGTACTGCGAGCTCAAACAGGTGGCCGACCGCCCACGAGATGAGATATTTCTCGTTCTCGTAGAAGTCCTTGCCTTTTTTGAAGCCGCCCAGCGCCTTGGCAATGTCACCGGCGACCGATGGCTTCTCTGTAATTATGAGAGACTTGGACATGGGGGCTGGAATCGAACCCACTTACAGGGCTTTTGCAAGTGGGAGAGATTTTTTAGGCACGCGTGCCTTAGGAAATCCGCATAACATAATACCTATCCCAGCTTTACAAAATATTTTCCCGGCAATTGTTTGACCAAACGTTTCAGTTCCAATTGCAACAGGGTGGATGAAACTGCCGCGCTCGGCAGCCTCGTTTTCTCTGTGATTTCATCAATTGACGTCTCCGTCGCTTCGATGGCGTCGTAGATGCGGCGCTCGTCCTCGGTAAGAGGTGGTAATGGGCGTGCGGCTGCTTCGGCGGATGGTTTCGTTTCAGGTAAAAGAATCTGCAGATCATCCAGGATGTCGCTGGCATCCATGACCAGCTTGGCGCCTTGCTGAATAAGACGATTGGATCCCATCGCGCTCGGCGCGGTGATATGGCCAGGTACCGCGTAAACGGATCTGCCTTGTTCAAGTGCTTGCGACGCCGTGATGAGCGCCCCACTATTCAAGCCTGCCTCCACAACCAGGATGCCGTGACTCCAGCCGGAAATGATCCGGTTGCGCATCGGGAAGGTTTGACGGTCTGGTTCAATTTCCATGGAAAATTCGGACGCGATTGCGCCGTTTCCCTCTCGAATTCTTTCAGCAAGCGCAGCGTTCTCTGGCGGATAAAGCTTCGCCAGTCCGGAGCCGATCACCGCGATCGTGCGGCCTTTTGCTGCCAGCGCCCCTTGATGTGCGGCGGTGTCGATGCCACGAGCGAGTCCGCTGATGACAGTCAATCCTGCATAGGCGAGCTGATATGCGAGCTTTTTTGCGGATTCGACGCCGTAATGTGTAGTTCGTCGCGCGCCGATGATGCCGATTGCGTGATGGTCGCGCTCTTGCAGTTCACCCCAAACGTAAAGCACAATCGGCGGCGCATGAATCTCTCGAAGTGACTTGGGGTATGACGGCGATTCCTGGGTGATGACTGTGGCGCCACATTCGCGAATTCGGTCAAGCTCCGCACCGAGATCGACAATCGACTCCCAGTTACTGATTTGATCCGCTACTTCACTCCCGATTCCTTCGACTTTTCGGAGTTCGTTGCGTTTCGCTGTGAGAATTTGTTGTGGCTGCCTGAATACCTGCAGCAATTTTCGCAATCGTACAGGCCCGATTGTTGGCAGCATGTTGAGCGCGATACAGGCTTCCGTCGCGTTCATTTGTAAGCCGCAAGCTGGACGCTCGCGCTATTTCTAGAAGGGAATTTCGTCGTCGTCTCGCTCTGTCGGCTTTGCCGACTTCGGCGGTGCGGCGGTTTTGCTGCCGGCGCTGGTGCCTACTCGATCTTCCTCGGCGGCCTCCCCGGCGGCGCCCCCGGGGCGACTACCCAGCAATTGCATACTTTCACCTACGACCCGCAGTTTGGTCCGCTTTTGCCCAGTCTGCTTGTCATCCCAGCTATCCATTTGGAGACGGCCTTCGATAAAAACAGGTCTGCCCTTCCTCAAATATTCGCCGGCGATCTCGGCCAGGCGTGCCCACAGCACAACATCGACGAAGGTAACTTCTTCACGTCTTTCGCCGCCCTCAGTTGTGTAAACCCGGTTGACCGCGATGCCGAGATCGCACACCGCACTGCCTTTGGGGGTATAGCGCACTTCCGGGTCGCGCGTGAGATTTCCAAGCAGAATGACTTTATTAAAACTGGCCATTCCCGCTTATAACCAAGTCACTTCGCTTTCGCCATCTTTTTTGCAGGCTTTTCCTTCCTTTCCTCGACTCGCTGGTAACTTTGGCGATAAACCTCCGGGTCGAGCTTGAATTTTGACCGCAGTTTTGCAATCGACTCCGGTTCAGCGTTGAAGACAAAGTTAACGTAATATCCGCCGCTCAGCGAGCCGGCTGCGTAGGAAAACGGGCGTTTGTCCATTTTCTGCACTTGTTCGATCTGGGCGCCTTCTTGTTGGAATTCGGATTCCAATCGATCGACGACTTCCTTGACTGTGTCTTCCCGGCCTTGTGTGTTCAGCACAAGCAGAGCTTCGTAACGGTGTTTCATGGTTCTTCAGTTTTGTTGAAAATGTTCATCGCGGAAATGAGATCATTGTCAATCGCGCATTTCACCGCTTCTACTGCGCGATCGATTGTGGATCTAACAATCGGCTTTTCCTCTTCAAAGAACCGGCTCAATACGTAATCGACCGATGCCGCAGGTGGAGCCTCTCCGATTCCGATTCGGAGACGGGGAATTTCTTCAGTACCAAATTGCACAATGACCGATTCGAGGCCGTTATGGCCGCCCGATCCACCGCTGGCCCGCAATCTCAGGCGGCCAAGCGGCAACGCCATATCATCGAGCACCACAAGAATCTCGGGTGGCTGGATCTTGTAAAACTGCGCTATTTTCAGGAGCGGGTAGCCACTCCGGTTCATGTAGCTCATTGGTTTTGCCAGAAACACATCGCCGCATTTGGCCATTAATGCGTCCCACTTAGTCGACTTCTCCCAAATTGATCCAAACTGCGCGGCAAGCTGATCGGCTACCATAAAACCAATGTTGTGTCGGGTGGTTGCGTAGTCCGACCCTGGGTTTCCCAGTCCAACTACCAGGCGAATCGACGATTCTTCCACGTCCGCTCAAGCCGCGATCCAGTCCAAGCCGGACTGGCATTTTTCGCAATCCGCAATCAAGAAGGTTACTTCTTTTGCTCTTTTTCCTTTGGAGCCTTTTCCTTTGCGGCCGGCGCGGCACCAGCTGCTTCGCCCTCTTGCTTCTTCTCGGTGATAACTTCTGGGCCCGCGGCCGCGGCAGCTTCAGCTTCAACTGTAACCGGTTCTTCTTCGACCACCGGAGCCATTACCGAAAATGCCGTCAAATCCGCTGGTACTTTTGCAGTTACTCCGGAGGGCATTTGAATGTCGCGCACGTGGATGGAATCCCCGATATTTAATTGCGAAACGTCTACCGTAATTCGATCTGGCAAATCACGAGGCAAACACTCAATGGCTAGCGCCCGCAGACTCTGCTCAAGCAGTCCGCCGAAAGTCTTAACGCCCACAGGAGTGCCAGTCGGTTCGAGAGGGACTTCCGCCTGGATGGTCTCGTCCATGGAAATGGCATGAAAATCGACATGAACAATCTCACCACCCACCGGCGAATGTTGCACTTCCTGTACCAGCGCGGCCCGGTTCGATTTTTCGCCCGCGATTTCGAGGTCAACCAGGACGTTTTCGCCGGAGGCGTGACTCATCATTGCATTGATGTCCCGGGCGGCGACCTGCACGGGCTGTGGTTTGACTTTTCCTCCGTAAATGACGGCTGGAATAATTCCGCGGGCTCGTAGCTTGCGTACGCCCGAACGACCCACATTGGTCCGCGGCTCTGCCTTTAACTTAACCTGTTTTGCCATTTTTTTCGTTCTCTATGTTGAACAGCGACGAGACCGACTCATCATTATGAATCCGCTTGATGCCTTCGCCGAGAAGCTCGGAAACGCATAGCACCGTGGTTTTAAAACCTTTCACGGCGCGCACAGGCGTGCTGTTGGTGGTTACTAATTCCGCAATTTGAGACTTTTGCAAACGCTCGACCGCTATATCGACCAGAACGGCATGCGACACGCCGGCGTAAATTTTCTGCGCACCACGTTTTTTCAAAAGCTCTGCGGCAGAGGTCAGCGTCCCAGCCGTCTCGGTGAGGTCATCGACCAGCAGCACATCGCGCCCTTCCACTTCACCGATGAGATATAAAGCTTCGGTCTCCGTGGCGCTTCGGCGTTCCTTGGCCACGATTGCGAGATTGGCGTGCAATGCTTCGGCGTAGGCTGAAGCCATTTTGAGCCCGCCTAAATCTGGAGAAACAACTGTTGTTTTTCCCGTAAGCTCTTTTCGCAAATACTTGATCAAAACGGGGAGCGAATAGAGGTGATCTACCGGGATGTCGAAGAACCCTTGCACCTGTTGCGCATGCAAGTCCATGGTAAGGACGCGGTTCACGCCCGAGGCATACAGCAAATTCGCTACCAGCTTGGCTGTAATCGGGACTCGCGGTTGGTCCTTTCGATCCTGGCGCGCGTATCCAAAAAACGGAATCACCGCAGTGATCCGATCAGCGCTGGCCCGCCGCGCCGCATCCACCATGATCAGCAACTCCATCAGGTGCTGGTTAGTGGGCGGACAGGTTGGCTGAATGATAAAAACGTCGTGCCCGCGAATATTTTCATCAATTTTTACATAAGTCTCGCCGTCAGGAAACGAGCTGATTGTCGCCCGGCCCAGTGGCGCACCCACGTATTTGCAAATGCGTTCGGCCAGATCACGGTTGGCGGAGCCGCTGAAAATTTTCAATTCCGGTTGGAGCGCGAACATGGAGCGGCTAACTTAGGCGTTTAGCAATGCCCTTGGCAATCTTCAAAACTTGCCAACAGCTTTTCTATAGCGAGGTTTTTGGTACGCGAATTTTCTCAAAATGAATGCAGAAGTTATTCGAATAGAGCGGCCGACAACAAACTCCCGGTTGTTCCTGCACACGCGCTGGGATGCCATCCCCGCGTTGGCCGCCTTATTTCATCTGGCTTATTTCGTTGGACTGTTTTTCCTCTATCCGCATGCACCGCTGTGGTTGATGCTGATTCTGGGGTTCATCTACTCGCTGATGGTCAATGCGAACATCAACGGCGTGGGGCACAACTTCATTCACAATCCGTTCTTCCGGTCCAAAACTGTGAATCGCATTTTTGGAGTCGCACAATCGCTCGCCTGCTGCTTCTCGCAGACGATGTACGACGCTGTGCACATGCAGCATCACAAGGGGAATTCCGATCGGCAGGACCAAAAGGGGGATACCATTGATTGGTTGTCAATTTATCGTCACGGGCACCAGGGCGAGGCAGAAAACCCATGGAGCTACGTGTTCCTGAGTTTTTTTCGCGACGATGTGGGGGCGATCCGGAAAGAACTGCGCAAACGCAAGAACGGAGATCTTTTCTGGGGCAACCTCGAACTGGGAGCGTTCGCGATCACGCTTTTCGTGATGTTCCTGTTTAACTGGCGCTACGTCATTTTTTATTTCCTGCCGTTCTGGTACCTCGGCCACTGCTTTAGTTATCTCAACGGCTACTATCGGCATTATGGAGCGAATCCCGATAAACCGATTGCCTGGGGCGTAAGCAGCTATGGAAAAATCTACAACTGGCTGTTTTTCTACAACGGTTACCATGCCGAGCACCATTTCCGGCCCAAAGTGCATTGGACAAAGATGGAAAAATTCCATCAAAGCATCGAAGACTTACAAAAACAGGAAGGCGTCCGCACGATCAAGCGCGCGCATATGATCGGTTTTCTGGACCCCGATCTGCCGAAACGCGGTGACTCCAACCCCACGGGCGTAGCGGCGTTTGTGTCAAACGCGGAATCCAAATAGCCGGATTGGGCGGTCGCCGCGGCGAACGCCCTACAACGACTTGTCAAAGCTTTTGCGCAACTTTTCCTTCTTCGCTTCGCACTCTTCCTGCAACCGACGCGTTTCGGAGGCAAGCTGTTTCTCGAGTGATTGCACTTCGTCGAGATTCCCGGCGGTATGCGCCTTGCGAATTTGATCTTTCAAGAAGACCTCCTTCTCAGCGATTTTCGCCCGATAAACGGAATCGACTTCCGCGATTTCTTTTTTCTGTTCTTCGCTAAGCGAGATGGACGGTGACGCCTTTTCCAGCCGTTCCATGGCTAGTTCGTAAGCGGATTTCATTGTCGATCTTGGTGGCTATTGGCAGCCTTACTTCTAATCGACGCATTGCATGTCGGAAATCAATTCCTAAGTTAATTCGATGTCTTCGCGAATCCGATTGCTCAGCACCGATTTCGACGGCACGCTGGTCTCGCATCTTGGTGAACCGGCGCTGGATCGGCGTTGCATGGAATTGATTCGCGAGCTGCAGGATGCCGGGGCAACGTGGGCAATCAACACCGGGCGCTCGGTTGACCTGCTCCAATCTGGGCTAGCCAATTTCGAATTCCAGATCAGGCCGGATTTCATTCTAACAACCGAGCGTGATGTCTTTCGTCCGGGCGGAAACGGAGACAAATGGGAACCGTTCGGCGATTGGAACGATCGCTGCGCGCGCGATCATGCGGAGTTGTTCTCTTCAGCCCAGCCAGTCCTCGCTGAAGTCATCGACTACGTGACTCAGGAAACAAAGGCCCGTCTGATCTACGATTCCGATCGTCTCGAAGGCCTCGCAGCCGAAAATGAAGAAGAGGTGGAACACATTGCCAAATTTATCGAGCAAGCAAGAGCCGGGCATCCAAAGTTTGATTATCAACGGAACGGTATTTACCTGCGTTTTTGCCACACCGATTACCACAAAGGCGCGGCGCTCGCTGAGTTGGCACGCTTGATCGAAGTCCCGCGCGCCAACATCTTAGCGGCTGGCGATCATCACAACGATATTTCAATGTTGAATGGAAAAGTCGCTGCGATGTCATCGTGCCCGGCGAATGCGATCCCTGATGTGCAAAGGGCGGTGCGCAACGCAGGCGGTTATGTAGCCGAGCGACAGCATGGAGCGGGCGTTTGCGAGGCGTTGCGTTATTTCGCGGAAGGTTAACAGGGTTAAAAAGAGTTAAATCGTTAAAATAGGGACCGAGCCGTGCGCGAATTGTTCGGAGCTTCCTTTTTAACGCGCCTGAGGCGGGTAACAATTTTAACTATTTGACTTTCGCAGTGGCCAACGCGAGCGGCGCATCAGCTTCAATTTTCCCGGCAAACCGATTCGTCATGTAGGTGAGGAGCAACACCCAGAACGTGAGGGCCAGCCCGAACAGTGGAAATTGGAGGGCGAGGGGCAGGGAATAGATAATTGCCATCAGTGGAATCCAGACTGCCCATGTTGCGAGCAGCGTGGGAATGATTTTGTCGCGATAATGGTTCCATGTAAAAAGATCGCGAATAGGCTGCAGCGAGATGCCACTGTTTTTCCATTCGTAGGTCAGCACGCAAAACGGCGCTGCGAAAATGGGATTATAACCAAATTGATCGACGCAGATTTTCGCCGCGACGACCGGCAGTGTTGCAACGTCTCCAAACCAGGCTGCTTCACTTCGGTACAAAAGGTCGACAAGTAATCCGTCGAGTGCCCAAACGGGTACGGTGAAGAGCAAATTACGAAGATTTCGACGACTGGGACGTCCTCGCTGAAAGAAAAGAATCAAAAACAACTCCGGAATAAATGCCCCCGCCGCCACGGATGCGATGACGACAAATAAAATGCCGTGTGTACGCTTTAGCTCGCCGAGCTGCGAAAGGAGCGTGAATGCCGTTTGACTTGTGTAAAAACTTACGAGCAACATCAGCATCAGCGCTTGAATAATTAACGCTGGCAGTGCGTTAGCTCGCGCTGCCTCCCAACCAAGAGTGAGTGGCGAGCGCGTTCTGTGCATCGTGGCTAGGTCTTCTCCGCGCGTCTTCGCCATCAAGCACAATCTCTGCCAAAAGAAGGCTGCTGAAAGCCTTCAGCCTTTATGCTCGTTCGAAGTCCGGGAACACGCTCCTCGGTGCTGATCACCAGTGAACGCTTCCGCTGGCACCGGGCCCACCCGGAGTAAACTTTCCCTCGTCGGACATTTTCTCCCCGGGAACGGGCGTGCCAGACGTGGCAGACTGGGAGCCCGAATCACTGCTCATCGAATCCTGGGACGATGCACATGCGGAGAGCAGCGATGCGACGACAAAACAGAGAACTACGCGCAGCGCCAAGCGTTCTTTCACGCGACGAACGTACCTTTGCGGGTGTTTGATGCAAGCCGCGGTGTCCGATACATTTTGTAGTGACGAACGCCAGCAAAACCGACCCGCGCAGCGCCCGGAGGGCAGCCCCAGGTGGCCGCCGCGGCGGCTCGGGTGATCTCAAATCTCTCCTTTTAAGCGAGCTTCAGGAGCAGCTTTGCAACCTGGGTGAACCCTCCTATCGCGCACGCCAGATCCTCGATTGGCTTTACAAAAAACGCGTCGACACGATCGACAAAATGAGCAATTTACCCCGCTCGTTGCGCAGCCGGCTTGCGGAGAAACTTTCGCTTGGCAAGATTGAAATCGTCCGCGTGCTCGGGGCGCACGACACGACTCGAAAATTTCTTTTTCGTCTGACCGACGAAAATTTGATCGAATCCGTTCTGATTCCGGCGTCGCCGGCCCTTTACGGTGGGAGAGCCGATCGTCGTACGATTTGTGTCTCGACTCAGGTGGGATGCGCTTACGGATGTAAATTTTGCGCGAGCGGTTTGGAAGGTTTCTCTCGCAATCTGAGCGCAAACGAAATTGTCGACCAGCTCATCGCGGTTGAGCGCGCGACTAGCGAAAAAATCGACAACATTGTGTTCATGGGGATGGGCGAGCCACTCGCCAATCTCGAGAACGTACTCCGGGCGATTCGGATAATTAACGCAGAGTGGGGCCTCGGCATCGGCGCCCGCCACATCACGATTTCAACCAGCGGGCTGGCGCCGCAAATTCGCAAACTGGCCGAAGAACCTTTGCAAATTCGGCTGGCCATTTCTCTGCACGGTGCCACTGACGAAGTTCGCAATCGAATCATGCCAATAAACCGCCGTTATAACATTGAGACACTGCTTTCGGCCTGCAACTACTACAGTGCTCATAAGAAGCAGCGTCTTACGTTCGAATACATTTTGATCGCAGGCATGAACGATTCTGACGAGCAGGCGCGTCTCCTTTCTCGCCATGCACGCAGGCTCTCGGCAAAAGTGAATCTAATTCCCTACAATAATGTGTCCGGTCTGACTTGGACGCGACCTTCAGAAAAGCGTCAGGAAAAATTTCTGTCGATCTTACGAGCTCAAGACACTCCGGCGACGTTGCGTCGCGAGAAAGGCCACGACATCGATGCCGCTTGTGGACAGTTGCGGTTGCAAACGGAACGCGAAGCACTCGCGCGTACGTTGTAGCCACGACAGGTGGCGAGAAGGTATCGCTATGTCCAGACCACTCGCGGGGCGGTGGCCATACCAAAAAACTTTGCGCGGCGAGTCAACGTCGCGTTTAGTCTCTGTCATGGCCGGCTACGAGGGCGATCCCGAACGCGCTTGGGATGAGTATCAGTGGGAGCATTTTCTACAGCAACAGGAGAGCAAAGCAGAAAAGTACATGCAATTGTTGGAAGAATATCTCGATGATCCCCAGCGCGACGAGATCATCGCCCGCGAAATGGGTTGGACCCAATTGTTAGATTCCAGGGATTGGAGCGCGGACCTCAATGCGCCCCCAGATGGCGACCTAACGGAAGAAGACGATTCTGCCATTGACGAGGCGTCCAGATCGGCAGACACCCTTGAAGGGCATGATCTGTATCGTTCTGCCTTCGCGTTGACGATCTGGATTGATCACCTGTTCGACCGAAACGCTTTACTCCAGAATGAGCCGGCAGCGGTAAAATTGGCCACGCAAGCTGCGCTGGCCAATGCCAAGCTGGCCGCAGCCTTGAGCAGCGATAGTCTGAGTGAAATCGGGATGACAATCGCCTATTTGAAGCGGGCCTTGAAAGCAATCACGATTTCGATTGACGCGGCCGTGCAACTCCGGAAGATCGCCGGCCTGGTGACCCGCTCGCAATATGCAGTACTTCGGCAGCGTCTTTTCCACGTGCGAGACGGCATTGTCACTCTGATGGGCGAGTATCGTGGCGAATGGCGTCGCCGGTTCGGGCCCGAAAGCTTTCGAGGTTGAATGAAATAGGGCCGGCTCCCGTCCAATCATGCAAACGGAAGCGACTCTGGCTCAGGCCGATGTGTCGGACTTGGACCTGGTGACGCGGTGCCAGGCTGGGGACACCGAAGCATTCGACGAGCTGGTAACCCGCTACCGAACACGAGTATTTGGCATGATTTACAACATGGTTCATAGCGAGCAGGATGCCTGGGACCTTGCTCAGGACAGCTTCCTTAAGGCGTGGAAATCGATTAAGCGCTTTCGGGGACGCTCAACGTTTTACACATGGATTTATCGAATCGTTATGAACGTGACGATTGATTGGCTCCGCAAAAAACAAATCAAAGGCGGAGGCGGCGAGTTCGACGATGCGATTCAGCTGAAGGAGGTTGAGCCGGCATCCAAGACCGTCCCGAAGTCGGAAGCTTTGCCACACGAGATGATGGAACGGAGCGAAATTCGCGCCCGGATTGAAAAAGCAATTGCACAGCTTTCACCCGAGCAGCGAGCCGTCATTTTGATGAAGCAAATCGAAGAGATGCAATATCACGAAATCGCGGAAGCACTCGGTTGCTCGATAGGCACGGTGATGTCGCGCCTGTTTTATGCGCGCAAGAAATTGCAAAATTTACTCAGAGACGTTTATGAAAACATTTGAAGAAAAGTGGACTGCATGGCTGGACGGGCAGCTTAGCGGGCGAGAACTATCGGAATTCGAGGCATCGTTGCCAGACAAAGCTGCCGCTGAAATCGAAAAGGCGGACGCGAAGAAGCTTGGCGCTCTTTTGAAGAGCGAGTTACGCGCGCCTGCGCTGACAAACGAAGAGTTTTTTAGCCATCAGCTACGCGAAAGAATCGTGCGTGAAAGTAGCGTGCCCTCTGTGGAACGCGAAGCCAAGGCCTCCACGTGGTGGACAATTCCCCGCCTGTTGTGGACGGGGATCGCGTCGCTCGCCGTTTTTTTGATTTTTACAGTTTTCGTGATTCGCGACAAGAACCCTGCGGAAGAATCGCAATACCTCACCCAGATTCTAAATGCGCGCGTTGATCCGGTTGTGAGCCCAAATGCGACTGTCTCAATGTTTGAGGTGAAGCAAGACCGGGTAACGGTGTTGTGGACAGAGGGATTGCAGAGTTTGCCCGCCGACTACGCTGCCAAGTAATCGCTCATGGATCGCTCGCTGGCGTTCTTAATCCTCTTCGTTTCACTGATGGCAGGTGTGGTATCAGAGGGGCAGGCTGCGGAAACTGTATGGAGCGGACTTGTGATTGCGGAAAACGTTGCGCAGCCACAAGCGGTTCCGCCGGAACTCACGCGGATCGAGGGGGCGCTGAAAAAATTCTTTGGTTACAACCAGTTTCAGGTGATCGGCCAGTCGGAAAAGACACTGAAGACCGGACAGGAAGATTGGCTTGCGACCAGCAAATTTTTCGGACTGCATGTCGACGCACAGGGTGAAAGCGCGGCCGGCTATGTTTTGAATTTGAAGCTTTACAAGGAGAAAGAGCTCTTGCTCGAAACGGACGCCAAGCTGAGCAAACGCAGTCCCCTGGTTATCAAAGGTCCCCAGGTTGGCAGCGGGCAACTATTGCTCGTGTTGGTTATACAATAAGCCAAGCGCATCGTTTCACGTTAGAAATGCGCATCCTGCTCCTTTGTCTGATGGCTGAATTCTCAATCATGTCCTCGGCACTTGCTTCAGAAAAACCGTTCAGTTTCAAGGACACGCCGGGAAAACTCCCGAAAGACGTGGTCCCGACCGACTACGCCGTTCGGATCGTCCCTGATATCGACAAGCTGACATTTGCCGGGACCGAGACGGTAAAGCTCAACGTTCGCCGCCGCGTTTGCCAATTGGTTTTAAATGCGCTCGAACTTAAAATCGAAGCGGCCTCTATCGATGGCAACGAATTGCTGCGCTCTGCAATTAAGATCGATACCAAAAACGAACTGCTTACGCTCGCATTACCCTCAGAACTTCCGACTGGCGAGCATACCCTGGCGCTTCGTTTCGCGGGTATAATAAATCAGCAGGGACAGGGGCTTTTCTATATGCGGTATCAGGAGCAAGGCACCGGTGCCCGGAAGACCATGCTCGGAAGCCAATTTGAAGCGACCGATGCCCGTCGATTTTTTCCTTGCTGGGACGAGCCGGTCTTTCGCGCGCGCTTCCAATTGACCGCGGTTGTGCCGGACAACTGGCTCGCCGTCTCGAATATGCCTGTCGAGAGTGAGGACAAAATCGCTGGTGGCAAAGAAGTGCGCTTCGCTGCAACTCCGCCAATGTCGAGTTATCTGAACGTTTTCGTTGCGGGTGAACTCGAGTCCATTGAATCGCGAAGCGGCCCTACCCAGCTCCGAGTGATCGCGACCAAAGGCAAGGCAGAGATGGGCCGCTACGCCCTCCAGGCCACCGGGCAAATCTTGCGATATTACAACGATTATTTCGGTGTGGCCTATCCCTTGCCGAAACTTGATCAGATCGCGCTGCCCGGCGGTTTTGGAGGTGCAATGGAAAACTGGGGCGGGATCACTTATTACGAGTCGAAGCTATTGTTTGATCCGAAGAGTTCCTCTGAAGAAACAAAGCAAGATATCTACGAGGTTCTCGCGCACGAAATGGCGCACCAGTGGTTCGGCGACCTGGTAACGATGGCTTGGTGGGACAACTTGTGGCTCAACGAAGGCTTTGCTTCGTGGATGGGCTCCAAATGCACGGCGCACTTTAATCCACAATGGGAAGTCTGGCTGCGCCGGGAATTCCCGCGGAATCCGAGCCGCCGTGCCGGAATTGCCAAAGAAGCAGCGATGGAAAGCGATGCGCGATCGACCACCCATCCGATCCAACAGCCGGTCGCGACCGAGGCCGAAGCCAACAGCGCTTTCGACGATATAACTTACAAAAAAGGCCAGTCATTTTTGCGGATGCTGGAGAGTTTTCTCGGTGACGATGTATTCCGGGAAGGGATTCGCGATTACATGGCGGCGCATGCGTATTTGAATACCACAACGGCGGATTTATGGAATGCGCTCTCGGACGCTTCCGGGAAACCGGTAGGAGAAATCGCAGCCGGTTGGACACAGCAACCGGGTTTTCCGGTCGTGAAAGTGAAACGAGACCAACGGGGCGACGTCTCGCTCACACAGGAACGATTTACCGTCAATTTCACCAACGCTCCGGCGCTGGAATGGAAAATTCCTCTTATGTATGCGGTTGTCGGTGAAACTCCTGCGACACTGTTGATGACAAGGAAGCTCGATAGCATCCACAACATTCCTCCTGATCGAGCGCTCAAGCTGAACGTAAACGGCGCCGGAAATTATCGGGTCGAATATGACGAGGCATCTTGGAAATTGTTGCTCGAGGCTCTGAAGAATCTGGGCGTCGAGGATCGCGTCAACCTTTTGAGTGATGCCTGGAGTTTGGTCCAGACTAATCGGGCGCCGATCGGCCTATATTTTGAACTGGTGAAAAAACTGCCGGCTTCGACCGATCTGGCCGAGCGCGAACAGATCATTTACGTGCTGGATTTTATTAACCGGCTTTTGGGTGACAGTTCTGAACAGGAGAAATTTCAGCGCTATGCGCGATCACTCTTGCGTCCTACCTTTGATGCGGTTGGCTGGGAAACCAAACCTGACGAGAAAGCGGCAACGGCAAATCTCCGGGCGAGTCTGATCGCAGCACTCGGAAACCTCAACGATCCGAAAGTCGTCGCGAATTGCCGCGAACGTTTTAAGGCTTTTCTCACCAATCCAGAATCATTGGCTCCCGACCTTCGACCGGCGGTGTTTTCGGTTGTAGGGCGCTATGCTGACGAAAAGACATGGAATGAACTTCACCAGCTCGGCCTCAAGACAACGAGCGTTGAAGAAAAACAAAACTATTACGATGCGTTGGCCGGTGCGATCGACTCCAAATTGGTGAAGAAGAGCCTTCCTATCGCGCTTACAGATGAGTTGCCAACAAGCCGCGCGGTCTTTCTTGTCTTGCGAGTCGCTCGCGAAAGTGGTCATCCCGATATCGCGTGGGATTTTGCCAGGGCGAACATGAAAGCGCTCCTCGCAAAGAACGACGCGCTAGGCGCTAACACGTATGCGCCCAGTCTGTTCACTTTTTTCTCGCACGGTTCGCGCGCACAAGAACTAAGGACGTACGCGAAAAACAATCTGCCGGCTGCGAGCGCTCAGGAAGTACTAAAGGCCCTGGATGAAATTCGGTTTCGATCAGAATTCAAAAAACGCCTCGCGCCTCAACTCGATGCATGGATCGATGGCAAAAAAGTTGCCGATAGTCGCAGATCAGCAGTCCCGCATCACTGATCGCTGTTCTGTTGAGGCGTGATCCAAAGACGCATCGGAATCATCGAAGACTCAACAAAACCGTGGTGCCGGAAAAATTCCTGCGCCACATTTTCCGGACGGTCGGTCAGCAACGTAACGCGGAGGAAATTTTTCTGTTTGGCGAAGTCGATCGCGTGCTCGAGAAGCCTTCTACCGTAACCCTTCCCCTGGTATTTCTTATGGACCACCAGATCCTCCAGCACAATCACGAAGCCGCCCTCAGCGGTACTGATGGTAAAAAGCAAATTGATCATTCCCACGATCGCGCCGTTTTGCCGCAATACAAAGACGCGCCCCCGGCTTGGTTGTTCGAAAATGAGGCGCAAACCACGAAGTTGTTTTTCCTTGTCCGGCCGGAAATCGCCTTCCTGAGCGAACAATTCACCGAGCATTTCCGACAGTTCGTCGAGATCGGCCTCGGTCGCCGGCTCGATCACCACATGTTCTTTTTCGCCCATTGCTTGCACTGCTTATTCCAAAAATCCACCGTCCTGGCAATTAAATTAGCCTGACACTTCATGCCGGGTTAACTATTGATGCGTCCGGTAGCGTTGACAATGTCGCGCTCGACCTTAGTTTAGCCGCTCTTAAATTGCGCCGAATCTGTTTTCGGTCTTATGAAACGCACTTACCAGCCATCCAAGCGAACACGCAAACGTCAGCATGGGTTCCGTGCCCGCATGAAGACAAAAGCGGGCCGCGCGACCCTGGCACGCCGTCGTCAACGCGGCCGCAAACGCTTGCTTCCAAAGGGCGTCGAGCTGCACTACGCGCGTCATACGCAGGCGTAACACTCCAGCCTTTAACCAGTCTGGTCGTCGTCTGTCTATCCGATTGAGATCGACAAGTTTTTTTGGCTGGCCATGCCTCGCCGATTTCGTTACGATGAGTCCCTAAAATTTTTCTCATGAAATCAAACGCCTTCGTCATCGAATCGCCTACAACTGATTCGAGGATTTTTGCGCACACACGTTGGGACGCGATTCCTGTGTTGGCCGCAATTTTCCACTGCGCCTATTTCTTCGGGATGTTCTATCTCTTCTCGCGAGTCCCGCTCTGGATCATGCTCATTCTTGGCTTCGTCTATTCGGTAAGCATTTCCTGGAACATCAACGGCATCTCGCACAACTTCATTCATAATCCTTACTTTCGATTTACCTTGTTTAACCGGCTGTTCAGCATTCTTGAATCAATCACCGTTGGATTTAGCCAGGTTTTTTACGAGTGCATTCACATGCAGCACCACAAGGGAAACGCTGACCGCCCTGACGAGCATGGTGAGACAGTCGATTGGATTTCCATTTACAAGCATGGACATGACGGTGACGCCGAGCACCCGCTCAAGTACACTTTCCTGAGTTTCTTCCGTGAAGACCCGAAGACGGTCTATCGAGAATTGAAACGCAAAGATCCCCGCGACGCGTTCTGGGGCGTGACAGAATTAACGCTGTTCGTTTCCACCTTCGCAATTCTCGGCGTTCTGAACTGGCGCTACATCTGTTTTCTTGTGCCGTTCTGGTACTTTGGCCATTGTCTTTCCTACCTCAACGGCTACTACCGCCACTATGGAGGCAACCCGGACGAACCGCTTGCCTGGGGGGTGAGTAGTTACGACAAACTTTACAATTGGATCTGGTTTTTTAACGGCTTTCATGCCGAGCATCATTTCCGGCCGAAAGTGCACTGGACGCGAATGCAGGCACTGCGCGATCAGATCGTGGAACGACAACGCGCTGCTGGAGTGCGTGTGATCAAGCCGCCGCACGCCCTTGCTTTTCTTGATCCCGACCTACCTGGATTGAAAGAGCAATCCCGGCAAAAATTTCTTGCCCGTTGGAATCTAAAGGCTGCGCGCCTCGAAGGAGACGCCAACTGATTTCCGCGGTTGACCGCAACTGCGGCGCTCTGGCGGCCGTGCTGACCAATTGTTCGTCAAGCGACGAGATATGAATTTTCCGGTTGCGATTTAGTCCAACATTTCGAAAGTCGAAATTCGAAAATTTTCAAATTTGCACCGTTAGCTCAATTGGCAGAGCAAGTGACTCTTAACCATGCCGTTTCCGAGCGATAGACCGGTAATGTTACCGAATTCGCTACCAATTTTCTAAGCCTGGGAAACCGACTCCTAAGGGTAAACAGCAACTGAGACCGCCGGCTGGATGGTGGCATGGAAATTTATGCGCACGAATTGAAGATGTGTGCAAACAACCAAGCACCTAAAATTTCACCACAGCGTCTATGTAGTTCTGCTCGACGACGCGGTGGCTAAGCGCCCATCCATCTTTCGCACCAATCCAAGGCGTGGGTTGAAACCTAATCGAATGGATCACGCCGGATCTATAAACGGGCGAACATGTTGAGCAATCCCCCAACACCACCCGCCCCTACTTCGCTTGCCTCCTTTTTTTTCGGGAACTTCGGTCGGCAATTTCCGGAAGTATTTGCGTAGGAAACGCAATTTACACGCTTGCAGCGCTCGGGACCGATTTGTTAAAATCTGCATATCCCGTGAAAAATGGCGCGACAGCTCGCAAGGGCACGGAGCCACGCAGGGTCGTTGTGGTGGGAAACAGTAGTGTCAGCGAACAGACGCCGGTCGCGCTTCTCGGACGCACCAAGCGATATCATACTTGCGGTGGCGCGCGTGGTTTCTACCACGCGTCGCTCGTAACCGATAGCTTATCACAGTCAGACGAGGGCATCCGATGAGTTGGATTACGATTGTCTGGTCAATGAATGCGGCCGCGTGTTTGACACTGGCGGCAATTTATCTGGTTGTTTGGTGCAAGCAGCGTCAAGACTTGGCGCATCTGGTATTTTCGATTACTGCTGTGGCGGCGGCGGCTGTCGCGGGGTTCGAATTAGCGATGATGCATGCCGGGACAGTCGGCCAATACGAAGCACTCATTCGTTGGATACATGTGCCCGTTTGGGTGCTCACTGTTGCGTTCTTAGCTTTCGTGCGGCTCTATCTCCATGCCGGACGACCGTGGCTCGCGTGGAGCATCTGTGGCCTGCGCACACTGGTGCTGATTCTCAATTTCATTTTGACGCCGAATCTTAACTTTCAGCGAATTACAAGCCTCCGGCACTTCTCGTGGTGGGGCGGTGAGATGATTTCGGTGCCGTTCGGCGTAGCAAATCCCTGGGGTCTTCTTAGTTCGGTGAGTCTACTGTTGCTCCTTATCTTTTTCGTCGATGCAACGATTGCCGTGTGGCGGCGAGGCGACCGACGACGTGCTTTAGTTCTGGGTGGCAGCATGATTTTCGGCGCGATTCTGGCATGGCACGTGCCGCTCGTGATCTGGGGAATCATCGACGTTCCGTTTTTCCTTTGTTTCGCGTATTCGGGAATTGTCGCGGCGATGGGGTACGAATTGAGCTACGATCTGCTGCACGCGGCGCAGCTCGCGCGGCAGTTACAGGCGAGCGAGACTGACTTGCGCGAGACCCAGGAGCGCATGGAACTTGCAGCAAACGCTGCCGAACTCGGCATGTGGATGTGGGACATTGTGCGTGATGAAGTTTGGATCACGGACAAAGGGCGCGCCCTCTTGGGCTTCCCGCCGTTGGAAAAGATAGACTTCAATCGTTTCCGAAACAGGCTACACCCTCAGGATCGTGAATCGGTGGTTCAGGCTGTAGAGAACTCTCTCCGCACAGGCGCAGAATATGAAGCTGAGTACCGAGCGGTGTTACCGGATGGGCAAGTGCGCTGGATTGCCGGGCGCGGTCAGGTGGAGTTTAACGGCGAGGGTCAGCCGGCTCGGATGCGCGGCGTTGCAGTGGACATTACTAAGCGCAAGCAGGCCGAAGAGCAGGCGGCGCGTCACCGCAACGAAATGGCGCATCTCTCGCGCGTTTTCACGCTGGGCGAACTTTCTGGCTCGCTTGCGCACGAGCTTAGCCTGCCGCTCACTGCCATCCTCAGCAACGCGCAAGCTGCGCAGCGGGTCCTTGCGCACGGCGGCGCCGACTTCGCCGAGATCCAGGAAATTCTTAATGAGATCGTAAGTGAAGACAAGCGCGCCGGCGAAGTCATCCGTCGCTTGCGCCTGTGGCTGAAAAAAGGCGAGGTGCAACAGCATTCTCTCCGTATCAACGAAGTCGTGGAGGATGTCTTGAAGCTGATCCATAGCGATCTGGTCAATCAACACGTGACCGTTGATATTGAACTTGCGCGGACTCTGCCCACGGTCAGCGGCGACCCGGTTCAGCTTCAGCAGGTTTTACTCAACTTGGTGGTCAATGCTTGTGACGCAATGGCGGATTGCAACACTCAGGAGCGCCGATTGCTCATTCGCACTGGAATCGAGAACGGCAAAAGCGCAGTGATTGTTTCCGTCATCGACGGTGGCGGCAGCATTCCGGAGGAAAAAATGGAACAAATTTTCGAGCCTTTCTTCACCACAAAAGAGGAAGGCATGGGGCTGGGCCTTTCGGTGTGCGGTACCATCATTGCCGCGCATCGAGGAAAACTCTGGGCCACAAACAATGCCGACCGCGGCGCGACGTTTCACTTCAGTCTTCCTATAGGTAAGTCGGACGAGGTAGTCATAACTAATAAGAGGAAAGGTTCATGACTGCACGTCCTAGTCCAACCGTCTTTGTTGTGGACGATTACGCGCCGGTACGGAGCTCCATCTCGCGTCTGTTGCGTGTGGCTGGCTTCGCTGTGGCTCCGTTTGCGTCTGCAGGGGAATTTCTGGCGCAATATGATCCGCAGAAAGTGGGCTTTCAACACCAACCATGATCAGGCAATGTTCGCGGTTGAAAGAACACTCGATTCCCTCGCAGGCGCGGGGTATCAAAATGGTTTTGAAGGATTAGCGTTATCGGAACGAGTGAGCCATCCTGGGACTCAAGACCTATCCGCCGCGACGATCAAACACGCTTGACACCTTACCGCACAATTACCAAAATGCGGTAATTTCGATGCGGGTTTGGCAACATTTTAGCTTCCCGGCAGCACTTGCCACATGGGACAGGTGGGAGGCAAACAAAAATGTTTGCACTGCGAAGGCGGCATTTGCGCGGGGGAGAATGCGATGAGTCCACTGCCCGCCGCGAAGATGAGTCCCTTGACGATACGCCGTACGGCGCGGTTGTCCCGCGCGCGCCGTTCCGGTTTTTGTTCCAGTATGCGATTAAAGCACCACTCTAGGAAGTTTGAGAGCGATCGCGTTTCGAGTTTGGCACGCCTTTTTAGTTTCGCCAGCGTGCGCTCGCTAATGGCGATTGAAGTTTTCTTTTTCTTATCGGACTCACGCATGGTTGTGAAGGTTACGAACTTTTACCGCTCGCTGTCAACCTACTTGTCACATGAAGCAACGCGTTAAATTGGCTCGCGATTTGTCGAGGAAAAAATGGAACAAATTTTCGAGCCTTTCTTCACCACAAAAGAGGAAGGCATGGGGCTGGGCCTTTCGGTGTGCGGTACCATCATTGCCGCGCATCGAGGAAAACTCTGGG
>Ga0193722_1000029_pt1 | contig 36934 bp, 32 predicted proteins | sample H2m1metaG_FD_143044 | JGI IMG/M metagenome (GOLD analysis project Ga0193722, IMG submission 143044) | Soil microbial communities from a riparian zone of the East river system, Colorado, United States - H2m1 | ecosystem: Environmental > Terrestrial > Soil > Riparian zone | place: USA: East River...
CGTTCTTCATAGGGTTTGAAGATAAAAAGAAAAACCATCTTTTCCCGCAGATTCCGCAGATTTGCGCGGATATTTAGTTCATAGAGTCTGTGGGTAAAAAAAAGAAAAACCTTCCCGTGGGGGAAGGTTGATGAATTGTAATCACAAGAATCAAAGTTCAGACGATTACTTCTTCCGGATAATAATATCCCCATTATAGTTCTTCATCGTAAACTCCGGGCCACCGCCATTGATATCCCCTTTTACCCATTCATCAATCACCACCTTGTACGTGCCCGCATTCGAATCCTTTTTCTGCACCGGCCCGCCTTTTACCAGATTCATATCAAACCCGCTGAGGATTTCTCCTTGCTCTGTTTTCATCTTCAACGAAGCCTTGAGCGTAGTGGGAAAGGTGAGGTCGATATCGCCGTTGTACGTGGAGTACGACATGGGCGTTCCTTCCGTTACTTTATCGAATGTTACTTTGATCTCCCCATTGTAGGTACTCGCCACGACGGATCCGGAAATGCTTTCTGCCGTGATCTCTCCATTATAATTGGTGAGGACCACTTCGCCCTGGATGTTGCCGATCACAAGATCGCCGTCATTGTAGGTCTTCACCTCCAGGTCAAATCCCGAAGGTACTTCAATCTCCAGCTTGATCGGATTATTCCATGAATCGGATTTGGCAGTCACGACATTGCCATTTTCAGACACTTCCAGGTCCATGGTCCCGCTGCTGATCCGCTTCAATCCTTCCTTTGTCCCCCGGTCGTGTTTATCCTCGTTTTCCGGAGCGGAATATTTTACCAGAACATCTTTACGCGCTGTACCCTTGACAATGATCGTCCCCGAATTGAGATGGGCTTTTAACTTGCCCCGCTTGTTGGGGTCACTCAACGGCACCGGAAATTCACCGGAGTTTTGTGCGACAGCTCCGATTGCGGACAGAACGATGAACCCCAGGGCCATTATAATTTTGCTATTCACTGATTTTTGCTTTTTCATTTTTGTATTCATTAATTTTTCTCTTTCACGTACACATTGCCATTGAAGGTTTCGAAGTCGAGGACGACGCCTCCCCTGCCTACCTTAAAGCGGTTGCCATTTACTTTGTATTTAATTCCATCCCCCTTTTGCTCCTTTTCGAGGAGTACCGGCAGGGCCTCCAGTTGATCGATGTTGGTATAAAGACTGCCATTAAAACTTTCAAAACTCATACTCGCTCCCAATCCTTTTTGAAAATTGGCGTTGATATCTCCATTGAGGGTATAGAAGCGGCTGGCCTTGTCGGGATTGTGGGCATAGTCGATATCGACATCGCCGTTGATCGTGCTGGCCTTCACTTCACGGACCAGGTTGGATAGTTTGATACTGCCATTGATGTTGTCCGCATTCACGGCACCTTTCATATTCTGGACCGTGATATCACCATCATTAACGGTACTGAGCAGCAAATTCACTGAAGCAGGGACCTTAAGCACAAAGTCCATGGTATAGTCAAACTCTGTTCTGCAGTTGTTACCCCGGCCATTGCAGTCGTTCCAGTTGTACCCCCACCCTTCCTGCCGGTCGTCGTGGCGATTGTTTCTTGAATTCAGCTTGCCAAAATTGTTGCATCCCCCTTCTACATAAAAGATCAGCGTATCGGCCCGGTCGATCACCCCCAACTGGATCTCCTTCTTGCCTTTTTCCAATCTTTCCTGAGTCTTGGCCGTTACTTTTTTGTTCACTTCGAGCAGAATTTTGTCGCCTTCATACCCTGTTATTTTGATGTCCCCGTTAATATTGGCCAGCAGAATAGTATTGTTTGTGCCCTTTTTTTCGAACGTGAACTCCCTGGTAATTTTCTCGCTGAAATCCTGGGCAAGAACCCACCCCGGACACGCTACCCACAGGAGCATTGCTATGATCTGTTTTGTTTTCATTTTTTTCAGATTAAGACCCGAATACTTTCTTCAATTTTACTTTTCACTTCCTTAGGCGTTTTTTTATTCTCCAGAATCCGCCGCAACTCTTTTACCGACTTCTTTTCCTGCATGGCCACCATCAGTCCGGCCAACTCTACCTGCACCATGGGGGAGTCTTGTTTAGAAATCGACCGGACCAACTCCTCGCGCACACGGCCATCGCGTACATACGACTTGAGAACCTCCAGGGCGGCAAGTCTGACATTGACATTGTCGTCCTCGTTGAGTGTCTTAAACAACGCACGGGTAACTTTTTGACTGACCTGATTCATGTCGCTCGTCAGGCTCACCGCCCGCAACCGATCTGTAGCAGACTCTTTCTCAAGAAGAGAGAGCATCACCATCTCTTTCAGGTCGCCGACCTCCCGGGTAAGAGCCTTTACTTGTGTGTTTTCAGCAGGCCTTTCCAAAAGGTATCCCCCGGCGAAGCCCGCAATCAGGAGAACGGATGCAAACGCCAGCCGCGGCATCAGCACACTCCATTCAGGCCAGGTTACAGCAAAGACATTTCGTTTTACTTTCCTTTTTTCCGCCGCCAAGCTGGCATAGAATTGATCATCCAATTTCATTGACGGGGCCGGTTCCTCCATCCGGATAATCTGCTCATCCAATTTATTGAGCTCATGAAGCTGTGTAAGGCTAACCGCTCCCTCCTCGATCAGCTTTTCCAGCAATTTTATTTCCGAAGGATCTGCGAGTCCTTCGTTGTACTTCATGATCAATTCTTCCGTCTTTTCCATAGTTGATAGAATTACACCTCACCCCCTGCCCCCTCTCCGAAACGGAGAGGGGAGAAGTTATAAATCCCCCCCTCTCCGTTTCGGAGAGGGGGCCGGGGGGTGAGGTCACATTCGTTTCTCCAATTGTTGATATACCACCTTCAGTTCTTGCAACGCCCTGAAAACTTTCACCTTTACCGCTCCTTCCGAACACCCCATGATCTCCCCGATCTCTTTATACTTCTTCTCCTGGTATTTGCTCAACAGCAGGATCTCCCGTTTATCGGCCGGCAGCCGGTCCATGGCCATGGACAGCATGCTGTGTTCCTCGTCGTGCTGCATGACCGCCGACTGGTCTTCATTGTGCCCTAACTGCTCTTGCCAATCCTCTAGGGAGTCCTTTGCCTTCAGTTTGTCCTTGCGGTAATGATCATTATTTACGTTGCGCGCAATGTGAAACATCCAGGTTTTAAAGTCGCCCTCCCCACGAAAAAGGTGGCGGTATTTCAGAATCCGGAAGAAGGTATTCTGGACCAGATCCTCACTGAGGTCCCCGTCTTTGCTAAGCCCATAAAAGAAACCATACAAAGGCCTTTTATAGCGTTCAAAGAGCAGACCCAGCCTGTCCAGGTCGCCGTCCCGGACTTTGACCATCAATGAGTTATCGGAAAGCGCTTCCAAATCAAGGTTTAAGTTTTCAGGTAGGGAAACCTGCGTTTTGTGAAATGGTTACAATTAATACACCTTAAAATCGAATTCCAGGTTTTCGCTGCGGGAGGTTGGTTTTTGAGCCCCGTTAGTCAAGCGTTCCACTTCTTTGCTAACGTAGGCCTTGAGTTCGTTGACGGTGATGACTCCATTCTGGTTGAAGTCTGCTTTTTTGCTTTTCAGGCCGTACAGCAAGCAATACGTAAAAACTCCGTTCTTCCATTCATCCGACTCCAGGGCATAACTGTTGCCGGCGGCAGCAGAAATAACGACTGCGCCCGAACCTTTGCTAACATTGGTGAACAATTCCTGCATCAGTTCAAATGAAGTCTTGATGCCAACCTGATATTGTTCTTCCGAGGTCTCCTTTTCATACGTATAGGATTTAACCAAGCCCTTCATGTTCTTTGCCAGCAAGACGGATTGGTCGGCAGAGACTTTTAACCTGGTCTTATCGACTTCTCCCGAATGGCAGGCATCGATCATCAACAATTTCTTGCGGGCAGGAATGCCGTCCAGGAGGGTTTCCAGGTCTTCATATTTTAGTCCGCGCAAACCCGGATCATTGAAATCAACATCATGGGTGCCGAAGTAAAAATCAAGATTATTATCCAGCATGCCGTGCCCGGAAACAAATACCATCACCTCATCATCCACGCCACTCTCGGCGAACTTCTTTTTCAAAGCCAGAATGTTCTCCCGTGTTGCTTTCTCATTGAAGAGGGAATCGACAAAAATACGGTTGTAGTTTTCTGTCCTCCGTAAAAAAAAGTTCGCCAAATCGCGGCCGTCTTTAGCCGCATATTTCAGGTTCATTTTAGAATCGGCATAGTGGGAAACGGAAATGACGGCCAGGTACAAATTGGGTTTGGATACCGTATGATTGTACTCTACTTCAACGGTCTCGAGCAAGGATTCTACCCCTTTCTCATTCAGGCAGGAAACCTGGATCTTATTTTTCCCGACGGAGAGGCGGGCATCAATTTGTTTTTGTATGGATTGCAGACCCAACGGCCGGAGGTCGATTCCTTTTACACCAAAGACCGGAATGTTATTTACGAACACATTGATCCGGTCGAGTTTAAACCGGGAATCTGCCACTTCAATACCAAAATGAATACCGGCCTCGGCGGTGGCCAAGGGCAGTCCTTCCGTGATGATCCGGATCTCGGGCAAGTGAATTTCCGTTCCCAGCATCTGCTCGGTAAAATTCATTTTCTGAAGGCGTTTTTGATAAGCCCGGTGGTACGAATTGACCACGTTGGGAGGTGCAAAGCCCATCCGCTTCAGCACGATGTCCGGACGGTTGAACCTCAAGTCAAACTGTTCCGGAGAAATAAATTGCTTGCCAAATTTGAATCCAATGCCTTTCAGCGAATTGCGAGTCCCAAAATAGTAGTTGTCGGGCGTGATAATGATGTGATCATCGCTTCCGATGGGGATGATGGTGGCCAGTAATTCCCCTGTGATCGTATTCCACAATTTGACCGTGGCATCCCAACTCGTGGTGGCCAACAAGGGGCGGGTGGGACTGAACGCAATCGATGTGATCTTGTCCGTATGCGCATTTTCTATCGTCAACACCGGTTCACCGCTCGTATTGCCGATCACCAGGTCATTGAATAAAGCATAGGCCGTCCGGTGCGCACTTTTTCCGTAGGCGACCGCGGAAATATCGTCGCTCGCCTCCCGGGTTCGAATGATTTTTTCATTCTTCAAATCAAACCAAATCAAGGAGCGGGTTGCATTGATGAGCAGTGTGTCTTCCGAAACGGGAATGAGCTGACGAATATCTGCCGGGGCAGGAAAGGTACTTTTTCGTAAGTAAAAATCACCTGAGGAGGGGTCAACATGCCAGGACACCATTTGATTGGCGGTGCCGCTTACAAAATTCCAGTCGCCCAGAAATGCGAGGCTGTTGATTGAGCCCTGATGCGCAGGTATCTTTCTCATTCGCCTTGTCTGATGATCGTCAAAATAGATGGGTTGGGGCTGCCTTCTTGCAATCGACTCGCGCCAGCCGCCCCCGGTGATTACGTTTCGACCGCTCGGGCTCACGCTCAGGGCGCTGATCCACGCATACGGTTCACGATAGGCCTTCAATTTTTTCAGAATATAGTCTCCGCCATTCCAATAGTTGCGATATTTCTCCTTCTTTATCATCGATTCCCGGCGAATATCAAAAACGACCAAACGGTTATCAAATCCAGAACTGTACAGTACCGTGTCATCCGGTGAGAATTGGACGGCGCTTATCTTTTGCTGGTGCCATGGATACGTTGAAACCTTCAACAGGCTTGATTGAAGTTCGATGATCCGGCCTTTGCCCAACTCGTCGCCAACAGCCAGGTGCGTTCCACTCGGGTCAAAGGCGAGGCATTCAAACCGGAATGACCGGCTGAACATCCTCCGGATGGGTTTGCGGGTCCGGGTATCCCAAAGAATGATGGAGCGATCGGCACTGGCGCTGGCAAAGACTTCATTGTCCGGAGAAAAACAAATGCTATTCACCGCAGCATAATGCAAGTCCAGCGTAGCAAGGGATTTCCCTTTGTTCATGTCATAGCCGTAGATCTTTCCATCTTCGCATGCTCCGAGCACCAGGCTATTCTTCTCAGAAAGCGCTAGAGAAGTGAAATTTTTCGAGATATCGAATGGCACCCTGGCGAAGACCCTGCTGTTGTCCTTTGTCCTGTTTTTGACCAGGAAAAACCGGTCAACTTTGAATTCAAACTCGCCATTTCCACTACCCTGCTTCCTTTGATCCGGAAAACTAACCTCCCGCGTTGGTTTCTCGGTGGACTTTAATGAAGAAGTAGCAACATCCCAGGTGTGAACCGCTCCATCCGCATATAGTATGTAGAGAAAATCGTCGCCAGAGCTGAAGGCCATTGACTTTACCGGTTGAGGAGAAGCGCTCACCAAACTCACCATCTCTTTGCCAGTGGGTACATGCCAGAGTTTAATAAGGTTATCGGCGCCGCTGCTGGCCAGCAAGCGTCCGGTTGAATTGAATGTTATAAATTGAATTTCTGCTGAATGTCCCTTTTGAATCGCTATTTCAATTTGTTGGCCTATGACCATCTCCGGAACCAACACGACGGACGCAAACCAGAATAAGCATAGGGCTTTCATCAATTTGGTATTTTGGTATAAACCAGCATCGGACTAAAATCATAATTGTACAACGCGTCGTGAACGGTGAGCCTATGGACAGTCTCCATCCCTGGTGTAATGCTTCCTACGGCAGGCGTAAATTTTACCGTTATCCGGTAGGCATGAGTCACCTCATTCAGCATAGCGTAAAGATGATTGAACGTTGTAATCATTTCGTCCGTGCCCGGGCAAAGGGAAAACAAACCGCCTGTACTCGCACTCACTTTTGCCAAAGCATTGGAGTCTTCTTCCTTTCCTAACATAATGATGTTTATTTTTACCTGATTTGACAGGGCCTTCAAAATCAGCAAGTCGGAAGAAATCACGCTGGCTTGGTCGGGACCGTGTACCAGAGCAATTATATTTCTGTCCCCCGTTTCGGTGGAAAGCTTATCGATTGACTGGTCAAGGGCATCCAGAAGGTTGCTTTTTCCGGAGGTCCGTTTGGCTAAGGTAAAGAGGTACGGGACTTGTATTTCGGCATCGGTCGAAAAATGGTTTGCATAAAACTCTACCGGGCCGGATGGGAGGAGTCCGTCTTTCGCAAAGGCGCCTAAAAGAAATTCAGAGGGAGGCGTAACATCGTGAAAAAACTTATCTAACGATTTGCACCGGAAATTGTTCACATCGGGTGTCTCATAGCTCCCACTCTGATCGAGCAGTACAACAAAAGACGACCTCGTAGGGGGGCTAAGTTCCACATCATTAAAATCCACTATAGAATAGGTGCCGTTCCCGGTAAAGGAAAATTCACTTGAGTTCAAATAACCAATTTGCAGATTATTACTATACCCGAGTACAAAACTTAAATCCGTCTCAAAGACCAGGTCGGAAGGAGTATTGCTGACAAGGGTGGCCCGCCTTGTAATTCCCGTATCGGATCCGCGCATAAAATGCCTGAAATCATCCGGTAATAAAGTACACGAAACGGCTAAAAGGTCACAAAGAACACAAAGAAGGCACCACGTACACAAAGAAATAACGATGCTATTACGTATTGAATCTGAACCCTTCGTCCCATCCCAGGACAAAATAGAATTACTCTTCATAATAGATCTTCTTCTTTAAGAGATTCAGGGGTAGAAAGTACGTGAGTGCAATTCCGATGGTGTTGAAGGTAGCCTTGTACTCGACGCCGGGTGAGCTAAGGCGATGCTTATAGCGCACATCTACCTTGCCTAAGCTCGCAAAATGAAACCCGATCCCCAGCAAAGAGTTCCAATAGAGTTTATCATTATTATACAGAATGTTCCTCATATCGTACACTCCGTACCGGCTATACAGGGAAGGGTCCTTGTCGGCGCCGTTGAAAGTGGTTTGCAAATGATACGGGAACACGGGTTCTGCCCCTGCAAAAACAGAATAACGCACGATCGTTGAAGAGGCAAATTGATATCCCATGTATACAGGCGCTTCCAACTGAAAATACAATGTTTTGAAGGAGACCTTTTCGTCCTTCGTTGGCGAAAGCGGGTACTTCACTGTGTAATCGTAAGTATTTAATTCGTAGGAAGGTTCAATAGCAAAATACACTTTCTTATAATCAAGCTGCACAATGGTGCCGATAACGAAGGATTGGCCTGCAGAAAAGAACTTCCAGCGGTTGTCATTCACCTTGTAGTAATTAAATGAGCCCTGGGGTATGATTTCATCACTGGCCACCCCGACTTGCTTCAAAATCAGATATTGGAACGTCATCCCCACATTCAGGTGCTGTGCAAATACAGGCACGGTTAAAATAAAGAAAAGGATTACCAATAGTCTTATTCTCATTTTTCAACCCGGGTAAATACAGGAATAATAGCCAGGATCTCCCCGACATTGGTATAAGGGGAGTCAGCGTACGGATGCGGACCAAAGAAAGATGTAAAGCCGGTCGTTTCACCGCAGGCAAAGATCGATATCTTCTTTAGTTCGAACCCCACACAGACACGCGAGGCAAGACCTTTGCGACCGTTGCCGTACGCGTAGATGGCATCTATTTTTCCTGTGAGCGGCATAAATGTTTTGAACCTTATCCACAGGGAGGCGTATACCTTGTCAATCTGTTTTGGATAATATTCATATCCAAACGCCGTGTAAAATCCCTTCAACTTCAGACCCGTTAAGGATTTATCGGCTGACTTACTTTCCCATATTCTGACTTGCGTACCCAGCGCAATGGCGTACGTACTTCTCCCTCCTATTCCAAGCGGGTCCACCGTCAGAACAGGCGACACATAAAAGGAATAAAAGAGTCCGCGATGAGGCCTGAAGGAGTTTCGGTTATACTTTGTGAACCCTTGTCCATCCCCTGTGCGATTGTCCTGGCCGCACGCCTGAAAAAAGCCCACCAGCAACAACAGAGTCAAAACCATAAACGGCCCACGGCAGTACAGGGATTGGCAAACAGAGGTCAGATGGTGCTTCACGGCTTGTACATTGGATCTTGGGATTGGGTTTAAATGCCTTTAGGATCGACCCCAAATTTTCAATAATTTAGGCAAAATCCCGCAACGATTTATACAAAATCCGACCGGCACGATGGAAACATTTGGAAATGATTCAGCTTTTTGAATTTATAAGGCAAAGCTTATATGTGGCTGCCGTATGCGATATCCTGGATGAACTTGGCTACCGCCACCAGGCAATGCATCACCGTTTGAGACCTCTTTTGCCGGACAGGAAGAATTGCGGATTTATCGGAAGGGCAAGAACATTTGAATGGAAAGAAGTTGACTACGTGGATGAAGCAAATCCATATGGAATGGAGATTGAAGCCATGGATTCCCTTAACAAAGGAGACGTCGTGGTGCACTCCACCGACTATCATGGGACCAATGCGCCCTGGGGTGAACTGATGTCAACGATTGCCAAGCGCAACGGAGTGGCCGGTTGTGTTGTTGACAGTCAGGTACGGGATTGTGTTAAGATTATTGAAATGAATTTTCCCGTGTACTATGCCGGAATAAGGCCATTGGATTCGAAGGGTCGCGGCCTGATGATCGCCTATGATGTGCCTGTGCAATGTGGTGACGTGTTGGTGAATCCCGGCGATCTGATTTATGCCGATTTTGATGAGATCGGAATCATACCAAGGATGATTGAGAATGAAGTGATTCAAAAAGCGAAAGAAAAAGTTCATGCTGAAAACCTATCGAGGAATGAACTCCTTGCCGGAAAAACGCTCCGGGAAGTTTACGACAAATACAAAGCCTTATAAACCATAGTGATGAAATTACAAAATCGTTCTGTTGTCGTAACCGGTTCGGGTTCGGGAATAGGAAGGGCTTGCGCGTTAGAGTTTGCTAAACAAGGCGCCCAGGTCGTTGTGGCAGGGATCGACCTGGATGCAGCAGAAGAAACCGTAAAGCAAATACAAGCAGCAGGCGGAAAGGCTTTTGCCTGCCTGGCCGATGTCTCGAAACCGGATTCCGTAGCCGCCCTGGTTAATACAACCATTAAGACCTATGGAAAAATTAATACATTGGTGAACAACGCTGCTATCCAGGTAAACAAAACCGTTGCTGACACGACGTTTGAAGAGTGGAACGCCCAAATGGCAGTCAACGTAGGCGGCGTTTTTCTTTGTTCCAAACTATTTCTCCCGTATTTAATAAGTACCAAAGGTAGCATTGTAAACATGTCCTCAGTGAATGCCTATTTTGTCGAGCCTTCCTGTGCCGGATACTGTGCAACGAAAGCGGCCATTATCGGCTTAACAAAAGCGATGGCCATCGACCATGGGCATGAGGGTGTCCGGGTCAATTGCATTTGTCCCGGTTATATTAACAGCGGTTTGGCGGAGGGATATTTTCGAAGTCAAGCAGACCCCGCGCAGGCCCGGGTCGATGCAGGAAAATTACATGCCTTATGGCGTATCGGGAGGCCAGAGGAAGTCGCCCAGGTTGCCATTTTCCTATCCAGCGATGACGCCTCCTTTGTGACTGGGTCCGCCTATGTTGTGGATGGTGGCTTTGGTTCCGGTCTACCCCCAAAATCAGGATCAGAATTTTCAGAATGAAAGAATTGGCAGAATTTCGATTAATAGGATTAACGGGCCAAGGAGGATCTCCAGTTTTAGTCGCGAAGGGAGAATGGGTATTATGAAAACCGCCAGGATGGGAGATTTGGTGTTGGTGATCCTCGTTAATTTTATGTGGGCCACGCAGGTTCCGGTTATACGAATGATTGGCGATACCCTGGCACCCATCACGATCGCTTTTGTTCCCATGATCCTCAGTACCGTACTGTTTCTTCCTTTCTTATGGGCACAGAATAAAAAAAGAAAACCGTCGGAGCGGCGTACCGCGAAAGATTTGAAATATTTTATTATACCCGGATTGATTGGCGTTTTTTTAATGCAATTCCTCTATACGATTGGTTCTACGTTAACCCTGGCGTCCAATGCCGGAATTATTACCTTGACCATACCGGTTCTGGTCGCTGTCTTCGCTTCTGTTTTGCTGAAGGAAAAATTAAACTGGATTCGGATTACCGGATTTGTGATTGCCCTTGCCGGTGTATTGCTAACTTCTTTGCCTGACCTTAAAGAGGTCCGTTTTTCAGATAGTAATTATTTTACGGGCAACCTTGTCTTTCTTTTTGCCTGTTGTTGCTGTGCTTTTTATAATACGTATTGCAAGTTGCTGGTCGACAAACATTTTACAGAACTTGAAATACTGGTGTATTCTTCATTGGTAGGGTGTATTGCCTGCCTCCCGCTGCTGATATGGGTGGAACCGTTCAGTTTCTCCAAAATCGTCCATTCAGGGAGCACGGCGCTCTTCGGTTTGTTAGAACTGAGTTTCATTGTCTATGGTGTTTCCATGCTGCTGTTTTTTTACGTATTGAAACGCATGGATATTACGCAGGCCATACTTGGAAATTATTTACTGCCATTTTTCATTGCCCTGCTTGGAATTGTGTTGCTGAATGAAAACATAACTGCCGCCATGGTCATGGGGGGTGCCGTCATCACCATCAGTACGCTTATGGTAACCGTATATGAAAAGCCACTTTTATCGTTATTTAAAAGAAAAGATAATAGCGACGTAATGGAAGGTGATACGACACAGAAAATATCATAGTCCCGGGCACAATCTTAAACCAGTCAATAAGAAAGAATTGCCAATGAAAATTACAAATGTAACCGCCACGGTTCTCCGACTGCCGGAAATTTCCAGTGCCGCCGATGGCACACAGGATGATTTGATCATTACGGTAGAAACGGATGAAGGAATTGTTGGCTATGGTGAAGTGGATACGGCACCGTATGTCGGAAAGGCCGTAGTGGATGCGTACATGTCGCATGGAACGTGCTATGGCTTGCGGGAAGTGGTAATAGGCTCGGACCCGTTTGATTATGAACAAATCTGGACCGACATGTGGACGAAAACGTACTACTATGGCCGCACGGGTCCGGTGATGCATGTCATGAGCGGGATTGATATGGCGATATGGGATATTATGGGCAAGGCCGTAGGGAAACCGGTCCATAAATTATTGGGCGGCAGCTATACGGATAAAGTGCGGGCTTATGCCAGCGCCTTAATGCCTGCCACTCCGGACGAAGTGAAAAAAATCGTCGAGAAGCAGGGTACACTGGGTTACACAGCGATCAAACTGGGATGGGGGCCTTTGGGATATGATGTTCACAAGGATATTGAGTTAATCAAAACGGCTCGCAAAGCGGCAGGGGAAAAGGTAGAGATTATGATTGATATCGGTAAGCGGTACCGGTTGAAAGAGGCGATCTATGTGGCTAAAGCATTAGAGCAATTGAATATTTATTGGCTGGAAGAGCCTCTGCCTGCTGAAGACTATGTTGGTTACAAAAGATTAACCCAATCTACTACCCTGCGGATTGCAACCGGAGAGGAAGAAAGTGGCAGGCTGGCATTTGCGCGGTTGATTAACGAAACGCATATCGATATTGTGCAACCCGACATGTCGAGATGTGGTGGATTAACGGAAGCACGGAAAATTGCAACCCTGGCGGCCGACGCTAATATCCTGTGCGTACCCCACGCTTTTAAGACGGGTGTTCTGGTGGCCGCTTCCATCCAGTTTATTGCCGCGATACCCCATGCGCCGTTTCTGGAATTCTCGGTCACCGAGTCCGCTATCCGGAAGGAATTATTAGTGAAGCCTTTCGCGCAAAAGGATGGATTTGTGGAAGTGCCTCAAAAGCCCGGGTTGGGCATCGAACTTAATCCTGAAGTCATTCGCAAATACGGCGTAACGATAAAATGAAATTGGTGAATGGCGCTGCCGAACGTATATAATGCATGAAAAAATAAATTATAGTGGCTGGCCCAATTGCATCAGGCTTTTTAATGATGAAATTGAGTTGGTTGTTACTACGGACATCGGGCCCCGGATCGCAAGGGTTGGATTTATCAATAAACAGAACCTGTTTTACCTCGAGCCTGAACAGTGTGGCAAGACCGGTGGCGACGAATGGCGGATTTATGGTGGCCACCGATTGTGGCTCGCCCCGGAAGCCATGCCGCAAAGTTATAGCCCGGATAATGAAAAGGTTGAATTTGAAGTGCAGGATAATTATATTAAAGTAATGCAATCAAAAGAGGCAATTACCGGCATTGTCAAAGAAATGGAAATCACTTTATCTCCTCATCAGAATAAAGTAACCGTCCTTCACCGGTTGATCAATCAAAATTTGCGGGATGTAGAAGCAGCTGCCTGGTCGATTTCTGCGCTGGCACAGGGTGGTCGTGCCATTGTACCGCAGGAACCATACGGAGAAGGCGATGACTTTTTATTGCCGGCACGGCCCATGGCCCTTTGGCAGTTTACAAAAATGAACGACCCCCGGTGGAGTTGGGGCGCCAAGTATATACAAGCCAAACAGGACCCTTCCGCTCCATCGGAACAAAAAATAGGGGTGTTAAATAAACAAGGGTGGACTGCCTATTACCTTAACGGAGATGTATTGCTAAAGAAATTTGATTTTAGACCCGAGGCAGTCTATCCTGATTTTGGATGCAACAACGAAATCTATATAAATGGACACTTTCTTGAAATTGAAACACTCGGGCCTTTAACCAAATTAGCTCCTGGAGCAACCGTGGAGCACACGGAACATTGGCTGTTAACAAAAGCTGAAGTAGATGAAAGCGAGGAATCGATTGATTCAATCCTTTTACCCCTGGTCAATTCATTTAGTTTACCGGTGTAAAATTAATCGATGCGTTTTTTGCCACAAAGACACAAAGACACGAAATAATTTTTCTTTAGCAAAGGCACAATTATACTTATGGACAGAAATAGAACAAACTGCAAACTAACTACCATTGTATTGTTTTGGTGCCTGGCAGCTTCAACTCTTTTTGCTCAGCAGAATCCGCCTGGACCATTTTGTACCCACACCGTACTATTGGATGAGCAGTCAAAAATTGTGCCCTGGAGTACACCTCACTCTAAAGCCTATGACCACTTTCTTCGCCTTCGCTGGAATTTTATCAAAACAAAAGTTCCAAATAGCCCCGGTCCACTTCCCCGGTCTTCTTATCCCCAATATTATTTTTATTGCGCTTTCAAAGATTCGAGCAATATTCTTTTACCCGACGGATGGATGAATGATGTAGGGGAGAAAATTCCGAACTGGTTTGAATCGGCACGCCTGTATTACGCTTACACAGGGGATAGCGAACCATTGAATAGGACAAAAGGAATGGTGGACTATTCCATGGAGCATGGCATAACCCCCTCTACCTACAGCTGGCCCGATTTTCCCCAAACGGCGTCCGATGCAGGGGAAACTGAGTTTCGGGGTTTCACTACCGCTAAACGATTTTCCATAGATGATGTCCAGGTTGACCACGCAGGGGATATCGGGGCAACGTATTTCAGGATGTACCTCTTTTACGGAGAACTAAAATACAGAACGGCGGCAATTAATGTGGCCGATGTTCTAACAAGAAAAGTCAGAAAAGGGAATGCTACACAATCACCCTGGCCCTACGTAGTGAATATGCAATCAGGAAAAACCGTTTCAGATTATGGAGCCAATTGGTTTGGCTGCATCCGGCTTTTTGATATGCTGATTGCTGCAAAAGCCGGTGATGTAAATGCGTACAAAAACGTTCGTTCCCAGATCAGAGAATGGCTACTGCAGTATCCTGTGCGGAACGGGCTTTGGGTAGATGGCCATACCGACAACTTTATCACTGGCACGGACAACCTCAGTAATATGAGTGCCAGCAATGCCGGTTTGTATATTTCAGATCATCCTGATTTTGATCCGGGTTGGAAGAATACACTCCCGGGCCTGATAAAATGGACGGAAGATAATTTTATTTTTCGCTCTGCCCCCGGTGAGCCATCCACCCTATGGGGTGCCAACATAGTAAGTGAACAGGTTACTTTTATGCCAAAGATGGACTATCAAACGGCAAGGTATGCTGCTCAATGCGCCAGGTGGTATGCAGTTTCCGGCGATACTTCCTATAAGGAAAAGGCCTACCGCTCCCTAAACTGGGTCACCTACTGCAATGATACAACCGGCAAAGCCTTTGAAAGTCCGGTAAGCAAGGGGGTCAACTCCTGGTGGTCCGACTGCTACGGCGAAGGGCCCAGAATGTTTTATCATGCCTTCGCCGCTATCCCCGAATGGGCTCCCCCTGGCGAGGACCATATTTTGTATTCGGAAGGCGTACTAAAAGAGGTGTCGTATCAATCCAAAAAAGTTGAATACACGCCCACTGAAAATAATGGTACTGAATTTCTGCGACTCGCTTTCAAACCAGCCACCATCACCGTAAACGATGTTAAACTTGGATTAAGATCAGATGCAAGTAAAGATAGTTATACCATAAGAGATCTCGGGAATGGTGATTACGCAGTGACAATAAGAAGGATGAAGGCAGCCAGAGTTATTGTTACCGGTTTATGAATAGGTAATGAAATGAGACGATGTAACCGCCATGTGAATTATTCAGCGAAAATCTGCGCGATCTGCGGGAAACAAATCGAAAAGCACTTAATTTGCGCTAACCTGAAATCATGATTAACTACATCCTGTGGGACCCCAGCGCCGAACTATTTTCCCTGGGTCAGTTTACCTTGCGCTGGAATGGCCTTCTTTTGATTCTGGCCTTCCTAATTGGAAGGAAAATCCTGATAACTATTTACAGAAAGGAAGGAAAATCCACAAAAGAGGTTGAAATCCAGGCGACCTATCTGATCATCGCAGCTTTTCTTGGCGCCAGGCTCGGTCATGCAATTTTTTATCAACCACAACTCTGGTCCAGGCCGCTCGCTATTTTCTTTCCCTTTGAATTTAATCCATCATTTCATCTTACCGGGATGAGGGGATTTTCCAGTCACGGGGCAGCATTGGGAATGCTGTTCGCCCTTTGGCTTTACAGCCGGATGAAAAAACCGCGACAGCCCTACCTTCCTGTCCTCGATAGAATATCCATTTTGGCTGTTTGGATTGTCGTCCCTGTTCTCATCGGGTCTTTTTTAAATTCGGAGATTGAGGGCAAACCCACTGATTCGGCTACCGGCACGGTATTGATCAAACCGGTTACCGAAGGCATACTTCAGGTTCCTTGCTGTATCATGCGCAACCCCGGGGGAAAAAATCCTTTAACCCAGGTCATCGCCAGGAAAGACAAAGACATAGCGAAAAAAGATTTCACCGCAGAGACGCAGAGTCGCCAAGGAGGCGTAGAGGGTACGGAGAAAGGTCATCATTCGATTGTAGTGTATCTGTTTTTTAAGCCGGATACACCCCAGAAGATTGTGGAGGAATTCCTGATTGGCGATGTGAAGACGTACCTCTATGATATGTCGCAGGTAGTGTATGAGCCGGGGACCGAACCGTTGCATTATACCATTTTCCAGGAGCCCAATGGAGATTTTGAAGCAAGGGTAAGGACGACCGGGGTAGCCCGCTACCCGGTCCAGCTTTTCGAGTCTGCCACGAGCCTGCTGCTTTTTGCTTTCCTGTTTTGGTATTGGAATCAATACAAATTGACCTTACCCTCCGGAAGAATTTCCGGTTTCTGCATGACGCTGTTCTGGAGTTTGCGCTTTGTGTATGAATTTCTAAAAGAAGACCAGGTCTCATTCATTAAAGGGATAGGATTGAACAAAGCACAGTTCTTGTGCATCCCGCTTATTCTGTTTGGAATTACCGTGCTGGTCTTCTCATACCGGAAATCGGTAATCAGTAATCGGTGATCGGTAATCGGTAATCGGTGGGTTGATGATGTTTGATGGGTAGTGGAAGGTTTATTTGGAGAGCTTGGTTTTCAAGGCAGGATCACAACGAGCAGGGCGAACCATCCCGATAGCCATCGAGAAACACAGCCTAATAACTTTCAAAACATTCGTCGTGTTCTTTGTGGCCTTTCGCTCAATACCAAGCGTCAACGATTCAAATGTATTTCTATTTCCCTTGTTTATGACGTAAGCTGAAAAGGACACAAAGAATACAACGAACAGAGCTTTAACATAAGTCAAATCCACCGATTACCGATCACCGATTACCGCTCACCGAATTCCCCTTAAAATCAAATACCTTAATAGACACCATTCCCGGCCCCAGTCTCAGCGACCTGGAAGACGAAGAGAGGTAGGTTGATCCATAATAAAATTCATGCTTGTAAATTTTACCATTCGATAAAGCGACCACAGCATAAGCGTCATCTTTCTGCGCCTTGTAGTATCTTCCCTTTTCACGCGTCACATAGGCCCGCGCACGATTGGAATTATTTCCAACCACCATCAACTCGCGCCCATCCGACAGCACCAATTTGGCCATACCCTTTGAATCGTTATCCGCCAAAAATCCGCTGTCTTCGACCTTAACGGAATGAAAGTTCCCCTTGCCATCTCCCTCTAAATACAATCCAATGGATGCATCATCACGACCGGAAATTACCTCCGGCGAATACGAATTGCCTACCAGCAGGACATCCAGGTTTCCATCGGCATTGTAATCACCGGTCACCATTCCATAGACAGGTGAAAACTGGGCCTCCAGGGGCAGCGCTGTTATCCTGAATTTGCCTTTCCCTAAATTCTCGAGGTAGCTGCTTTGAAAACGCTCCGCGCAAACCACATAGGCCGCTGCCAATTCCTCCGGCGTAAAGGATTGCTCAAACGTCGCATTGGCATAATCGGTGTAGGTCCGGAAGCGGGCCCTCATCGTATTGATCTGGTCGATAAGGTTGCTGCGGGGATGTCCGATGTATTTTACACCCTGAACATAGTAACTCATCACCGGATCGAGAAGTCCGTCCTTGTTGTAATCATCAGCGTAAATGCATAACGGCTCCTCTTCCGAGGCATGGAAATGCGTATTCAGCCCCAGGTTGCCGGCGATATAATCCGTATCTCCGTCCCCGTCAAAGTCACCGCCCACCAAACTATTCCACCACCCTGATATTTTTTCCAATCCTGACTCATTCGTCGCATCCACTAACTTTCCCTGTTGGTTGTGATAAAATCGTAAAGACATAAATTCTCCTGCTAGGATCAAATCCAGCCATCCGTCATTATCATAGTCACTCCATATCGCCGAGCACACCATGCCAGCGTCTTGCAACCCTCCTGTGTCCGTCAGGGCCTGCGCCGATAAACTCAACATGCCATGACCGTCGTTCGTATATAAATGATCCTGATACAATGCCGACCCCTTCCCGTTTTCGGACCCGCCGCTCACGATGTATAAATCCAGATCATTGTCATTATCCGCATCAAAAAACAACACGCCCAATTCATCCGACAGGCTATCGATAAGAGGGGTTGGCTTGCGTTCAAATTTTCCGTCAGGGAGCTGCCAGAACATTCCGCCGGTGTGACCGGAAGCACCTCCTACATAAAAGTCTTCCAGTCCATCTCCGTTCACATCCCCCACGGCTACCCCAGGACCATTGCGGGAATGCATGTGCGGCAGAATAGGCTGGACTTTAAAATCAACAAACGTATTTTCCTGGTGGACATACTGGATGCCTCGTGCATCGGTCACCTCTTCCAATACGGTGGGGCGCACCGGTTTTTCAACAATCGGCCGGTCTTTCGCAGCCGCATAATCCACCCGCAACACCTGATTCGCGTTTACTTTCCTGATCAATTGATACTTGCCATCCGGCCACAAGACTTCCACACTATCCACCTGTTCCAGGGTGCCCAGGCCAAAATGAAGAAAGGGCTCTACCGAAGAAAGGTATCCCCGAACGGGTGTAAAGTATTGATACTGCAATGACTTCTTGTTTTTAAGGAGAACTTTTGTTCCAAATCCCTCCCGATTGAGGTGCGGCCCGGCAAAGGAAATTCGCAGGTAATTCGATTTCTTATCCCCCTTGATCTGAGCTGACCGGTTTTCCATGATCGTTGCTTCGTCATCAAGATTGTTTATCACCAGGTCCAGATCTCCGTCATTATCGAGATCGGCGTACGCTGCTCCATTGGAATAATTAGGGGCAGACATTCCCCAGGATTCCGTTGCATCGGTAAAAGTCAAATCACCCTTATTCTTATAGATATAATCATGTATTTTGATCCCCGGAAGTTCATTCAACATGTCTTGTCTTTCCTTTGCTCTTACTTTCGGCAAGCCCATCGTCTCGGCCTGGTCTCCATAAACAATAAAATCAAGGTTCGTGATGTCCTTTCCATAGCCATTGGTGATGAAGAGGTCTTTCCATCCGTCGTTATCGTAATCCGCAAACAAGGCACTCCAGCTCCACTCCGTAGCCTCGATGCCGGCGATCTGCCCGATCTCGCTAAAGGTTCCATTCCCGTTATTCAACTGGAGGGTATTGCGTATGTACTGCGGCTCATACCCCACATTCAAGCCATTTTGAAATTCATCATAGCTGTTGCCGCGCGGCGTAAGTTTCCAGCGTTTGTTGTCTTCCGGCAGCATATCGAGTACAACGATGTCTACTTTACCATCGTTGTTGTAATCGGCTACATCGTTGCCCATTCCATTGAAGGTCTGATGCTTCAAGAATTGACCTGCCTTGTTGGTAAAGGTGCCGTTTTGATTGTTGATCCATAGCAGGTCATTGGTGAGGAAGTCGTTGGAAACATAGACATCCGGCCATCCGTCTTCATTAATATCAGTTACGGTCACGCCAAGACCAAAGCCTTCGATCACGATTCCGGCCTCCTTCGTAACATCGGTAAATGTTTTGTCGCCATTGTTACGAAAAAGTTTGTCGTTGGAAACCCCTTCGCCATGAACGGCCTTGGGCCTGGCGGTATTACGGCTGTAGCTCACAAAGGCATTGCGTAACAAATACATGTCCAGGTCTCCATCCCTGTCATAGTCAAAAAAGGTGCTTTGTATCCCAAACCCGCTGTCCGCCAATCCATACTGCACGGCGGACTCGATAAAGGTGCCGTCTCCATTATTAATAAAGAGAAGGTTCGCCCGGTCCTTTTCGGGCGTATTCCGCGTGCCCCCGACCGAGACATAAATATCTTTGAATCCATCCTGATTGATATCCACCATGGAGACACCATTGGCCCACGTCGAGGTTCCCACCTTCGCTTTTTCCGTGATATCTTCAAATTTCAGATTGCCTTTATTGAGGTACAATCGGCTGGAAACCATGTTCCCCGTAAAATAAATATCCCCGAGACCGTCGTTATTGATATCCCCCACAGCAACACCGCCGCCGTTGTAGATATACTCAAAACCGTTCAGTGTCAGAGAATCACCGATCGTAATCGTATTTGAAAAATGGATGCCTGTAATTTCTGAACCGGCAGACACAAATAATTTCTCAGAACGGTTGGAGCATTGAATCAGTGCAAGCGGTGCAACGTAAATAAGGAAGCGAATGGTTAGTAATCGCAGCATGAGGTACTGGTCATGGGTGGTTGATCATTCGTCATTAGTCTTGAGTGATTAAGTTGAAATTCAATATTTGAGATCAACTTTATGGCTATTTTAACTTGTATGATATGATCGCCTTGCCGGTTTGGCCTACTAACAAACGGGTTTGATCTTTTGAAGAAATAAACAAAAGCTGACGGACGTCTCCGCTCAAATTTAATCCGCTCATGGATTGCGGAACATAAGTAAAGTGGCCCTTCCCATCGTTCAAAAAAACAAACCCCCTGTTTGCATCTGTTTTTCCGATCCGTACCCGCACGTTGGATTCGTTTCCACCCATCACCACATCCGGATCTCCATCCCTATCCACATCGTATGACGCGATCGCATAGACGGGTGAGAACTGGGCTTGGATGGGTAAATTACCGATCTCAAAACGATCTCCTTTGTTTTCCAAATATACCGTTTTCAGCAGATCGGCCCGGAGCGTAGTTGCTCCATTTAATTCTTCCTTTGTAAAAATGGTTTCCAGCGTTGCATTCGCATAGGATGTGTAATCGGGAAATCGCTGCTTTAAAAAACTGACCTGCCCTAATGCTTCGTCCCGGCTTGCGTAGGGAAAAGACTGTCCATCGATAAAGTAACAAAAGAACGCATCCATCTGACCATCGCTATTAAAGTCCTTATACACCAGCGTGGCCGGGTGATCCGGGCTAACTTTATATTGATTGTTTAACCCAGCATTGCCGACGATCAAATCCTGATCGCCATCCTTGTCAAAATCCTCTGCGATCACACAATTCCACCACCCTTTGGAAGATGTTGAAAACCATTTCTCTGTCTCGTCTTTCAACACCCCATCGCGATTGATCATGATCTTCACCGGCATCCATTCTCCTACTACGACGAGGTCTGGTTTACCGTCTTTATTGAGGTCCATAGAATGGGCTCCGCAGACCATGCCTCCGTTTTCCAGCGCCGGTGCACGTTGCTTTATTTCATTAGTAAAATGGCCCTTCCCGTCATTGATCAGAAGCATGCTTTGGGGTGTTGCCGGATAGTGCCCGGGCACCAGGCGGCTCCCTACAAACAGGTCCAGGTCTTGATCTCCATCGACGTCAAAAGCCGATACGCAGGAACCGGCAAATGATTCCAGTGGCACTGCGTTGACGGCCTTCCTGAAGTTCCCCAGGCCATCGTTCAGGTAGAGCCTGTCCTGGAGCAAGGGGTCATTTTCCTCAAAATCATACCCACCGCTTACCACATACAGATCGAGGTCACCATCCTTGTCGGCATCAAAAAAAACGGCATCTTCATCCTGATGATCCTTATCCCCCTCAAATGCATCCGATTTCTTTATCGTAAAGGACCCATCTCGTTGCTGAATAAATAAAGCGCCAGGTTGATGTTTCGGTCCGCAACTATAAAAATCCATCAGCCCGTCGCGATTAACGTCCCCTGTAACCATTTTTGGTCCGGAGAAGGAGTACATACGGGGAAGCATGAATTGTCGCTTAAAATCATTTGCTTCTGCCGGGGTATGCCTCCATTCCCTTATTTCAGTTGAGCTGAACAGGGGCTTGGGCGACGAAGGATAAGAATATAAATCATGGGCATCATCGTAGCCCGGTGTCAAAACGGCGTGTGAGGAAATATTCTTAAATACCTGCATTTTATTGTCAGGCCATATAATCCTTACAGAATCAACGCGATCCTTTCCGTTCAGGCCAATCTGCGTGGGAGTGTACATAGAAGCTTGAAACCCACGCGTTGGAGAAAATTCCTGATACTGGGTAGTATCCCCATTATAGACAACTATTTTCGTCCCTGTTACAATTTGCTTTGGATTTTTTTTGAACAGATCAACGGTTAGAAAAACAGCCTTCTTGTTCTCAACGCTTTTATTTCGATACAAAACGGCTGGTTCATTCATCGTGTTAATAACCAAATCAGGATCCCCATCGTTATCGAGGTCGGCATAAGCTGCGCCGTTGGACTTAAACTTTCTTGCAATCCCCCACTCCGCTGTCTTGTTGCTAAAGGTAAGGTCTCCGTTATTCTTAAAGATAAAATTTCCAACCTGGATCGCCGGCATTTGACTGATTATCTGCTTTAGATCCATCGGTCGACCTGTCTCCCTGGATTTGAGCTTCTCATCAACCGTATATTTTAGAAATTGCATGTTGGTATAATCCTTCTCATATCCATTGCTGACGTACAAGTCTTTCCAGCCGTCACCATCAAAGTCGGCAAACAAGGAGGCCCAGCTCCAGTCCGTATTCGAAATACCGGCCAGTTGACCGATTTCAGAAAAGGTACCGTCCCCGTTGTTGAGCTGGAGCATGTTGCGCATGGTCTGGTGGTGGAATCCGCCATTGATCAGGATCTGGTATTTATCATAGTTATCATCCCCCGAGGAAAGCTTAATCCGTTCATTGGATTCCGGCAGCATATCCAGCGTGAACAGATCAGCTAGTCCATCGTTGTTGACGTCGGCAATATCGGAGCCCATGGAAAAAAGGGACACGTGACCGGTAGCCTCCTTGACCACGTTCTTAAATGTCCCGTCCCGGTTATTGATATAGAGATAATCTTCCTCATTGAAATCGTTGGAAACATAGATATCGGACCATCCGTCACTGTTAAGGTCCGATATGGCCAGACCCAACCCGAAGCTGATCGCATTATTAATGATGCCCGCCTTTTCCGAAACATCGGTAAATACGCCGCCGTTATTCCGGAACAGTTTGCTTCCGAACTTACTCCCCTTTTGTTTCCGGTTGACAACGACATTGTTCAGGCTGGCGTATTTGGGTAATGAATGGTTCAGTACAAACAAGTCCAGGTCGCCGTCTTTGTCATAATCAAAAAATGCAGCATGGGAGGAGTAGGAATTATCATCTACACCCGCTTGTTTTGACTGTTCCGAAAATGTCAGATCTTTGTTATTAATAAAGAGAAGGTTTGTTCGAAGAGTGGAGTCACTCAACGCCGACCGGCAGACGTACAGATCCAGCCATCCATCCTGGTTGACATCGGCCATCGTTACCCCCGTCTTCCATCCGACGGACACGGCTACTCCGGCCTTTTCAGTAATGTCTTCAAACTGAAAATTACCTTTGTTCAGATAGAGTTTATTCGAGACCTGGTTGCCGGAGAAGTAGATATCTTGTAAGCCATCATTATTAATATCACCAATGGCAACGCCGCCCCCATTGAAATAGTAGGGATAGTTTAATACATTATTGTCGCCATCCTGGACTACCGTGTTTTGAAATGCAATGCCAGTCTCCTCCTGTAAAAGTTCCTGGAATAATGGCTCCCGGGAGGTGTTGTTTTTGCAGCTACTTAGAAGCAAAGACCCAACCAGAACAATATTCGAAAAAGAACGGGTTTTATAAGAAATCATGAGCATTCGTTCCAAATTTACATAATCTTGAGGTACCAATTTGGCTTCTCAAAGTATCCAACTCCTCCAAATCAAATATGGCGTGGAACAAGTAGCTCTATAAGGTGTTAACATGCTGACCAATTCTGGTGAGCAGTTCATCGAAATCGGGCTGACCTTTGTAATACAATGCTTTTGTTGCATTGTACCTTGCTTGTAAATTGGCCCTCACCTCGGCATTCGTTAGAAGAAAAGCCTCATTTTTCGCAATGGGTATTTCAAAATCCACACTTGGGAATCTCTTCTTTTTATGAATGTGATATTCTTCGGTTCCAATGAAATCCAAAACTTCCTTATCATTTAAAAGACAGTACACATCGTAGTATTGCCTCATAAAATTCGGTTTATCCTTTTCATCGCTTTGGTCCAGCCTAAATCTTTTTGCGATGGTTTGAAGCTTCTCCACAAGAGTATATCCCGGATGATAACATTTTATATCAACCGCCCTGTTATCGATAATTTGAATATATTCTACTCCTTTATCGTAAGCCCAGGAGCTAATTGTGATATTTTTATTGGGTATTACGGTATCAAAGCCAGCCTCCAACAGAATGCCCGCCTTTAGACCTTCGACTTGATCCTTCTTGTTTTCATACTTTACTCTGATACCGCCACTGCGGTAATATTCGAGATCGTCAAATTCCGTGTCTCTTTCTTTTTCAACAATCCCGTCAATATTAATATGCTCGGCTAACCAGGCATAGTACTTTTTTCTTCCCTCAACTGCTTTACGCTTCGTATTTTTAGGATTCTCATTTACGCCCAATTCAGATGGCGGGTGGATGTAAATGTCAATGTCTTCGGAAAAGCGGTCGATAATTCCATATCCTTTCGATAACGAAGTCCCACCCTTCAATTCAAAATCAAGCCCCATTTTCTTCAGGCCATACAGAACGTGCATGATCCAATAGTCCTTCTCGATCAACCCCGCTTTTATACCACTTTCTCCTTCCAGAATATCTAATAACGCGGAAAAGTCCTTATGATTATGAAGATAATCAGTCGGCATAGGATCATGAATCCGTTTTCCTGCTCACGAGAGGAGTGAGTAATTTTTTGGCCCTTGAATCACCGTACCTTCGAACGGCATATGCCAGTTTCTTCGGATCCATTCTTTCGGCTCTGGACAAAACTTTCCCCAAAAGGTCTTTACGATCTTCAGCTAGTTTATCGAGATTATTAACCAAATCGACCAATAAGAATTCGGGAGTCACTGTTTTAGGGAAATGATGCTTTAAATGGAAATTAAACTCTCTATTTCCCAAATTAAACTCCCCGTGTCGTTTATGATTGTAAACGGTTCGGGTGTTGTAAAGCTGCGTCGTACCTACTCCCAAACTATTATATGCATTGGGTGAGGTCAGAAGAAAGCGATCATCCTTGAGAAAACTACGAATGAGGACTTCCTCTTCTGGAGGGGTCTCTCCAAATGCTGTTTTCTTTGGGAAATAATACAATCCCTGTGACAGTTTTTTCAGTGTGCCGTCTTCCAGAAGTCCTTCCAAATGTCTATCAACAGACCCGGACCATTTGATCAAATCAGCCCTACGATATACTTCCCCCCTTTTTAAATGGCTTTTAAGCCCATCCAACTGTGCCATAGTTAGTTCTGTTTGTGCAAAGTTAGAAAAAATAGTCCTTTGAAAGAATTCCAATTCAAAATTCATGCAAATAATCGGACCTTCACGCCGAAGAATGACCTATTTGCGCCGCAAATGAGATTTTTTAGCAAGACTTTGGGATGAGTCCATACTAGGGTCTAACGACTCTGGACTACCTTCTTCTTCATCAGAAACTCAAACCCCATCCTCACATTAAGCCGATCAGCATAGGGACTGGTTTTGAAGAACCGGTCATGAAAGTTATACATCATCTGGATGTTGCCGCGGAGGGCTTTGGAGAGTTTATACTCTTTCTTTATCCCTCCAAAAACACCCCAGACCCACTGCCGGTTCGTGGGGTCGACTGCCCCGTTATTTGTGATCAGCGGCGGGACAAAGGTTTTCATTGTTTCGACTTCTCCCCGGAGCGCAAAGCCTTTTCTGAAGTTGAACTCGGCAAACGTTCTCGGACCGAAGATCCTGTCCTTGTGGATAAGGTGAGTGTAATGATAGAATCCAACACGTTCATTCCATCCCGCCCCAACCGTAAGCCGGCCGTTGAAACGATAGCCGGCCTGTGGATTGAAATCGATCAAGACCGTGCCTCTCTTCTGGACCTGCAGGTTTATCCCCGGCACAATGCGTTCAATCAGCGGTTTGCCATGCATCGTGTTTCGGGCATGTTTTGGAATGTCATGTATACTACTCAAACTGGCATATTTCTGCTTGTACTTGCTGATCTGGGACATCGCACTTTGCAGTTCCTTTTCTTTCCCGGCAAAGTGATTGACGGCTTGTTTCTGGACTTCTCCTTTGGCAAGGTTTTTCATGGCATCAGGATCGCTCCCTTTGGCGATCATCGCCTTATATTGATCCATCTGCTTCATTTCGCCTTGAAGTTCCTTCCTATCCCCTATCTGCATGGCCTTTTTTTCCAGGCTCCGAACCTGACTTACACTGTCCAGATTGCCTTTCGAAAGGTTCTTCAGGTCCTTCTTATATCCTTTAGCCTGTTGAGTGATTTGTGTGACCTGACCGAGTTCCTTTGATGCCTTGCCCAGTTCGCCTGTATTTTTTAATTGGCTCAGTTCCATCTGCGGGGCGCGGCTGAGGTTCTTTAATTCACTTGTTTCTTTTCCGAGGTTTCCGGCAAGGTTGTTATTTTCTAATCCATTGATCCCGCTCAAGGGATTAGTGACGTTTGGAAGAGAGCCTGATGGAAGATTGAAATTAGTGTCGGGTAGGGCTCCTGGATTTATGCCGGGGACCTGGAGATTGGATAGGCCTGCCTGTCCCGCAGAGATGCCTGCGACGCCGGTCGGCAGGTTAGCATTTCCCAGAAGGTTAGCCCCTTCCCCTGCTTCTTTGTTAAGCAGGCTGAGCTTTTGATTGATCTTGACTTCCAGTCTGTTTACTTCCCCATTGAGTTTGGCGACCGGTTCATTGACTTTGTTCTGGAGTGCTAACAGTTTAGCTTCGGCCAGTCGGACGTCTTTCAAAGGACCCGCCCGCTCGATGCTGTCGAGGAGGTGGGAGTACTGGCCCGTCGGTAAATTCAGTCGTTTTAAACTGTCGATTCGGTAGGTGAGCTTTCCTTTGATGGAGTCCAATGTTCGGTTGTATTTGGAAAGATCGTCCATAAGCGTATCGGTCAGATGAGGGAACCGGCGGGAGAGGTTAGCAACGCTATCGATTTTATTTTGAATGTGAGATTGGGTTGAGTCGAATGTGAAAGCAGGTTGACCCACTTTTGACACAAATGAGTCCTGGTTGGATTGAGCCAATAGAGGAAATATTCCAAATAGTGGAAACGAGAAAACCAAACCATTGAATATTACTCTTCTCAAATTCATGTTATCCGGTCTTTGCACGTTGGTGAATGACCGACAGCGCGAGTAGTCAATTTAATGAAAGTTCAACAAGCATCATAATTTAATCCTGGAAATTGAGCAGCCTCCCAATGGCTTTCATTTGTAAACATCAAGAATTGTAAAGCCACAATTTGGGTCGTTTAGTTTTGACTTACTTTAATTCCTTACATTTGATAAACAGTTTTTTTACTTTTATCAAATATTCATGAGTTTCGAAAAAAAGCGCTTAGAACCCAGAAAATGGAAAGGTATTCCCCAGGAGGAACTCGCTATTGACAAGTATGAACGCAATGAGGCCATGACCTCCGGAGAGACAGCGAAGAAGGTTGCTGACGTTTTTGAAGTTACCCTGGACTTTCTGGTTGTTGACAGCGCCGTGGCTTCCTTTGACAAGCAGACCGTCAAGCTCCCAAAAGACATTGAGCATCTGGCCGAGGATGATAAAAAAACTCTCTTCTCAATGATGGATGCTTTTCTCCGGGATGCTAAAACCCGTAAAGCTTACGCGGCCTAAAATCTATTTCTGTGACCTCAATTGTAATTGGTATTTGCGTATTGGCTTGGGGCCTCTGGTGCATCGTCTCCGCTATCCAGGGACGAGAGGCCCAATTTCAATTTGGTGATAGTGACCCTTTTCTTCTGAAAAGAATTCTGGGAAGGTACCACGCTCCTGTGATGAATTTATCCTTAGGGGCCATTTGTATAATCCTAGGATTATATTTAACCTTCGATTGGTTTTGAATCACTTAGACTTAGTTAATAATAGCCCCCCGCATACTCACGAGTTTCGATTCTAATTCCGTCTTTGTTATATATTTTCCATTTACCATCAAATTCTCCATCTTTATAAGATCCTTCCTGCTCAATTGCACCGTTATCGAAATAATATTTACAATAACCGTTAAGCCGCCCATGGAACCAATTGCCCTCAACCATTAATTTTCCATTTGGGTGATAATTGTAAAACAATCCTTCTTCCTTACTATCTCTATATAACCCTTTTTGCAACACTTGCCCGGCTTCATAATACGTAATAAATTCTCCATTCTTCAAACCATCTTTCCACAAACCCTTTTGTCTAAGCTGACCAGTTTCAAAGTATACTTTTGATTCACCCTCTTGCTTCCCGCCTTTCCAATTGGATTCTTGGCTAATGTTTCCGTTTTCAAAAAATAAAGAGGTCTTGCCTTCCTGCTGATCATTTTTAAAATTGGCTTTGGTCGACACCTTTCCTTCAGCATCGTAATAAATGACCCACTCACCTTCCTGTTTATTATTATGCCAAGTACCTTCTTCCTTTAATCTTCCGGATTCATAATAAACCCTTGCGCGACCCTCCTTAAGACCATTCAATAAGTAACCATCACCTTTCAGTTTTCCGCTCTCATAAAATGTCTGAACCGTCTCCGGCCTGTTACAGCTCGTTACTATTAATATTAATAGCGTTGTCACCCGCATACTAATCCCTTTGATCTTTAAATTATCTATCAGGTATCGCTGGTCCATCATATTTCACTTCAATCTTCACAAATAAGGCAACGGAAACTTTTACATCATTCACTACTCCCTTAGCAACTGTGGCAACCGCACTGTCTTCCCCCGCGAACGATGCTGTCATTGGCCCCCCGTTTGTCTGCTCAACTTTTCCCCCTAAACCAGCAAAGGTTAATGAAGTCTTCTCCTGAGTTGTCTCCTGGGGGCCAGTGGCAGTCTGTTGGGTAGTCGTCTCCTTTTCGTAAGAAAGTTTACCAAGTCCATATCTGGCCTCTACCCCTTTGGTTTCTTTATTTGGATCGCCAGGTTTTACACCGTTTAAAGACACCGTACCAATTTCCTTAGTTCCTAAATTTATCTCTGCACCCGCCTTACCAACATTAAGACCTGCGACCTTTCCCACCGATCCAGTCACTTGAACGTTACTGGCCATAGTCTTCACGTCGCTACCATACTATTGTGCTCCTTTGCCTATTTGTTTGTAGGAATCCCCACTTCCAAATTTTTGAGCCAGTCCAGAAAAACCCTTAGCAATATTCTTTAAGAAGTCAGGAACATCAGGCCACATCCCATCTGGGTCCATGAACCGCATTGGATTGTCAAATGCATAGGTATAAGGGCTCCACCTTCTACCTTTTTCTGAAAGGGGATCTATTACGCCCCATCTCCCAATTTCGGGCATATACATACGCGCTCCGAAATCAGCCCAATTCAATGAAAGATCATATTGCATTTCCTTTCCAATGAAGAGGTACTTATTCAGCAGGGAGTTCTCCCGCTGATACTCATTGAACGTAAGCCCAAATGGATAATAATCATCCGCCTGGATCACAAGATTGCGGGCATGAGTTACCATGAAATCATCGAAGTAAACTTCTATTGGTCCTGTGTGGCTTTTTCAACTCACTTTTCTCAGCCAGGCAAAGGGTTTCAAAGAACGTTTCTGCAAGCCAAAACTCGCAGCGTAAAGATACCCTTTCTTCTTTCAATTGAAGAAAAAATGGAGCCTTTCCGGATCTCAAAATGCCGAGTTCCGAGGCATTTTGATTCCGAAGTCTTTCAGGGTCCTGGGACGAATGTGTAAACATTCGTCCATCTTGCTAATCCCGTTTTTTAGGGATTTGGCCTTACTTAATCTTACGAATGCGCCAGCATTCGTACATCTTGCCGATACCGCAAAACGGGTATCTGACGTTGCTAAAGTCTTACGAATGCGGCTAGGCATTCGTACATCTTGCCGATCTGATAATTGAGGGTTTTGGCCTTCATCCATTCCTGGGATTTAAGGTCTTCGGGGCTGAGCCAATTAGGTGAAAGTCGAAGGTCTTTTTATTGTCCTTGGAGGTGAGTTTAACGTCCTTCCTGATGGCCAGAACAAGCTCGATCAACAGCTGATCATGCTTCTCGTGAGTCCTGTTTTTATTGGTGTATTTGATCTCAGCGTGGAAGTCCATCAAAGCCTTGATCACATACTGCGGGGCGACCAGGGCGATGGTATTGGTCGCTAACGCAAAACGTATATTAGCTTTGTCTTTGTTAATTCCGTCAACGGCCAGATCGGATATCGCCGACAGCAACTCCTTGTAATGATCTAATTTTTTCTGACGCCATTCACTGAGTCGTTCGTGCCTCTTGGTTAAGAAAAACGTCAGGGCGGCTACGATGATCGCTCCTGATGAAGTAATGATGGCAGTTATTACCGAAGCATCCATACACCAAGTTACATTATTGCTGAGAAGATGGGGACGTTTTTTTGAAGGGCAAGTGCTTTGGATGTGGGCTGGCCTTGCGCGGCATTTGGCCTTCAAAAAAATGATGCAAGCCCACGTACTGAACTTTGATCTGGTGATGTGCTGTCCCTGGGCGCGCTAAGTGAGTCACATCGACCAGAAGACAGATCGTCCTGTAACACCGCTCCGGAGACTCTTTATCATTTATTCCAATCGTCGATCGTAGTTGCGAGCGCGTGGGATTGCGCGGCTATTTTACATAATGTGCTTATGCAACCCGCAGGTTTAAAAGGCGCGTCTCGCGCACCGCTGCATTCGAGGAGTTGCATAAGATCACATTATGTAAATTAGCTTGGACCTGTGCGGCTGGTGGGCGGTGGGCTTTAAGCTCTCAATTTTTCCGGATCGTATCGAGTGTCAAAAACTACTGCAATGTGGACTGTCTGGCTGTCCGGTTGATAATTGTAAATAATCTTGTAGTTGCCTTCTACAAGATAGCGGTACTCTTTGTCGTTTGACTTTATTGTTTCCTTTGCCCCTGACTCCGGGAAGGATTCCAATTGCCCGGACCTGCTCAATATGCTTTCGACTATTCGTTGAGCTGCCGGTTGAGAGTTCTCCGCTAAAAAATCATAGATGGTTTCCAGGTCGTTCAACGCTTCATCCGACCAGATTACTCGCACTTTCACTGCTTGAACCTGGCTTTAAAGTGGCTCTCTACTTCTTCCTGTGAGTGTACCTTTCCTTCTTTGATGTCCTCTTCTGATCGGTTCAGCTTGGTCTCCAACGCTTCCCTGGTCTTAGGCATACGTTGCTCATACAACTCTTTTATCGAACTCTTTTTCAGAGTTTCGATCCGCTGGATAAGCTTCTCGTCTTGCAACCTGGCCAGCCATTCAATCAATTCTACCTTCTTTACTGCAATGTCCATGATCATGAATTTGTATTTCCAAAGTTAACGATTTCGTAGCTATTTTTGGTTGACAATTTTTACCCCAGTGGATGGAACTTATTCACTTCTTCAGTCAGCCCTTCCATTTCACTTTGCTGGTAAGCTTCCGTCGAACTGATGTAACGATGTCCGGCCAGGTATTGTACTTCTCTCAGGTTGTAAAGTCTCAACCACTTCACGATCACACGATCAGACCCAAATCTATAACATCATGCCTATTCCGGCAACCACTATCGTCCTTTTTTTAGGTATCATCGTACCATATATTTGCCAAAAGCTGTATTTTCTTACACTTAATGGTCTTTTATGAGCAAAATCGGGGATCGTATCGCACACTTACGCAAAGTCAAAGGCATTTCCCAGACTGACCTGGCTACCAGCATCAAAGCTTCCCGCGAAGCCATCGGCAAGTATGAGCGCAATGAGGCCATGCCCTCCGTGGAGACGGCAAAGAAGATCGCCGACGTTTTTGAAGTTACTCTCGACTTTCTGGTGGACGATAGTGCCGTGGCTTCCTTTGACAAGCAGACCGTGAAGCGCTTAAAAGATATTGAGCACCTGGCCGAGGATGATAAGAAAACTCTGTTCTCGATGTTGGACGCTTTTCTCCGGGATGCAAAAACCCGTAAAGCTTACGCGGCTTAAACTTATTTTCATCTCCGAGAAGATTCTGCACTTGTCGGAGGTGGCTCGAGTGGTTTATGGCGGCAGACTGATACTCTGCTGTACGTGTAACAGCGTACCGGGGGCTTCCCATTTTAAAATAAAAAAACCGGATCGCTCCGGTTTTTTTATCTCGCGTGTGTTGGCGTTGCCCCTATGACATACTAAGCCGCACCTTTATTTGTGAGTAGATCAAAAAAGCATTATTAATAAAAATAAGCATGAACAATGACAACTGTAAAATCGGCACTTCCTCACCATAATCCACTGACCAAATCTCAATTAATATGTCAACGAATGACAACTGAACTAGGCCTAGCAAACTTATCAGAAATAGGCTTGAAAACTTAAGTGGGTCTTTCACATTACTTAATAACATAATAGCGGTTACCCCAAATACAATCAATTCTAAAATGAGTTTAAGTTGTGAGTAATCCCGGAAGTCCACCTTATGGCCGCTCGCCAATAAAAGAACTATAATGAATCCTGTCATAACGAACAGGAGTATCGATTGAATTTTTGTCAAAATAACCACAGTCCTTTTCACTTTAGAATGAAGGGGAATTGAGCGTAATAACTTGGATCCATTAAATAAAATGTCATCGTACCAATTAATACAAAGATTCCTACACCCAATGTAAATTTGGATACTCCCTTGCGGTACAGAAGATGAAAATTGACTTTTCTAAAGTCATCAAGCGTCAATCTCGTTGTTACCTTAGTCTTTTCCATCATTGTAATTTTTCAACGTCCCCCAGTCATCATACAATGTCACATCGCAATGCTCGGCGTCGTTTCTTCATTATCGACAATCATTTATCCAATTCATGAATAAATGCAGTTTGAAAATTGAAATCCTGTACTCTCCAACCATTGCCAGGTTGATAAAATTTAAATCTAAATCTTATTGGCTGCCTGGAATACTTTATGACATAAGTCATGGCTACGATGCCATCACCATAATTTTCAGACCGTATTTTTTCGATCCCTTGTAAATCACCCATTTCCCTTGTTATGCCTTCCAAGCGCAATCCAACGCTATCGACCACCGATTCCGACATGTACTTATTGGTCAAAAGAAGATCTTTCAACGCAATCCTGGGGCCATCGTTTCTATAGGTTAGAAAGAATTTCTCGGTGAGTTTATCAGGCTCCGAAATTCCATCCTTTTCGGAATTGCAAGAGACTAGCACGGTCAACAAAAAAATAAGTTTTGAAATCCCTTTCATTGATTCAGCGTTTCTAAGGGGTGAGACGTGACTTTCTTTGCTTTAAGAAAAAGATCTCGTAATTCATTTTCAATTCCACCCGACTTAGGCTCAAAGAACTGTTTGATAATCTTTTCAGGCGAAGCGGCAAAGTAATTCTTCTCACCATCATCGAATTCAACGTAATATGTAAATGGCATAAATGAGCTACCTACATCTTTAAATTCAGGCAAAGGTCTTTTTTTAGTACCAAAAATGCTTCTAACCAATATCAAGTCATCTTCGATTAAGATGTCTCTCGTCATGAGCACACGTTTGACTATGAAGAATGCGATCAATAATGCAAGGGCTAGAAGCAGTACACCCGCAATTGAAAAATTCTTAAACAATACCAAGTAGCCGAACAACGCTAAAAATGGTACGAAAAAGCAAAGCACTAGAATTTGACGAACAATTGCCGAGCCGCTACTAATCCAGACCTGTGTCGTCATTGTTGTTTGGATTTAAGCTCCAGTCCAGCCTCGACACTTACTGAAGGCACCAAAAATAATCCCACACTTGCTCCGTGTGTATAGCCAGTTGTCAAACTGACATTTCCATTTTCATTTATTACGCTACTTTGAATACCTCCCATTATGGGATCTGCTATCGATGCGGTTGTAGTTGTTTTAGTGTTAGTTGTCCCGTCGGCATTCCTGGTATGTTCCACCTCCCGACTTGCCCCAGCAATGGCTTCAACGCCACCACCACTATTGGTCTTATTTCCATTATTGCCAGCGGTCGAAGCCTCACTCGAATTGCTGATATTTCCATTACGCAAATTTACTTTACCTCCTAAGGTCAAATTGGCTAGCTCCGCCCCTCCCGCATTAGCTTTGACACCAACACCTTTGACCTCGAAACTTCCACCTACCTGGGCATTCAATTTTACCTCAGCCTTGATATATAATGAAGGTTCTATTTTTTGGATGGACTCCTTAACTGACTGGACTGTATTAGCCACTGCTTTTTCAACCTTATTAACCACATAATTTTTCGCACTTGTAATCGCTTTATCGATCAATGATCCGATGGGACTGTCTGGCCACATTCCGTCTGGATCAATAAAACGAATCGGGTTGTCAAATGCATAAACATACGGACTCCATCTTCTTCCCTTCTCAGCCATCGGATCGAGAGTGTGAAAACAGCCACACGCCGGGTCATACATGCGCCTTCCGTAGTCGAGCCAATCAAGTCCTAACGCATCTTGCTTCTCTTTGCCGTTATACTGGTATTTGTTTAAAAGGGTATTTTCTCTTTGATAGGAGTTAAACGTTAAACCGAATGGATAGTAATCATCCTCCTGAACCACAGGACTTGCCGCAAAAGTCACAACGACATCATCGAAGTAAACATCTGTTTGATACGTCTGTTCATTGCTCACATACACATAAGCATATCCCGGTTGTTTCACCGTATAGCTGGTGCTCATAAAACCGGAAGATGTCAATTGCTGATAGGCCACGTCCACAAACGTATAATTCCTGTCAAAGATAACAATTGTTGCAAACACTCTTGGGTTGGTGTTGTCCGTACTGCCATCGCCAAAACCAGCAGCTTCGCCTGCGCCCCAGGTGTTAATAGCTGACCGGGCCGTAGCCGTTTCACCCACGGCTGGAGCCGGCAAACTAAACGCGGCAAGCAATGCCGTGGCAAACCCCGCCAGGTCGCTAGGGGTTCCGGTTGGTGCCAGGTATTTCGCGTAAGCCTGTATGGAAACTACGTCCCCCGGCATAACGCTGAAACTTTTTGTCACGCCTACCTGACCTCCATTACTACCGCCGTTAAGATAGAGTGAATTAGTGCCCGAATGTGCATTGGTGGCAACAGGGTTGATATGTGAAGCCGACGGATAGTTCTGAAAGTTGACCGACTCGCTTGCCTGGTTTGCGGTTTCAAACCCCGCGGTGTACTGCTTTGTCACCGGTTGGGCTGTAAACGTCATCCTAACATTGCCCAAATGGTCTTTCAGGTGATATTGGTATTCAGGTGGGGTGCTTGTCATTACGATTCGCCCTTCCGGATGATTGATAAACTTGAGCGTATCATTCTCATAGTACAGTTCGCCGATGTAGTCGGTCAATTTGCCGCTGGCGTTCAATCGCTGATAAAGCTTTTTGCCTGACGCATCATAGGTAAAGGTGATAAAGTCTCCCGTGTTTTTGGTTACCAAATTCGGCAAATTCAGGTAGTTGTATTGAATGGCATTGGCCGCCGTCAGGCCTTTATTCTTGTCCGTCACCATATTTCCATTGGCATCATAGATGTAGTCATTACCGGTTGTATTGCCATCAATAAACCCTTTGGCAGGATCGGCCCCTATATCATCAACCTTCTGCAATTGGTTGCCACTATAAGTATAGGTGAGGTTATCCATTTTGGTTCCAGCGCTGTTATTCCTTACCAGGCTCTTGATATTCCCGTTGAGATCATAGGTGTAACCCGGTGTCGAAGACGGTCCTATCTCATTGTACTGTCCCGAAGCATTTGACCAACCACCCGCCGTGTTGTTAAGGAAAGCGGCTGTCGTAATCCTGTTCATAGCGTCATAATCGTAATTGTAGGCTACATCCTTTATGGTCCCCAACGCAAGATTCTGGCTCCATTTGATTCCGCTGATATTTCCGTTATAGAGATTACTGTTGCTTGTTCCCAAATTACCTTCATAGGCCAGGTTCATCCCGAAGTAGTCATTCGTATCATCATTCGTAATCCCATCGCTGGTAAGCTGAGAGTTATTGATGCTGGTCAGCCAACCACGGATATTATACCGTTGATCGACCGACTGCTTAAATGTACTCCCATTGTCTACGCTGTGAAGGTTCTTTTCAATGAGCTGACCAAGCTCATTGAAATTATTTTTAACGATCATCACATCCGTTGCGTCGTTGATCGAATGTTTTACATTAAGCTGACGACCTGCATGGTCATAGGTAAACGTTTCTCTTATTTTGTTTGTGATGCCATTGACTACATAGGTACGCTGTGAAACCTGAACACGGCCAACAAAATCGAAGACATTACTGCTTCGAACGGTGCCTTTTTGGTGATCTCCGAATGTTTGGATGAGCCTGTACTTGGAATCATAAGAATTGACAGTTCGCATCCACGCACCAGTGGTGAGATTTTTCACCTGGCTACCGGTTACCTGGCCGACGACCCTTGTGTTTTTTGCGGTTTCCTGTCCCAAAAGGGATTCAAATGCATAATCATAGCCACCTGGCACGATATAGCTGTCATATTGATCATAGTAGGTGGCCGTGTAGCCGTCCGACTCAGTAGAAACCAGCGGAAAGGACTTATTGTCGTAACCGAGAATCGATCCTGAAACCCCTTTATAGGTTTCGAACCAGGCACCTCCGTTGGACACAAGATTGCCATAATATGTATCTACTGCAGACTGCATTGCGGTAGCATCATTTGTGCTGGCATATCTGCCCGTAAGAACCGGCCTGTTTAAAGCATCGTATTTGGAGAAAGTCCATTCTTTAGTTGCCAGGTTGCGTTGTCTTCCATCCTGTGTCATGACTAACCGGTCGCGGTTATCATAGACCATGTAGACCCAATCGGCTCCCGGCACTTTCGTGCT
>Ga0193722_1000030_pt1 | contig 35497 bp, 30 predicted proteins | sample H2m1metaG_FD_143044 | JGI IMG/M metagenome (GOLD analysis project Ga0193722, IMG submission 143044) | Soil microbial communities from a riparian zone of the East river system, Colorado, United States - H2m1 | ecosystem: Environmental > Terrestrial > Soil > Riparian zone | place: USA: East River...
TGGCGGTTGTAGGTGTCAACCGGGTTCGGTCCCACTTCTTCTGCCGTCGGAATGTTCGAACCCGTTACGATGACGCGCTCGGCTTCCGCCCCGGGCGGCGTCGGGGCAGCACCAATGTCCGTCGACAGCGGCGGGAGGTTCTGGGCAAATGCGCTTGAGGCGACGATGAGGGGGATTCCGACGCATGCTGCGAGAGTCATGCGCAGGAATCCGAACTTCCAAAGTTCGATTCTGTTCATGGGTTTCTCCTTTTGGTAGGTTCGATCCTACGTAAAGTACAGGCCGTCCCCTACGTAAAATCGGGGTTTATTCGCTAGGAAGCCAGAAGGCGATTCCAAATGTCAAGCACAAAATTTTGTGCTCCGACATTCTCCCTCGCATCTTCACGAGGTTGCCGCAAATGGTTGCAGAGCAGTTGCCATAACTCTGAATTGCGCGTGGATGTGCTTCTTGAGCGAATCGAATCTCACCGCGGCATAGACGTGCAACGCGGAATTCGGCTAACGAGTCCGCCCGCGCGCGACAAGCAAAATCCGCACAGCAGGACTTAGCTTTTGGAGTGCGGGGCATTAGGACATTATCAAAGCAAAAATTTCAAAAATATGTTGACACGCTTCTTTCGTCTTACCTAGCCTCTCCCTTACGATCTCGGATTCACCGCAGAGGGAAACAACTCCACTTGATACATGAAAAAGAAATCCACTTCACAATCTGCATTCTTTAATCTTCGCGTTTTAATTGCGGCGGTCTTTTGCCTTGGTGCTCTCGCTGTGGCGCTGTTCGCCCAAACAAAGAGCGCAAGGCCGACCCAACAAAGCAATCGCTCCGTCGGCGCACAGGACGCTCCCGGTACGCAGACTCCCAATGTCGTGCGGTTGATGGGACCGGTTGTTCAAAACAACGATTTGCGCAGTCTCCCTTACGTTGCTCCAAACGCGGAGATCGAAGAGAAGCGGCTGACGCGTTATCCGCACCCGGAAATTCCAAGCCCGACCAATCAATCCGATTATCCGCGATTCGAGACGTTATTGAAGCAAATCGCACCGCCCACGCCCAACATGCCTGCGCCGCTGCTGACTTTCGATGGGATGAACTCAAGCCAGAGTGGTTGCATGTGTTTGCCACCTGACACCGATGGCGATGTAGGCCCGAGTCATTATGTCCAGTCGGTCAACAGCTCGATCAAGATTTTTGACAAAAACGGTAATCCGCTCAATGGCCCAAATGGAACGACCTACAACTCTTTCTTCCTGACCCTGGTAGGCACGCCTTGTTCGGGCTTTAATAATGGCGATGGGTTCGTCTTTTATGATCATCAGGCTAATCGCTGGGTGGTGAGCGATTTTGCTTTTCCCGGCACGCTCCCCGGCGCCGGACCGTTCTACCAATGCATCGGCGTATCCCGGACCAGCGACCCGGTCAGCGGGGGTTGGTTCCTCTATGCGATCCAGCATGATCCGTCCAACCCCACCTGGATCGGTGATTACCCAAAATTGGCGATGTGGAGCAGCGGCGGCAACCCTGCACAAAACGCCTACTATCTCACGGTCAACTTGTTCAATGGCGTTACTCTTGGCTTTCAAGGCGTGCGGGTCTTTGCTCTCGACCGCGCATCCATGCTCACCGGCGGCGCCGCTAACACCATTGCCTTTAACATCACCCCTGCGGGCCTGGGCGATTCCTACAGTCTGGTTCCAGCTGGTTTTCGCACGGGTACGCCTCCGTCTGCTGGCAGGGATGAGTTTCTCATCTCTGTCGATAGCCCCGCTACCGGCGGCGTGACTTTGACTCAGGTGCATGGCTGGAAATTTCACGTCGATTTTGGCACACCGGGTAATTCGACTCTCGGCCTAGGCGTTAACCATATGCCAAACGCCAACGTTACCGTAGCTGGGTTCGTCGACGCATTTACAAATAACGGAACGCTCCTGGTGCCCCAGAACGGGACAGCACAAAAGTTAGACACTTTGGGCGACAAAATCATGACGCCGCTGGTTTATCAGAATAGGTCCGGCACGGAGTCGTTGTGGGCGTCGCAGACTGTTATTCTGAATTACCCGAACGGGCCGACTGCGATTCGCTGGTATCAAATGAATGTTACAGGCGGCAATTTTCCCGCTACGCCGGTGCAGCAGCAAAGCTGGACGAATGGCAATGATGGTTTGTGGCGGTGGATGCCCAGCATCGCAGTGGATCAAAACGGAAACATGGCAATCGGCTATTCCACCTCCAGCGCGACGCAGGAACCTTCCATTCGTTATGCGGGACGGCTAGCTTCCGATCCGTTGAATAATCTAGGCCAGGGCGAAGCCGTAATGACTGCTGGTGGGGGCCACCAAACCCACTCCAGCGGACGCTGGGGAGACTACAGCATGCTGACTATCGATCCCGCCGATAATTTAAGTTTCTGGCACACCAACGAATATTATCCTGTCACCAGTAGCGCTAGCTGGTTTACGCGCATCGGCAAATTCCGATTCCCTACCGCAAGCCCAACTCCAACACCGACGCCCACCCCAAACCCGACGCCTACACCAACGCCGATTTCTCAATGCACTGTTCCTAATTTTATTGGTGTCCGATTAAATCGAGCCCAATCAATTTGGAGCAATGCGGGATTTACAACCAGAGTCACCACCGTCGGCCCCGGCGGCCACAACATCACCTCGCAAAGTCTTCCTGCGGGATATGTCGGCTCTTGTACCACAACAACAATCACGGTTAGCGCCAGGTAGTTAACTGGGCTTTCCGAATAGCCCTTAACTACGGGCAGTCATGTTCGCAACCGTGCCGGGGGCGGATCTGTCACGCGGGGCAAATACTAGATTTTCAGTCCACTGCTCTGCCAACTGAGCTTTCATTCTCTCCCAACATGGTTCGAAATTGGTAGCTTATCCGGTAGCCGCCGACAAATTCCCTGGCAAGCTCATGGTTAAGAGTCACTTGCTCTGCGAATCGCCGACGGCGTTTTCTTTGTTAATAATGGGGCTCGTGCGTCACGCGCGTCATACCATGACATTTTTGCTGGCAAAAGCGATGACCCCATAATTATTTTGCCTCAGAATGTATCAAACTATCACAAATGTTTTCCATTGATCTCGCGAAAAAGCCGATTGGGACGCTTACCGATATACAATTTGATATTTTTTAAGAGATTCCTTGCCACCCCCCTGTCTCCGAGGCGAGCCGGTGACGATTCGTGACGCGTATCGTGTCGTGATGACGGCGGGAGATGATGTTCGATATAACAGCGCGTGTGCTCGATTACTGCCTTTTATATGTTGTTTAGAATTTGATACAAACAACAACAATCTATGTCACTGCGTCTAAGTGTCCGTCATTAAACGTCACCCCGGCGGCCGAATAATCCAAAACCGTGCCTTAGCAGTCCTGTGATAGACAACGCGCTCCGGAAAATCTTGGGACAACCTACCAAGCAGATGGCACAAGCCGCTGCGCGGATATTTGATTGCTTCAAATTCCGGGGCTTGGCTGGAACGCGATAGAAGTTCACGCAACTCAGCTTCCTTGCCTTCCCACGGTCTAGTTTCTGACGCAGGTGACGCTCCTTCAAGATGCCATAAAGTAAGCCCCCCTCCCAACGAGCCGCATCGATGATCGGCAAAAGATCCTTGTGCTTCGTGCTAGGCTGATAATAGCAGTTTACTATGGCTGCCAGATTTCTGCGTGCTCCAGGGCTGATCCCATTAAGAGTGTCCAGCTCCTCTAAGAAAATCTTACCCCACCGCTTTGCCTCCTCTATGTGGCGCGCGAACATCCTCATGAGACCCTCCTTGCTACGCCGATCGCGTCGAACACCGCGGAGTCTAGGATCCTGTCCAGTTCCGATCGAGGTATCATCATGTTGCCGAATCCAATGACAGCCTTTACTCGGCCGGCATAAATTTGGCGATACGCCCAGATTTTGTGCCTGCCGAACTTGGCTGCGAATTCCTCGGGTGTTAGAGCTGCGCGTTGTGATAGCGGCAGGTGCCGCTTTTTCTGACTGCGCTTACGCCTGGTTTGGTTATCTCGGCTTGCGAGAGCGAGCGCCGTTTTAGTTTGCGTTATCATTGCTTTGCAGCTTTAGTGTTACATTTGCAACATTAAGTGCCGAATCGAGTAACACTATGGAGATGGGCGAAACGGGGACACCGTCCTGCTAATAATCTGCGCGCTGGGAGGCGGCTAAAGCGAACTACCAGAGACGCGCTAATCCGCAAAAAACTTCAGGCGCTGTTGCATCAGCGTCTTGGGATGTGCGATAACATCACGAGGCGCTACCTACTTGCTCGGGACCCAATTTCCTCTCGAGCCTATCCAATAGATCTGATGGCCGTCGCGGTAAACGACCACTTTCACTTGGCTCGACGGACCCGCAGGGTTTCTTCTAAATCCATTGTGCATTTACTCAAGAATGAATATCCGCACCTCGGGATTAAGGAATGCGAGCGCCTGGCTGCCTCAGGTGGCGATTGGCTCAATGAATTCAAAGGTTCGACGACCAGCCAGCCTCGCTGGCGTTTGGATAGTGGCCGTAACTCTCCATCTTCAATATCGCGGCTTCTACCAATTAGTCGGCGGATGGAATGCTATTGGCGCAAACATTCTGACTACGAATCGCTAAGAGCCTGCTTTCGATTTTTGGACCAATTCGCCGGCAAGATGACAGGCGATCGACGGCTGACGGAACGCGAGGAAGAGGCTGAGCGACGTTTACGCAAAGGCGCGTCGCCGTCGAGTTGGATAGCGCCGCGTTTTCTACGCACCAAATGAAACCAACTTGGCCTGGGCTTGGTCATGCTCGTCGCGCAGATGTCCATAGGTTTTCATTGCGAGCACTCCACCGTCTTTGTGTCCGAGCCAACGTGACACGGTTGGAATATCGACACCGCTTTCGATACAACGGGTCGCGAAGAAATGCCGCAGGGAATGATGCGTGATTCGTTTCATTCCGACCTTGTTCACCGCGCGATCAATCGCCTTCTGGCATTCGCCGACGCGGAATACACGATCCTCGGGACGATCATCGGGAAAATCTGCTCGCATCCGCTCGAAGAGCGCCCGCGCATCGGGCAACAGACGGAACCGTCGAATCTCGCGGTTCTTCGTTCCGGTCTCGGGAGTGCCGCGGATCACGATTCTTCCGAGATCGAAGTTGATGTCGTCCCAGGTTAGCGATCGCGCTTCGCCGAGTCGGCAGCCGGTGAAGGCCAGGCCGGCCGCGAGATCGGCGCACGCTTTAGAAAAACGTCCATGCCCTTCCTGCATCTCGTGAAGCAGGGAGTTGAATTGCGCGAGCGACGGCAGCGGCGGCTCTTTGGGTTTCACGCTGATGCGGTGTAGTGCGTTTGCCACGTTGTGGGCCAGCACGCCGGCCGCCATGCCGACACCCAAGATGTGCCGCACAAGATGAACGGTGTTGTTGTAGCGCGTGGCCGATGCGGTCTTGGCATAATCCCCTGCCCATTCCTCAAGATCCGTCTGGCGGATATTGCGAAGCTGCGCGGGGCGAAGCTCTGGCCAGCTTTTGTAGAGCGCCGTTAGCGTCTCGCCCCAATACTCGCGGGTCCGCTGTTTGATCTTCACGTTGCGATTCAGATTTTCGAGATGCATCTTTGCCGCCTCGTCGAAAGTCATTTTGGCAGACGCGATAGTCGCGCCGCGACGCCGCACCGAGCGATATTGTTCGAGAAATTTCGCGAGCTTTGCCTCGGCTACGCTGAAATGCGAAGTGCCGAGCGGTTGCCAAACTTCCTTGCCGCCAACGTAAGCTCTGGCATAGTAACGCCCCGACTTATGGCGAAGGAGATTTTTGAGTCTGGTCTTTGTCCAAGTCCCGTTTTTCTTCGCGGTTTGGTTCTGCATGGCGCGAACCGTGAAATAAACCGTGAAAAAGTCAATACAAATCGGTAATTTGCGCCCGTAGCTCAACTGGATAGAGCATCTGACTACGGATCAGAAGGTTAGTGGTTCGAATCCTCTCGGGCGCGTTTCCCCTCTTACTCGTGATCGAAATCCCTCACTGAAAATACGGTCGGATTTTGGCGTATTTCTTTTCGCCGATTCCGTTAACCTTTTTTAAGTCATCAGCGCTGCGAAATGGGCGTGCGGCAACAATTCGAGCAGCCATGACCGGTCCGATACCGGGAATCATCCTCAATTCCTTTTCCGTCCCGGTGTTGATGTCGATCCTGCCGAGTTCAATGGTTTCCTTTGCATGCGACTTTTTAGCCTGAGCTGAGACGACAGTTGCGGCCGAAGGTCTCAATAGAGGTGGCGCAGAAATTCGGTGAAATGTATGAGGAAACGCACGGGCTGGAGCGTTCTTTTCGGCTACGAAGACACTAAAAGACACCGGTCTTTGAGCATTTGCATTTAGTCGACCGGCATTCACGCCCCAACCTCCTATTTTTTCCTGTCTGGCTGCGTCTTCGAATTGTTGAAGTTTTTCTACTTCTAGTCGCGAATTTCTTAATCCTGGCGGCACAGCTTTAAATCCGTAGTTCCGCCCAAGCCCATTACGAATCAACTGCTCGCCAAGGTCACCGTCTTTGGTCTGCACAAACGCGTAAAAGCGTTCCATCTTGCTGCGGCCCATCGCGTCGGTCATATGCGTAAACACTGTGAACGGTTGAGAAAGTTTCTCGCGCGTGAAAGCCTTTGCCGTTTCGCCTACCTCGATTGCCTGCGGCACAGTGATCCCAAAATATTTCGCTTGCTCGATCAAACGCGCGGGAGTTAACGCATCGGTTTCCGGCGCGTCGACCAGATAAAGGCGAAAGAGGTATTCCTTGTCACCAGCGCTCGCGTGAAAGCTATCGCCGTCATTCGCCGGGTTCATAATGAGTCGACAATTCTCAAGAACGACCCATTCCCTGATTCCGTCGCGTGCTTCGAGGTCGACCGTAGCGGTGAAAAGAATGATGACGGTAACCAGCGCGATCTTGCGGCCCAGGTGCGTACCTTCCGCGATCCCGAACGCGTTACTGGAAAACTTGGGTAACATGACAATTACGATATTTGCAGCCTCGCCAAATGCGCGGCGTAAGTGGCAATAATCCCGCCCAAGACGCCACCAGCAATGACGTCGCTAACAAAATGATAGTTCATCGCGACAAGACTCACGAGCATTGGAGCGCAGAGAACGATGGCTGTGACTTGTACCGCTCGACTGTGGGGCATCGCAATTACCCAGACCGTGGCGAACCCCAGGATTCTGCAAGCGTGGCCGGACGGAAAACTGCCGACGTCGTCGCCGCGCTGAAACGGATGGAAACCATACGCACCTGTGCCGATGAGCGATGGATTGTCATGGGTCCAAGTCTCCGGCCAGTAGCGACCGCAAACATCCCCCAAGGAGATGCGACAATCATCAGCGACGATTATGCTGAGACATGCGACGAGCAACACCTTCTGCCAGTGCATAAATGGTCCCCCCGCCCGTCGAACCATTAAGATCGTCAAAACCAGAGCCGACCAATTCTGGACTTCTGGCGGCGGATAGGTGAGCCATCGAAATGCCTGAATCGTGTTGATGTGGTGGCGATAGACAAAGAACGCCACGGGTCGATCAACCCATAAGTAAGAGATCAAAACAGCGACGATGCACAATACCGTTATGATTATCGTGCGGTGCAGCAATCTGCGATACTCGGGTTCGGGCATTGTCATGCCGCCGGCATCTCAAATTGGCTCATGAGCTTGAATGTCTCGTAGCGCTTCGCAATTTCCTCGATCGAAAGAGTGCGCATACGCTCCAGACTGAACGCTTCCACGCAAAAACTCGCCAGCACGCTGCCGTAGATCATCGCTCGGCGCAGATCATTAAAGTGCACTTTTTTCACCGTGCCCGCCAGATAGCCGGCCATGCCGCCGGCAAACGTGTCCCCTGCCCCAGTCGGATCGTGAATGTCTTCAAGTGGATAGGCGCCACAGCTGAAAAATTGGTCGCCTTCGCCAAAAAGCAGCGCGCCGTGCTCGCCTTTTTTAATCGCAACGTAATCTGGACCCATTTTTCGAATGTTGCGCCCCGCCTTGATAAGGCTTGTTTCCTTGGTGATTTCGCGCGCTTCGCTGTCGTTCAAGATAAGGAGATTCACACGTCGAAGCAGGGCATCGAGGTCTGGCCTTGCTGTCTGGATCCAGAGATCCATGGTATCAGCCACAACGAAACGCGGCTGGTGCATCTGGTCGAGCACATGCGTTTGCAACGAGGGAGCGATGTTTGCCAGCAAAACAAAATCGGTTTCACGATACGACTCCGGCAACACCGGTTTGAAATCTTCGAATACGTTCAGCGCAATTGAACGCGTCTCGCGGGTATTTAAATCCCACGAATACTCACCCGACCAGCGGAATGTTTTTCCATTCGCCCGCTGGACGCCTTCGCTGTCGATCTTGCGCGATTTCCAAAACTGAAATTCAGATTCTGGGAAGTCGCTGCCTACAATTCCGACCAGTCGAACCGGTGAAAAGAAACTTGCGCCCAGCGCAGCGTAGGAAGCCGATCCGCCTAACAATTCGGAATGTTCCTCTACCGGGGTCTTGACTGTATCAATTGCAATGGAGCCGACAACGAGAACGGACATGATCAGAGTGAAAGGGTTACAAAGTTGAAAGCAGTCGTCAGTAATTAGTGATCTTGTTAGGCAAGCATATCGGTGGCGCAGCGCGCGTAATCAACAATGCTATGCGCCTTGAGCAAGGCCGAAACCATGACAACGCGCTTCGCCCCGGCATCGATCACCTGCTGAAGATTGTCGACGTTGATTCCGCCTATGCAGAAGATCGGGATGCTGACATCGAGACAGACTTGCCTGATGTCGCCCAATCCGACGGGTTTGTAATCCGGTTTGGTCGGTGTGGCGAAGATCGGCCCAAACCCGATGTAATCAGCGCCCTGGCCCTGCGCTGCATGTGCCTGGTCCAGGCTGTGTGTCGATTTACCGACAATCAAATCTCGACCAGCCTTTTGGCGCGCAACCGGAATTGAATCGTCCTCCTGCCCAACGTGCACACCTTCCACAGGGACTCGCGCCGCGACCTCGGCATGATCGTTCACAATCAGGGGTGTGTTGGATCGGACAGTTATCTCATGAATCTCGGATGCGAGATTCATCAGCTCTTCGATTGATTTCCCTTTGCCGCGAAGCTGAATGAGGTCGACACCACCGCTCACCATTTGTTCGGCGATACGATTGCAATCCCGCAGTCGCGAGATGTAACCGAGATCAATGATGCCGTAAAGGCGGCATTCGCGGAGCGCTCTCATTATCGTGGCGCAACTTTGTACGTTGCGCTTCCGATAATCTGCAAGGTAAAAAGCCGACGCCTTGGGACTGGTTGGGCTCCTTATTTTAACGTGAGAGAATTCCAGCCAGGATGTCGAGTCGAATTATCTCCTATGGAAATCGCTTCGCCGCTAAACGGTGGCGCCGGCTTTGCCGGAAAGAGCGGTCGCAAGACCGCAAATGTTTGCGATACAAACGCAATGGAGACGACGATGAATACGGCTGCACACTTCATGTCCGCCGCTCTTAGCAGGCCCAAGTGGCATGGCAAGTGAATTTTTTCGCGATGACGGTAATTAAGAGCAAGCCCGCGTGACTCGCGACTGGTTAAAACGTTACGTCGGCCGAAGGGATTTGTTTAACTTTTTAGCTTTTTCACCGGTCGAGCTGCGACGCAGATTCTAGTTTGCGATCTCCGGTTTCAGACTAATTTTCCACGCCGATGCCACAGTTTGCATACCGTGCCCGCGACGCGCAGGGAAGCTTGGTTGAGGGCGTGCTCGATTGCCCAGATCGAGCAGTCGCCATTCGACAAATTGAATTGCAAAAATGTATTCCGGTCCGGATCGACCTGGTCGGTCCGGAGGCCAAAACGGGGCAACGAGAGGGCGCCGCGCCCACCGCTCCCACGCAAAATCTAAAAATTCCGCACGGTCAGTTGCTCGTCTTTACCGAGCAGCTCGCCCATTTGCTGCAAGCAGGAATGACGCTCGACGAGGGGCTCGCAGTATTGGAAAAACGTTTGAAGCAGCCGCGCGTCCAGCAAATGACGCACACGCTGCATCAGGCGCTGGTCGATGGCCGCAGTTTTTCACAAGCATTAAGTGAGCTGCCGCGGATTTTCCCGCCGCTCTACGTAAACCTTGTGGGTGCCGGCGAGGCGAGCGGAGCGCTGCCCCAGATTTTGCTCCGTGTAGTCAAGAGTTTGATGCAAGCCAAAGAGCTGCGAGATCGTGTACAGCAGGCACTAATTTATCCGGCATTTCTCGCGCTGGCTGGTGCCGTTCTTGTTACGATTTTTATCACGTTCATGGTGCCACAGTTAACCGGATTCATGGCACAAACTGGCGGCGCGCTTCCATTGCCCACGCGGATTCTGCTGCACATTAATCACGCGATTACGGGGTACTGGTGGGTTGGCGTGCTGGCGGCGATTAGCGCAGTCGTCGGTTTCCGCGCACTGGTACGCACCGACGAAGGACGCACAGGTTGGGATCGTTTCCAGCTGATGATTCCTGGATACGGGCGTGTTATTCGACATCGTTACTACGCGCAGTTTTCGCGTACGCTGGGAACCTTGATCGAAAATGGGATACCTCTGCTGCGTGCGCTCGATCTAGTAACTGAAATTGCAGGGAACCGGTTCCTCGAACAAAAACTGGGAGAGGTGCGCAAGGCGGTCATCGACGGCGCGACGCTCTCCGCCGCTCTGCAAGCGCAAAAACTGTTCCCTGATTTGTTCACGGACATGATGTCGGTGGGAGAACAAACAGGACATTTCGCTGAAACCATGCAGGCCATTGCCGATGTTTATGAGCGCGAACTAGACAAGACCGTGGGCTTGATTTCGCAGTTGATTCCGCCGGTGATCATCGTCGTGATCGCCGCTCTGGTAGGTCTGGTTGTTTTCAGCATTCTGTCGGCCGTATTTGAGATGACACACAGCCTGCAAATCAGGCCGCATTGAAACTGAAAGCTTGCAATCGAGCCTGTGGTCGAATAATCTCGCACGCTCAATGTTAGTTCGCGTCGTCTTTGCGATATTGTTCGCCGCAATTTGCCGCGTCGGCGCGCAGGAAGCGTTCACCGACGCTCTTCCCGCTGCGGCTGACGCAGCAACGGCGGAGCAGCCATTCCCAGAGAGCGCCTGGCTCGATCTGCGCCAAAACACGCCTCAAAATTCAAAAACCCAGAACGCTCCCACCTGGGTTGAAGGGCTGACCCTTCTGCCGGCTGAGACGACAGAAGGCGCGCCCATGACCAAAAGCGTCTTTCGCATTCGCGTCACGCAACCGAACCCTGATTACCGAGTTCTTTTTTTCCGGCTGTTCTTCGACGACAAGGCAGATCAGCAGCCTGAATTAATCGCCTGGGACGAGTCTGGCACCCACGTTTTGCGCTCTGGAACGCTTGGCGCGGGAATGAATCTGCCGAGCTCGGATTCGGTGCTCATTCCAATGACCGGCGCGTCGTCCATTGATATTGAAGTGCCTGGCGACGGCAAAACGATCCGAGCAGCGTATCTGGACTGGATGACCAGCAGTGAAGTCGTGCATCCGGTGAACGCAGAACATCGCGATGTGATTCCTGAACCCTTCTCATCGGTGCCGACACTGCACGCGCCGCCCGATGACCTTGAGAATTTTGGGACCGTTACGGCAACCCTGTCGCCAGAGACAGTCCGTATTAACGGACAAACTCAAGAAAGCGCCACATTTCAATTTCCGATCGAAGCACAACCGCTGACAGCTTTGTTGACCTTTGAAATCGCCAATCCGCGCGTTGACGCCCCACCGGAAGTCTATCTAAACGGCCAGAACATTGGGCCTGCTTCCCTCATGCTGCCGGACCTTTCTGATCCGGCGTACAGGGGCGAAGTGGAACGGCTCTCCACGCAAATGCATTTCAACTACACCGGGTGGCTGCGCGCCCAGAAAATTGTCCCCGCCGCGAGCTTAAAAGTTGGCGCGAACGATTTGGTCGTAATCAACGGCGCCGAGACCGGAGCCGCGGCAATTCGCGCCACGCAGATTCAGTTAAAGTATATCTGGGACAAGGCTGATTATCTATTGCGCACCGGGCACTAGAAATTCTTGAAGAGCAAGGTAGTGTAACCGCGCGCAGAACGGGAGGGGTAATCTTTTTATCTAAATGAGAATCAAAAGAAAACAACAGGGCTTCACGCTGCTCGAGATCATGCTCGTAGTGAGCATTATTGTGATCATATTGGGAGTGGCGATTTCAAAACTGGGCAACACGACTGCCATCGCAAAAACCATGCGCGTTCAAGCGGACGTCCAGGCAATCAAAACACAACTGCAGCTGTACGAGAGCATGAACGGCTTTTATCCAACAACCGAGCAAGGCCTGCAGGCGCTGGTGACCCAGCCGGACAAGGATCCAAGACCCGCCCGGTGGTATCAGTTATTCAAAGAAATGCCAAAAGATCCCTGGGGAAACGAGTACATTTATCGCTGCCCTGGCCTCAAGAGCCCGAGCGGCTATGACCTGTACTCAGCCGGGCCGGATCGGCAGGCTGACACTGCAGACGACGATTGGGGCGGCTAACCTAGCTTACGTTTCAACCCTAGTTCCTGGCGCCCCCCGGTGCCGTGCCGGGCGACTTCGAGGCGCCCCTTGGGTTACGTTGAATTAAACCTCGCGAATGGGGGGATCGGAGCTCTCGCGTAGGCGGAACCAACTTTTGCATCTCGGGAGGCAAGTTGGCGGGTAATCTTGGTGAGGGCACCTGAGGAGTCGGGATGTTAGGCGTGGGTGGCGCGAGCGTTCTTGCAGCTAACGCCGGGTTGGGCGCAGACTGCTGCAACAGCGCTTGGTTAAATGTGACTGTCGCAAAATTGCCGTCCTTGCTGATTGTCACCTTCGTCGCTCCCACGCGCTCCGACCATTCAATATTGGCGACGCTGTAGCCGTCTACAGGTGCTTTGGTCGTAAGGTATTTCTTGAAATTGTGATCGGAAGTCGAAGCGAGGGTTACCAAATCGCCGTCGGGTGAACGAGCCGCGTTGGCCACGTAAAGATCTTTCGCAAAGTCAGGCGTGGCAGCGGGCGCCGCCACTGCCGTCGCAATCGCAAATGGCGAATTGTCCACCATCTTCGAGTAACGATCGTAGGCGAACAGCGGTGGCAGAACATTCTCCGCCTGCGCGCAAATCACTCCAAAGAGTGCGGTGGCTGACATTAGCGTAAGTGAATATTTCATAGATCGACTGGGGTACTATTACTTCGTTCGTTGGGCCGGAGCAAACCAGCGGGCGATTTTAAATTTGCCGCGCATCATCGTTGGATCGCTACCGTCAATCGCGAGATTAACACTTTCAAGCACGATGAAAGCGTCCGGTCGTTGCACATCATAAAGAAAATGAACCAGAGGCGGCCACGGACTCTTTGTTTCAATGGAAGCAAAAACCGTCTGGTGATACGGCGTTGTTTCCCCGGAACCAATCGCTGGATTCTCGATCAAAACATTATATTTACCGGCTACTTCCTTTAACTGATCGAGCAGTGCGGAAGCTTCTGCTGGATTCTTGAGAGTTGGTTGATGTTGGCGGATCCACTCGTCGCGCTTTGTCCAGAGGTCTCGTTCTTTCATGTAAAGAGTTTGTTCAGCTAACGTCGCCCTGCGCGTCGCGATTTGCTTTTGTGCAGTCGCGAGCGTGCCGAAAACCCAGTCCAAAATGAAAAAATTAAGTAACGCAAACACCGTGCCGGCAGCTACCCATGCCAGCACACGCTCGCGCGGATTCATCCGCTGATACCAGGCCAGCATCATCGTGGCTTTCCCTCCAGCCGGAACTGCGCATGGTCGTTTGGCAAAATGCGAGGCGCAGCCATCTCAAATTGAAAAACTCGTAAATCCGGATTCTTCTTTATCTTTTCGATGAACTGATAAGCCAGAGCAGTTGTGTTCGCTTCGCCATCGACAGCAATTTGCCGTGCCGATTGGTTGTACGTCGTAATCCGCACCTCGGGTGATGGCAGACTTTCGAAAAGATGCAGCAGAATTTCGACCGGGTAATACCGCGCATCGATCGCTGGAGCCAGTGCCTTCCAGTTCTCTTCCGTCGCGCGGACGAACTGCGTCTCGGGAGCATCGTGTGCAACACGCGCGTCAAGGCGCCCTTTTTGAAATCGGAGCAGGCCCAGATACGCAAACAAGAGAAAGACAAACGCAACATAACCGCCACCTATCCACACGAGCCGCTTTCGCCACCCTGCCTGCCTGATCAGTTGTGAGCGACGGCGGCGCCAGCTTTCTGGCAGCAGATTCAGTTTAACTGAGGCGGGTGGCAGCTCGACCCCAACTATCTCAGTGGGGCTGGCGAGGATTCCCTCCACAGAGTCCCGCATCTGGTAGCAGCTTTCGTCCAACAAGACATTTGGAAAGGAAGCATTGATGCCTTGCAGTTCGGCACTCATTCGCAACTGCGGCAACTCAAGTTGCAGTTGTTCCCCATTGCCGTTTTCAAACACGCGCGCAAGACTCAGTTTGCCGTTTTCCGTCATGGCGTAAACCAGCATCTCGCCTTCAGGATAAATAAGAAGAGCATTTCCTTTTGGAGCGTATGTGCTGGCGCGCTGCGCTGCATAAACGGTGACCTGCCGCGGAATAAAACCGCGGTCGAGCAACGGAGCAGCAATCTCGGCAAGCTGTGCGTTTCTGATCGCCACAGCCGAGACCACACTTCCCTTTTCGTCTTGCTCGATCACTTCGAAGTCGGTGGTCACCTCTTCGGCCGAGAACGGCAACACTTTCTCGATTTGGATCCGAATCATTTCTGGAAACTCGGCCGGATCGACGCTGGGCAGGCGAAATCGCTGGGCGAGCACGGCAGCGACAGGCAGGCCGAGTACGAAATCGTCGGTCGCGGAAAGCAATGGCACAGCCTCCCCCAGTGTCTGCAACTTGCGCACGTTCCACGAGCCGTTCTTGCCAGCACTGCCCGCAGCCGCTTCGCGGGGCGACGAGGCAGTGGATAAACGCAGAAAATTCCATCCATGCGCGGTGGGAATTATGAAAATGGATGGCATCCCTGGTTCGATATCAAAGCTCCTTCCAACTCATCACCTGAGGACGCCCTCCTGCGGCGCCTCCTTTTGATACTATCATCTGCACGGTACGCGTAACGTTACCTGACTTTCCTACGCTCGTGACGCGAAAGACCAATGTGTTCTTAAATCCGGGGTTTAAGGCTGCCAAGCTTGGATTCTGCTGTAATTGTTGCTGGTTAAGGCCAAGCGCAGTTTGAATCTCTGGCGGTAACGATCCAGCATTGGCACCTCTTTGCGCCGTCCCGCCTACGGCAGCAGCGAATTGGAAATCATCGGATGTTCCATCAATTCCGTCCGGCCCGCGCCGCAATTGCAAAAATTGATCCACCTTGTCGTCTCCCCCTATGCCTAAAGATTGCACCAAAGCGCGCAACATATCCCGCGACGCCCACCCAAGATCGAGCACTCCCCCACAGTTATTAATGGTAAAATCTTCGTCCCAGCCCGGCTTGGAAGTAAATTCAGTCCACCCGCAGACCTTCTTTAAGTCGTCCACTGAAGTCAGTGCCGCATGCGGCGGTTTATTATCGTCGCTTTCTGGGCACGCGTTCAGACGGTGAAGTCCTGGCGGCGACATCCAGTCGAGCAAAGAATCGACCATCGTATCGGCGTTATTCAGCTCTACCCCTTTGAGGCTGAGATATTGACGCAGGATTTCCTTAAGCGGCGTGTTCTCTACTCCTCCTGGCGCTAGCAAGTTCAAATTCAATCGACCACATTCACCAATGATTTGGACGTCGTAACCTTCCTGATTGCCGATTTGTCTGTGCAAGTTTGCGGAATCAGGCTTCACCAGCGGATGCAATGCAAGATCAGCGCCCGATGACGCCATTGCTTCGGCGTCCAAGACGCGACTTGCATTGCCGGAAACCGTAAGGCGCGAATTGATGTCCATCGCCCATGAAATGACCATTGCGCTAAGCAAGAACAAGGCCCAAAGCGCGAGCATTAGCGCCGCGCCACTACGCAATTTCGAATTTGGAGCCTTCATTTTCAATACGGCGTCCGCTTCAATGGAATAATTGCTTCCCAAGGCACTGGTGAATCAGTGCGCCCGATGCTCACCTTCACTAGCCACGGCATCTGGGACGTGTTTGACCATCGATCGATCCACGTGTTCAAGTTTGGATTAAAATAACTGATCTGGAGACTGCTCACATTCTTGATTAATGGCACCCATGTCTCGTGCCCTTCTCCAACATCCGGATCGTCCTTCGGTTTTCGCAAGAAACCGAGGTCAAGCCGGTCGCTCTTGTCGCTTTCCGGTTGTAAGCGCAGCGTGACTGCGAAGTCGCCCGGCGCGTAGCGCGTCAGGAGTCCAGGCCCAGCACTGGAATTCCAACGTAACCAATCACGCTCGCGCTCATTAAGCTTGAACGGTTCCCCGTACATTTTCGATCTGACGGAAGTGAGGTTTTGCCACTCTGATGTCAGAAGATCGCGCAGTCCGTCATACTGCGAATCCCTGGCGGCTGTATCCGATGACAGGCGCAGCGCCGTCGTGTTCGCTTGCACAAAACGAAAAATCGCCAGCGACATCAGGCCCAGGATTCCCACCGCAAGCATGATTTCGAGCAACGTGAACCCGTTGATCCGAAGAGATCCTGTCTTACCCTGGACGGTAAACATAAAACTGAACCTGTTTTGACTGGGGAACACCGCCCTGCTGCCACTGAGCAGTTAAGGTGACAAGGTAGATGCCGTTGAGAAGAGTATTATCCGGTTCTGTCAGTTCCACTGCCGTGGTTTTTTGGACAACCTTCATGCCTCCGTAATCGGTGCCGATCTTGAATTCCTTGGAATCATCAGGAACACCTTTCGTGGCTTGAATTTCTGCCATGCGATTCGACAAAATCTGCCGCACGACGCCTTCTTCGGCGTTGATCGTGCTTGCGTTGAGGCAATTCTCGACCGCGTGTCCAAGCGCGATGACGCCGAGCGCGAAAATCGTGATGCCAAGGAGAACCTCGTAAAGCGCAAACCCATTGAAGCGCGTCGCTCGCGAAAGCTTTCGGAGTTGAAGCGTTGAGGCGTTGAACCGACTTCGCTTCGCCCGCCTTAATGGTGTAATGCTCAAACGTTTTAATGTAACATCATCGAACCGCATAACTCGTAATCTCTGGCCGTCCCGTTAGCGGCGAATAGTTGGCCGTCCATGAACCAGCGGGACCTTGAAAGCGGACAATGGCCGGTTCGCAAGTACCCGATGGCCAGAAAATCCATTCAGCCGGATATTTTTCCGCCAACGCCACTGGAAGCGACAGTCTCAGCGTGCTTCCCCTGCTGGGACGAAACTCTGCCTTTGCTTTGGCTTCCTCATCTTCTGCGAACGCTTCCGGCCGCACCATAACATTGTTCTTACTCCAAACGAGCAGGTAAGGACGACGCTCGGTGACGCTTAGCGTCTGCGCCTGACGCACAAGATTGTTGAACTCATCCAGCGATTGCTTCAGTCGCCTGTTTGCTATCACGCCGCTAAAGCTGGGCACTGCCAGCATCAGTATCAACAGCAGGATAAAGATAGAGAGAGCAATCTCGATCAACGTAAAACCGCGGGCTCGTTGCACCGCCGGAAATTACTCGTTTCACCGCAAATCACAACAGCGCCCGACTGGGCGTTTCGGTCTTTTTGACGCTTATACGTCAACGAGGCGGCAGACGGAACAAATCATTGGTCATCAGGGGCGTAACCGTGAACTGCAGAAAAGGCGATCGTTTGCGTCCACCAGGCGGAATCGGCGCAATAACCGAGAAATGCGTCCACCAGCCCGTTGCTAAGATTGGGAGAGCTTATCAAATCCTCGCGAAGTTCTTTGACTGTCTGTGTCCAATAATCTGCCCATAAACTGGTCCCGTTATAAATCGCGGTTTCTGCAGTGCCACCGACGCGCTTGAGATCCAGGGCCGCCAATCTCGGCGCAAGAGTACGACCGATTTGATAATCAATTCCTCGGTCACGCGACCATGCAAGCCAACCGCTCCAGAACGCACGGACCTCCGGCGGTTCGGCGATTGCGACCGGAAGGAAATCCGGCTCAATCAGGAGGATGGCGCCTCCAGGTCGCAAGCTTGCAACGAGATTCGCGATCGCCTTTTCGGCGTCGGGAACATGGTGAAGCACTGCACGAGCCGTTACGAGATCGAACCTGCCAGGCTCCACTGGTCCGGCCATGATATCAGCCTTGCGCAACTCCAAATTCGGCGAGTGTACGTCGACCAGCGAAAGATCGAGGTCGACGGCTATGGCTCGTCCATCTGGAGCGACTTGCCGTGCCAGCCACGCTGAAATTGAGCCGTTGCCGCAGCCAACTTCCAGTGTTCTCGTGCCTGATTTCACGACGTCGAGCGATTCAAGACATCGGCGGTGCATGGGATCGAGTAATTCCGACATCAGCGCGAGTCGCTTCCCCTCGCCCTTGAGATGGTGACCCAAAACGTATCCTGGCATGCCGCGGTCACCGTAAGTCGCCGAAATATCAACAGCAAATGATCGGTCAAACCCAATTGCGCACCGCAATCAGCCGCTAAAAAAAAGCAATCAAACGGCAGCAGCAGCCCCGGCATGTGATAAACTTTGAGCGGAAATGAAGCCTGCTTTGCGCATCGGCATCGTTGTAGCTGCACTTTGCGTAGTGGCGATGCTTGTGTGGCAGGGAGTTACCGCACACGGGGCGCCCGATCCGACGCGACCCAACACCAGCCCGACTGTTGCGTTTCTGGATATTGGAATTCTCGTCTTTCGCGAGGGACTGGAATGTATTCTGGTTCTGGCAGCGATCACCGCTAGCATGACAGGCGCTAAACGCGCCCATCGCCGACCAGTCGCGCTCGGCGCGGGACTTGCGTTTATCGCCAGTTTGATCACGTGGTTCATCGCAGTGCGCATCGTCGGCTCACTCAGCGACAACATGTCGGCACTCGATTTGCAAGCCGCTACCGGCCTGCTCGCTGTCATCGTGTTGCTCGTCATCATGAACTGGTTCTTTCACAAGATCTATTGGGGCGGCTGGATTCGCGCTCACAATCGCCGCCGCAAGGCATTGCTCGAAAATGCGCGCGCCGCCGAGATCTCCCAGTCGCGCCTTTGGTTCGGATTGGTCCTGCTTGGATTCACGTCGCTGTATCGCGAAGGATTTGAAGTCGTGCTTTTTTTGCAAAGCTATCATCTGCGCTTGGGCGGCGCCGTGGTACTAAAGGGCGCGCTGCTGGGAATTGTCCTGACCGCGATGGTAGCAGTGTTGACCTTTGTCCTTCAGCAGCGTTTGCCCTACCGCAAAATGCTAATCGCTACCGGCATCCTGCTCGGAATCGTATTACTGGTGATGGTCGGCGAGCAAGCGCAGGAAATGCAGCTGGCACAGTGGATTCCGACAACTCCGATCGAATCGCTGCAACCGTACCTCCCGCCTTGGATGGGACTCTGGTTTGCGGTATTCCCTACAGTTGAAACGCTGGTGGCTCAGTTGATTGCGGCCGTTTTGGTAATCGGCTCATATTACGCAGCAAGGCGCTTTGGCGGCGGCGAACCCGGTGGAACGGCGGTGGAGACTTCCGCTGCTAGAATGGCAACTCTCAACGCTTAACAAAGATTCCGCAGAGCGTTGCGAAAACTTGGCGTAGCAGTGTAGCTGCAATTCGCGCATGCGATTCCTGTTGAACGAAGTCGCAGGCTTTTCACCTTAGGCGGATGCTTATGCTTGGTCGCCGTTCTCTTTGGCTAGTTCAAGTCATTTTCGGCATTTCCGCATTTTTCTTCTCACCTTTTCTTCGATCAGCTGCATCCCCTACTCCGACTCCCGCTGGAGCGTTTGATGAAAAATTGTTTAAAGGAATGCAGTGGCGACAGATTGGACCGTTTCGCGGCGGACGCGCCCTGGCAATAGAAGGCGTGCCGGGCGAACCGGATACTTATTATTTTGGCGCTGTTGCGGGTGGAGTCTGGAAAACGATTGATGGCGGCGCGAACTGGAACCCCCTCTTCGATAAACAACCTATTTCGTCCATCGGCGCCATCGCCGTCGCGCCATCAGATCACAATGTGATCTATGCAGGCACCGGCGAAGCGGCAATACGCGGCAATACCACCTATGGTATCGGAGTTTTCAAATCTATCGATGGCGGCAAGACATGGGAAAATGTTGGGTTAAAAGATAGCCGCCAAATCGGTGCACTGATTGTCGATCCAAGAAATGAGAACGTGGTCCTAGTGGCGGCGCTGGGTCATGCGTTCGGTCCAAATTCAGAACGCGGAATATTTCGAACCGCCGACGGCGGGAAGACCTGGACGAAAGTTTTGTCCAAAGACGAAAACACCGGCGGAATCGAAGTCGTTTTCGATCCGCACAATCCGAACATTGTTTTCGCTTCGTTGTGGCAGGCGCGACGGCAGCCATGGTTTTTCTCAAGCGGCGGTCCAGGGAGTGGGCTCTATCGATCCGAAGATAATGGCGTGACGTGGAAACGTCTCGAGGGTGATGGCCTTCCCGAAGGAATCCTGGGAAAGATCGGTATCGCGGTTTCCGGTGCCGATTCCAACCGCGTTTATGCAATCATCGAGGCCAAAGAAGGCGGTCTTTACCGCTCCGATGATGCCGGACAACATTGGACCCGTGTCAATGATGACGGCCGATTTCGCCAGCGCGCCTGGTATTTCAGTAAAGTCTACGCCGATCCGAAGTCTGCTGACACAGTCTACCTTTTAAATACTGGACTATTCCGTTCGGTTGACGGCGGCAAAACCTTTAATTTGTTGCCAGCGCGTCACGGCGATCACCACGGGCTTTGGATTGATCCGCAAGACCCTAATCGGATCGCGAACGTCAACGACGGAGGCGCGAGTATCTCCATCGACGGCGGGAAAGCATGGACGACCCAAAACAACCAGCCGACCGCACAATTCTACCACGTTTCCGTGGACAACGCTTTTCCATATCACGTTTATGGCGCGCAACAGGACAGTACGAGCGTTGGCGTTGCGAGCCGCACAGATTGGGGCGCGATTGGGGCGGCGGATTGGTTCGAAGTCGGCGGCGGCGAGTGCGGCTTTGTTCTGGCCGATCCGCGCGATTGGCACATCGTTTATTCAAATAACGAAAGCTCAATCTATCGCTACAACAAGACCAAGGGAGATACACAGGACGTCAGCGTCTTGCCTTTGGACAATTCCGGTTACGGGGCGGCCGATGTTGCTCATCGTTTTCAGTGGGTCACGCCACTCACCCTTTCTCCGCATAACCCTGACGTTCTGTACACAGGAGCAGAGTGCGTTTTTAAATCGACCGATCACGGACACAGTTGGACGCAGATCAGCGGCGATCTGACGCGCAACGATAAATCCAAACAGCAACCAAGCGGCGGTCCGCTGACTAACGACATCACTTCAGTTGAATATTACGACACCGTGTTCGCGCTAGCCGAGTCGCCGGTGAAAAAAGCGACGCTCTGGGCCGGCACAGATGATGGACTTGTTCACGTAACAACCGATGACGGACAGCATTGGTTGAATGTTACGCCGAAGATGCCCGAGTGGAGCACAGTCAGCCTCATCGATCCCTCGCCACACGACGCCAACACTGCGTATGTCGCCGTGGACCGGCATAAACTCGACGACTTCAAGCCATACATTTTCAAAACAAAAGACCTCGGCAGGAGTTGGAGCGCGATTATCACCGCAATCCCCGATGGCGCGTACGTCCATGCTGTGCGCGAAGATCCCAAGAAACGTGGATTGCTCTACGCGGGCACAGAGCTCGGAGTTTTTGTATCGTTTGATAACGGCGCGAATTGGCAGCCGCTTCAGTTGAATCTGCCCGTGACACCGATTCACGATCTGGTTGTAAAAGATGACGATCTGGTCGTAGCAACTCATGGCCGTTCGTTCTGGGTATTGGACGACCTGACGCCGCTGCGCCAACTCAGCGCGCAATCTGCCCAAGGCGATATGATTCTTTATCAACCGCAAACCGCAGTGCGCCTGCATTATCCTGAGGAATTCGACAAGCGCCAGCCAGTCGGCGATAACCCGCCGCCGGGTGCGATTATTAATTACTATTTCAAGAGTGCGTCGAAAGATGAGGTCTCGCTCGATATTCTGGATGCTTCGAGCAAAGTCGTCAGGCATCTTTCCAGTAAAGAGAAAAAGGAGGGCGAACAGCCGCCTGAATGGCCGGATCGCGTTGAGCGGCCTAAAACAATTCCGGCAAATGAAGGTATGAACCGCTTCGCATGGGATCTGCGTTACGATGATCCTATTCAGATACCCGGTGCGTTTTACTCCGGCGTCGGACCAAGAGGAACACTCGCTGCGCCTGGTGATTATCAGGTAAAACTGACCGTTGGCGCCAAGTCGCAAACTGCGCCGCTGCACCTGGCAATTGATCCACGAAACAAGGGCGCCGAGGCAGCTGTGCAAAAGCAATTCGCTTTGGCGACGCAGGTGAATGATTCCATTTCCCGATTGCACCAGGCCGTCAACGAAATCCGCGATCTCAGGTCGCAGATTCAAAACTTGCACAAACGTTTCAGTGACGATCCCAAGTTAAAAGCGGCATTCTCGGCGGCAGACGATCTCGACCACAAAATGTCGGAGATCGAACAGAAACTTATGCAGGTAAACATGAAAGGCTCAGAAGGAAATCTCGCCTTCCCCGATATGCTGAACGAACGTTTTGAGACATTCAGCCACACAATCGAATCCGGCGACACGGAGCCGACCCAGGGACAACTCAACGTTTTCCAAATGTTGAGCAGTCAGTTGGAAGAACAGCTAAAGAAATGGGCGCAACGAAAAGCCGAAGAAGTGCCGAAGGTAAGCGAATTAATCAAGCAAGCTAATTTGCCCGCGCTAATCATCGCGCCGCCGAAGAAAAGTGAGTAGTGATTGGAGAACGGAGCTGGCTGCGACGCTGGACTCAGAGGGGCTCGCCTGTCCATTTCACTATGTAATGAGCCGCGCACCGATATGACCAAGATCGACAAAGCGATCGTGCTGGCAGCCGGACGCGGTACGCGCATGCGTGAACTCACTGTCGATTTTCCGAAACCGATGATCGAAGTGCGCGGCAAACCGGTTTTGCAGCACATCGTAGAAGGACTGCGCGATGCGGGCGTACGCAGATTTGTAATTATCGTTGGCTATCACGCCGAAGCAGTGCGGAATTTTTTCGGCGATGGTAAGCGTCATCGTGTCGATATCAAATATGTCACGCAAACCGTGCAGGATGGTACGGGACGCGTTGTGAATCTTGCCCGCGGTTTTGTAGGCGATTCGCCATTTATTTTGAGCTATGGCGATATTTTGATCAGTTCGGTGAATTACAAACGCGTCGTCGATCTTACTGATGATTGTGAAGCGATTATCACAGTTACGCGCGGCGAAGACGTCAGCAAAGGCGGCGCGGTTTTTGTGAATAAGCAAATGGAGTTGGTCGATCTTCGTGAAAAACCAAAGCCAGGCGAACCAACCAGCCCGTGGTATAACGCCGGTCTTTACGCGTTTCGGCCAAGCATTTTCGAATTCATCGCACGGTTGAAGCCATCGCCGCGCGGCGAGTACGAACTCACAGACGCAATCCGCGACCTCGCGCGTTCGGACAAGAAAGTAGAAGCGCTCGAGCTAACCGGTGAATGGGCAGACGTCCGCGATCCTGAAATTCTGGCGAAGCTGAATCAGACATTGTAAGGCAGGCTCTACGCCTGCCACGCGTCTGGCAACCGTGGCGGTTTTCTACGTTGAACTGCCACGTCTACCGCGCTTGTTCGTTTGCTTCCTCGGAAGGCTCTTCACCTATTTCTTCCTCAATTTCTCGGCGCCAGTCGCGCGAGAGCCAGGGACGCAGCACGCCGTAAAGCAGATACGCCAGAAAAAGCACTGCTGGCATCCACTCATAGTTCATCAGTGTGAAAATGAGGACAAGAATGATCGCCAGAAACCGCGGAATCGATTTCTTCGTTTTCCAGTTCACCGCTTTGAAGCTCGGATATTGAAACCGGCTGAACATCATGAATGAAAGAAAGAGCAGCAATGGCGGTAGACCAAAGCGCCAATTACCGAGGCGATGTGTGCCTTCAGCCAGCCAAAGGAGAAACAGCGTGATGGACGCAATTAGACCGGCTGCGGCCGGAATGGGAAAACCAGTGAAAGTATTTGGGGGACTGGCTCCATTATGCTTCGCCGCGGCAGAGTTGAAACGCGCCAGGCGCAGTGCTCCGCAAGTCAGATAAATAAATGCAATGATCCAGCACGCGCGGGGGAACTCCTGCAACACAACACGGTAAACCATTAGCGCGGGAGCGAGCCCAAACGAAACAATATCCGCGAGCGAATCGAACTCGCGGCCGAACGGACTCTCGTGGCCACCCAAACGGGCAAGGCGTCCATCCAGAAAATCGAAAACAAATGCACCCAGAACAAACCAGATCGCAGTGTGAAAAAGATCACTGGCTGCGTCGGGATTAGACGCCTGAAGCAGCGCGCCCTCTAGAATCTTCAGCGTGGCCGTGAACCCGCAAAACAGATTTCCCGCCGTCATCAAATTCGGCAGGAGATAAATTTTAGAGGGTTGTTCGCTCATCAGTCGGGCAGGCGCGCAATGACTGTAGATCCTCCGGAAACGTGGTCGCCTGTTTTCACAAGAACCTCAGCGTCGAGAGGCAAGTATAATTCCGTCCGCGAGCCGAAGCGAATCATGCCGAAGCGTTGTCCCTTTTTCAATTCATCTCCAACATTTGCCCATGCCACGATGCGCCTGGCAATTGCACCAGTGAGCTGCCTAACGACAATCGCGCCACGCGAATTTTCGAACGCCCATGTCATCGCTTCATTTTTCTCGGAGCAATCCGGATCGCGAGCATCGAGACAGAGACCTGCGTGATGCTGACGATAAACGATGCGCCCATCAATTGGTGCTCGATTGGTGTGGACATCAAAGATCGACAGGAAAATCCCCACGCGCCGCGTTTTTGTCTTAAGAATCTCCTTCTCGTCTAATTCAACAATGTCTCTGACCCTGCCATCAGCCGGAGCAACAATCAGATTAGGACCTGGCGGTACAGGACGATTCGGGTCCCGGAAAAAAGCGATAGTGAAAAGAAAAAGCGTCAGAAAAATAAGCGATAACCACGCCGAAACAAACCAGACCGCCACGCCGATGGCTGCCAGAATCAGAAGAATCCAACGTGCTTCCAATAGGGTTTGCGAGCGCATCAGGGATCGCATCTTCCGGGTTCAAAATCGACTGGTCAAGTAGCGAGAAAAAAGCCTTCACAACCAGTAAATCCGACTCCCGTAGCCGGACACAATATCTTGAGTACGGACTCTTCTCCTACCCAACCCCTAGCGCAAACGATCCAAGCTTACCCACGAGATATTAGTTGTTTGTCGGGACATTTTAGATATTCTCCTAAGAGGGTCTTTCCGGCCTTAATCTATGCTAAAAACTCAAGAAGAGATTCCGGTCGAAAATTCATCTGGCCGGGGATCGACTGGAATCGATACAGCGCAAAAATACGATGCCGCGCAAATCGATAAGTTGGAGGGCCTCGAGGCGGTTCGAAAGCGGCCTGGAATGTTTATTGGTGATCCTGATGAACGGGGTCTGCACCATTTGGTTTTCGAGGTACTGGATAATTCGATCGATGAACATCTCGCGGGCTTTTGCACAAAAATAGAAGTCACCGTCCACGTCGATGGATCGCTTTCGGTCCGTGATAACGGGCGCGGAATTCCCGTAGATATTCATCCGAAATGGAAAATGCCGGCAATTGAGCTGGTGCTCACAAATTTGCACGCCGGCGGCAAATTCGGGCAAGGTGCCTACAAATATTCCGGCGGCTTACACGGTGTAGGTGCGAAATGCACGAACGCCCTTTCGGAGTGGTTCAAAGCGGAAGTGTCGCGCGACGGCAAAGTCTATCATATGGCGTTCGCCAAGGGCAAAACGACGGACAAGCTTACTGTCATCGGTGAAGTCAAAAACAAAAAAACAACCGGGACGCTCATCACGTTCCTTCCCGATCCGACAATCTTCACAATTACGACCGAGTTTAAGTTCGAGCGTCTTGCAACACGTTTGCGCGAACTGGCATTTCTCAATCCCGGCTTAGAGATCACGCTTACGGACGAGCGCACCGACCCGGCGAAGAAAGAAAGGTTTTTCTACAAACAGGGCATCGAGGAATTCGTAAAGCAGCTCGGCGAGAACAAACAGGTGCTGCATCCGAAGCCGGTCGTGATCTCCCGGCAGCGAGATGAAGTCTTTGTCGACGTCGTGTTGCAATACAACGATAGCTACAACGACCAGATTTTACCGTTCGCCAATTCAATCCCCAATCCGGATGGCGGCACACATCTGACTGGCTTCCGAACCGCGCTCACGAAAGCCGTCAACCAATACGCGAAATCGAACAACTTTCTCAAAGAAAAGGACCCCTCGATTTCCGGAGACGATGTGCGCGAAGGTTTGATTTGTGTGCTCAGCATCAAGTTGCCCAATCCGCGCTTCGAATCGCAGACCAAGGTGAAGCTCGTCAACACTGAGATCGACGGGATCGTAAACTCTGTCGTGTATGACGGGCTAATGACCCACTTCGATAAGAATCCGCCGATCGCAAAACGGATTTTCGACAAAGTTCTCACTGCAGCGCGAGCCAGGGAAGCCGCTCGAAAAGCCAGGGAAACAATACGCAAGGGTGCTCTCACCGGTGGCGGTTTGCCTGGGAAGCTAGCCGATTGCTCCGAGCGCGATCCGGAATTGACCGAGCTCTACATCGTCGAAGGTGACTCGGCAGGCGGCTCCGCCAAGCAGGGCCGCGATCGGCGCTATCAAGCCATTCTTCCTATCCGAGGGAAATTGATAAACGTGGAAAAAGCTCGCGAAGATCAATTCCTTAAAAACAACGAGATCCAGTCCATGATCACGGCCATCGGTACTGGGATCGGCAAATCAAAAGAGGATAGCAACGGCAAGGACGAAGGCCGTTTCGATATCACCAAGCTGCGCTATGGCCGGATTATTATTATGACAGATGCTGATGTCGACGGATCGCACATTCGCACTCTGTTGCTCACTTTCTTTTTCCGGCAAATGACTGACCTGGTGCGCGCGGGCAGAATTTATATCGCGCAACCCCCGCTTTACCAGATTAAACGGAAGAAACGCGAAGAATACGTCGATGACGATGCCCGATTAAACAAAATACTCATTTCGCTGGGCGCAGAGGACGTGCGGTTGAGAAATTTGGCCGATGACAAAGAAATCCCGGCGGCACAATTGAAGGATATTCTAGAATCACTCGAGAAACTCGCGAAACTAAGCGAAGCGGTGCGCCGGCATGGCGGTGATTTCGAAACTTATCTTGCTCAACGAAACTCCAAGTCGGGCAAGCTTCCAACGTATTTGGTAAAGGTGCGCGAGGGAAACGAGGAAACCGTGCATTATTTTGACGACGAAAAAGCGGTCCGCAAATTTCATCAGGAAAACCTGGACCTGAATCTGTTCGACACGGAGCCTGGTCAGGAATTGCTTCCGCTGGGCGAATCTCCAGCGCGGACAGATGGAAACCGCAGACGCGGCAGACTGGTTGAGCTGCATGAATCGGCTGCAATCGAGAAAATCATTGCCGAACTTGCTCGTAAGGGTCTGAAAGTCGCCCACTACGCAACCAGCGACCAGCCGATCTTTGAGTTGATCGAAGGCGAAGGTGAAAAGGCGGTCTCGCATGCTCTGTTTTCAATTCCCGAAATCCTCGAGAAGATTTTAGGGATTGGCCGCCGCGGAGTGCAGATCAAGCGTTTCAAAGGTCTCGGCGAAATGAACGCCAAGGAGTTGTTTGAGACCACGATGAATCCGGAGAAACGCAAACTCCTGAAGGTCGACCTAAACGACGATAACGCTGTCGATGCCGATAAAATGTTCACGATTCTAATGGGGGATGTTGTCGAGCCACGCCGGCAATTCATCGAAGACAACGCACTAAATGTGCGCAATCTCGACGTGTAAATTCCAAAGATGGGAGGCCTGTTTCACAAACTACGCCATCCGCGACGCTGTTACGTTGTCTGCACAATTCCGCGTTCGGGTAGCAATCTGTTGACGGACGGCTTGCGCGCCACTCGCCAGGCAGGCATGCCGAAACAATTCTTCCTCCCTAAGTCCGAGGGCCGCTACGGCGCCGAGCTCGGAGTGGATCCAAATACTGATTATCCGGGGTACGTGCGCGGCATCGTCAACACGAAGACAACCCGCAATGAGGTGTTCGGCTTTAAATTGATGAGCTGGTATCTGGACGATTACCTTGCCCGCCTGCGAGATAACGGTGCTTTTGGCGGCGCAGCGACGAGTGATCTCGCCATGTTAAGAAATGCCTTCCCACACCTTCGCTTCGTGCACATTGTCCGGCGCCATAAATTGCGGCAAGCGCTTTCCACGGCACGCGCGCTTCAGACCGGTCTTTGGAAAGTGCAGGAGGGAAAAACCGCGGCACGTGAACCGCAATTCGACGCGGAGTTGATCGAACAATCCCTTCACGAAGCCGAGCGACAGGAAAAGATCTGGCATACATTTTTTCAGCGAATCGGCATTGATCCCTTCCAGGTAGAGTACGAGGCACTATGCCGGGATTATGAGGCAACCATCCGCGGCGTGCTGGATTTCTTGAAAATTTCGATACCGCGCGGCGCTGGGATCGGTCCTCCTGTGACAGTCAGACAGGCCGATGAAATTTCGCGGACCTGGGAAGAACGCTTCCTTACCGAGCGTCCTTCCGCGTACTTGCCAGCGCACGGGTAAATCCAAGCACCATGTTTAACACAAACGAGAAAGTTGAGCCGATAAATGTAGCGGAGGAAGTATCGAGGTCCTTCCTCGACTACTCGATGTCGGTCATCATTTCGCGCGCGTTGCCGGACGCGCGTGACGGACTCAAACCATCGCAGCGAAGAATTCTTTTCGCGATGCATGATCTTTCGCTCTTTCCCGGGCGGCAGCATCGCAAATGCGCGAAAATTTGCGGTGATACCAGCGGAAATTATCACCCGCACGGCGAAGCGGTGATTTACCCGACGCTCGTCCACATGGCGCAGCCATGGGCGATGCGTGAAAGACTTGTCGACGGCCAGGGCAACTTCGGCTCGGTCGAAGGCGATCCGCCCGCAGCGATGCGTTACACCGAGGCGCGTATGACGCATCTCGGCGCCGCGCTCATGACCGACATGGATAAGGACACGGTCGACTTCGTCCCAAATTATGACGAAACCCGCTCCGAGCCCAGGGTTTTCCCAGCCGCCTTTCCAAATCTACTCGTTAACGGCGGAACCGGCATCGCCGTGGGCATGGCAACGAATATTCCGCCGCACAATCTCACCGAAGTGATCGACGGAGTCTGCGCGCAGATCGATGATCCGGAGATCACCCTCGACGAGCTGATGAAGCACGTAAAAGGGCCGGATTTTCCCACCGGCTGTGCGATCTGCGGCGTGGCAGGAATCAAACAATATCTCGAGACCGGCCGCGGCAGCATGAAAGTGCGCGGCAAGGTCGGCATCGAAGAGCTCAAAGGCGGCAGAGAACAAATCGTCATCACCGAAATTCCATACAACGTCAATCGCGCCACGCTGGTTGAACGCATAGCGTCGCTGGTAAACGAAAAAGTGCTGACAGATATCAGCGCCGTTCGCGACGAGTCGGATGAAAATACACGGGTTGTTGTCGAGCTGAAGCGAGACGCCAATCCGAAGGTCGTCATCAACAATCTCTACAAGCACACTGCGATGGAAAGCTCCTTCGCGGTCATCATGCTCGCGATTGATCATGGGCGCCCCAAACTGCTTTCGCTCAAGGAAGCAAATGCGTGTTACATCGAGCATCGACGCGAGGTCGTCCTGCGCCGCACGCGCTTCGAATTGCGCAAAGCGGAGGAGCGCGCGGAAACACTCGAAGGTTACCTGATCGCGCTGGCCAATCTGGACGAATTTATTCGAATCGTTCGCGGTTCGGCCAGTCGCGACGAAGCGCGAGTAAAACTGCTGGCCTTCGAATTCACCAAGCGGCAGGTCGAGCAGATCGGCATCTTGATTCGCAGCGAGGCCCGCCTGACAAATGGACGTTACGCCTTCAGCGAACAGCAGGCTGACGAAATCCTTAATCTTCGCCTGTATCAGCTCACAGGGCTCGAGCGCGAGAAGATCAATAAGGAATACAAGGAACTTCTCGAATCGATCAAAGATCTTCGCGACGTTCTGGCCAAAGAGCAACGCGTGTTCACGATAATCAAAAAAGAGCTCCGCGAGATTCGCGACAAATACGGCTCGCCGCGCCTGACGGCGATCGTGCCCGATCAAGCCGAGATTAACATGGAGGACCTTATTGCGAACGAAGGTTGCATTATCAGCATCACCCATGGCGGTTTTATCAAACGCACGGCGGTGAGCGCTTTTCGTGCGCAGCGGCGCGGCGGCAAGGGCGTGATCGGAATGCAAACGCGCGAAGGCGCTACAGAAGCAGAGGAAGGCGATTTCGTAGAGCACCTTTTCACCGCGACCACTCACGATTATCTGATGTTCTTCACCGCGGCGGGGCGTGCGTACGTGGAAAAAGTCTACGAAATTCCCGAGATGGGTCGCGCAGCCAAGGGACGCTCGATCGCAAATATTCTCGAGCTTAAGCCAAATGAAAAAATCGCCGCCACGATCCGGATCCAATCCAAGAAATCCGGCACCGGACCAAACACCGTCGATCAAACGTGGGACGAAAACCTGCACATCGTGTTTGCTACGCAGTCGGGCATCGTTAAGAAATCGAATCTTTCCAATTACGCCAACGTCCGCCGCGGTGGAATCATCGCCATCCAAATCGAGGAAGGTGATCGGCTGATCGATGCGAAGCTAACGAATGGGAATGACGAGATCGTGTTAATCACGAAAGACGGAATGAGTTTGCGATTTCACGAAGAACAACTGCGCGACCAGGGCCGCAACACTGTTGGCGTTTGGGGCATTCGCCCCGAAAAAGGCGATCACCTCGTGGCAACCGCCATTGTCGATCCAAACGCCATGCTGCTGGTGGCCGGTGAAAATGGAATCGGCAAACGCACAGGGTTCGATGATTATCGCCGGCAATCACGTGGCGGCAAGGGTATTATCACCATGAAAACCGGTGAGAAAACCGGCGATGTGGTTGGCGCGCTTACCGTCCGTGAGAGTGATGAGATCATGCTCATCACCAACAAGGGTCAGATGGTGCGCACGCGGGTCAAAGAAATTCGCGAAACCGGCCGAAACACGATGGGCGTCAAATTGATGGATCTTCGTAACAGCGAAAAGCTTCAGGCGATCGCGCCCGTAGTCAGCCAGGCGGAAGAAGAAGCACAAACCGCAGAAGCGCCGACGGAAAAATCCTAGGCGCCGCCGATTGGGAACGGTGGAGTCCCGCGACTCCCGTAACGCAAGCGCTCAGTGTGCACGCAATAAAACGCGGCTACATTTGGAGTGCGCGCTGCTGCGTAGCTTTTGATTTTCCGAGGGTTCGGAGATCCTTGCGCGGAGTTTACCGTCCGCTAAATCGGCTCCCATTACTATAACCTTGGAGGCGGGCTAGTAGCCACTACCCATGTGCGTGGTTGTTGTCGTTGTTTGCGAGGCTGGTGGTGCCACTGGCGTCGTAACAGTCGTCTGACGCGTTGTAGTAGTAGTCGCTTCGGGTTCGCTGGCACAGGAGACCAACATCAAAGCGATAACAGAAAGCACCGAACCAAGTATTGGTTTTTTCATAGCATGAATTGTTTCTTCAACAAACGATTCGTCGCAGGTGGCATCGCCAGACGTATTTAGAACGAAGAATTCTTCTTTTTGGCGACATGTAAAATCAGTTGCCATTCGCAACATGCGGATGGGAGACGACCTTGGTTCTTCTTCTGGTTCTTAAACGGTGTAATTTTGGGGCTAGTCAGCAGCAGCAGCAGCGACTGTTCCCAATGTGTGTCCACTGGCCCGGCAGGCGGTTGTCCGAGTTCGCGCCGATGCCTCACCTCCACTAAGAATCGGACTTAATCTTCGCCCGCTGCTTCTTTAGCTCGCCACGTTTCCGTTTCGATTCAAGAATTCTCCTCTTGAGCGCACCTGGCCTCGGCGATTTTCTTCGCCGCTCTTTCTCGCGCTTCGCGATCTCAGCGATCCGATGTTGTTCTCGATTACTCTCGATCGCGGCCAGCAATCGTTCCCGCGCCAGCTTGCGATTTACCGCTTGCGAACGCGAATCCTGCACAGTTACGCTGATGCCGCTTGGTCTGTGACGGAGCGTTACAGCGGTTGCAACTTTGTTTACGTTTTGACCGCCAGGTCCACCGGCTCGCGCAAAGGTTTCTTCAAGGTCGACATCCCGAATGCCACCACGCCGCATTCGCTCGCCTAGCGCGTCTTTTGGCATGACTCTCGCCCAATCACTCCGTCTTGACTTCCGGAATGTTTTCTCGTCCGTAGCGAAGAACGCGCGCCATCCAGATCAATTCATTCAAAAATTTGTCGAGGCGTCGCACGTAACTTTGATCGAGCAAATTTCCTTGGTCATCGAATAGCTTTGCCACGTTTCCGAAATTTACGTCCCAAAAAATCGTTACCAGACCCAGCTCGCGCATGACTGGCAGCAGCGCCTCGATGGCTCGCACACCACCAAACGAACCCGCTGAGACGCCGCAGATCCCGACGGCCTTGTGAATGTATTCCTCCAGATTCATATCCAATGCGTGCTTCAGAAGGCCGGGATAACCATGATTGTATTCGGGAGTTACAATGATGAGGCCGTCACAGCGGTCGATGGTCGCTGAAAATTTTGGGTCCTTCATTTGCTCGCCTGCGTCGTCGAGTTTCATAGGAAGCGTGCACACGTCGATCAGCTCGGTTTCGACATCTGAACGTTTCCTCGTTTGCTCGAAGACAAAGCGCGCGACATTCTCGCTTTGCCTCCCTCGACGAGGGGTGCCCAAAATGATCGGAATAAAAAGCGCGCGCTCAGTCATAGTTGGCATGTGAGTCTTACTTGGCTTCGATCTTTAGTTTTGCGCTCCACCATCGCCGATCCGCAACCCACAATTCAAATCGCCGGAGCTTTCTCCGATTCCTCTGAAAAGCCTCCTAGTCACGGCGTCTGCCCAATCCCCAATATGCCAGAAACGCTGTCAAGAGTACCAGGGGACACACGACTAAAAAGAAACCGTACCTCTCTTGGGCGAGTGGAATGCCACCTACATTCATGCCAAACAAGCCTGCCACCAGGTTAATTGGCAAGGCAAGCACAGTCACCATCGTCAACACAAACAGTGTGCGGTTCGTCTGTTCACTGACGAGGGCAGAGAGTTCTTCCTGAAGCTGTTTGACGCGCTCAACTAGGGCCGCTGCGTCGCTGATGGATGTGGAGAATTTCTCGGCTGATTGTTGCAGGTTCTGAAGCTCGTCTTCCGTAATCCAATTAGGCGGCCGATTAAGAAGGCGAAAGAATGCAGCCGGCTCCGGAGCCAAAAGCCGTTGGAGTCGAACCAACATCCGGCGCAGCGACCCCAATTCGCCGCGACTAACAGAAATGCGCTTGGCCAGGAGTTGCTGTTCCATTGGGACCACCTGCTTTTTGGACTTCCGCACAATATCGACCAACACACTGGCCTGATCTCGAAACAAACGCGCCAGAATTTCAATCGGCGAGCGAATGACGTGGCCTGACTGCACCTCTTCGCGGAGTTGGTCAATCGAGCGCCAAGGCCGAACGTGCGCGCTTACGACGAGGCGCGGCATTATGCAAAGAGTGGTAGTCGCAACTGGTGCGTCAAATGTGAAATCATAAAGCACATCATGGATACGCGCCACCATCGCGTCTCCGTCCTGCTCCAAATGAGTGGCGTCTACGTCGCTATTCAACGATTCGTAAAAGGTGTCCGGCAAGGTCACGTATCGTCGTAGCCAGGACTCAGAAGCCATATTAGAAAGCGAAAAGTGCAACCAGAGGAATTCATCCGGTGGACCGGAACCGGGCGCGATTAAAACCTTAACCGCCTCTTCCGAAGTGATTGACCGTGCTGGTTGGTTGGGGACAAACTCATAGCCCCAGATCGGCCCGCCCTGGTTTAGGTCGGACGTCGGATCAATATTTTGGCTCATTGTTTGAGCAGCCATCAGATCATTGATCGGCGATTTTACCTAGCAAAATCGCATTTCAGATAGTGCCGATGGCCGGACTCGAACCGGCACGGGCCGTTTACGGCCCAACGGTTTGGCAATGCATCCTAGCGGCGAGACAACCTCGCCCCGCTCAAAATTTTCCAGACGAAACTGCGTCGATCAACATCAATTACGGGTAGGGCACTTGGATCGGGGAAGTGGCGCCGTCTTTCTAACAATGACCCAGCTACAACTGATCGGTGCTCGTTAACACTTCATCGCGGCCCGAGCTGTTAATGGCAACTCTCGCTGCTCATGGTCATAAATGTTCCGGGCGAGCTTTGGTTGTTGTACTCCGTAGCAGTCCAGCTTGCGCTGCGTTCGATTGTAGAGAGCCGGACTTCGTCAAGTGTTCCGGCGGCATTGAGCGCACTCGCTGCTCGGGACATGAAATAGAGCGAGCTATTAGAAAAATTGCCCATGCTGGAAGCAATGTGCGTGGCGGTTGTTAGCGTTTGGAGCGAGCCATCCACATACACCTTGTTCGTTGGCCCAGAGCGATTGAACACCAGGTGAACAAGGTGCCATGCCCCCGCTGACGGCCTGGTGAAGAGATCGGTCCAGTAGGTGAAGTTTCCCTTGCCCGTGCCGGCCTCGAATCTTCCGCCACCATAGCCGCTGGAATTCCAGTCGGCTATAAATCCTCCAGCGTTCGAGTTATAATTGGGGGTGTATTCAAAGGCCAAGTCATCGTCGTTCGCGTTGCTAGTCCACTTCATCCAAAACGATAGAGTGGCGATATTGGTGGCGCTTAGATTAATGGCCGCAAATGAACCGTCAGTACTGCCGTTGTAGCTCAGAGCTTTGCCGATCTCCCCTGTTGCTGTCTTACTACTTGTGGTGGCGTTGTTCGTACCATTGGCGCCAGTGACAGTGGACTCTCTAATGGTGGTGTTCGCCGCACTGTCGGCCATGTGCCACACACCCTTGAAGTTTGAGTCCCACGTATTGGGAGGATCGGACTGGTTTGTATTGATCGCGCTATTGCCATACATCAGGTAAAAGACCGTATCGGTTGAACTGGACACCGAGGGGATCTTTACCCATGCGATCAGGTTGCCGGTTGTGCCATCGTATTTCTCCACTTCCCACTTGAGCTTTACTGTCCCCACGGAGTCAGCGTAAAACCCAATGTCGTATCCGTTGGCATTGGCTACGTGACCACCGTTGGCAATCGTCTTAAGCGCAGGATCAGTGACACTTACTAGTA